>Ga0233437_1003213_pt1 | contig 22027 bp, 20 predicted proteins | sample SI_122_August201_FD_182714 | JGI IMG/M metagenome (GOLD analysis project Ga0233437, IMG submission 182714) | Seawater microbial communities from Saanich Inlet, British Columbia, Canada - SI_122_August2016_200_MG | ecosystem: Environmental > Aquatic > Marine > Inlet | place: Canada: British...
GGACGTTTTTTTGTTGGCGGAGAGAGGGGGATTCGAACCCCCGGTACCCTTACGGGCACAACGATTTTCGAGACCGTCACATTCGGCCAACTCTGTCATCTCTCCAAAGCCTATTAGCTATTTTATCAAATCCAATTCGTAAAATCAATTATATCTCTATCTTTCGCCATAACAGCTTAATCATTAAAGAATAATCGTTTTCATAAGTTTATTATATCTGGTTTTTTAAAACTAAAATCTTTCGAGGACAAATAATGATAAACTGGCTTTGGGCTTTTTTAATAATCTTTGGGATAATTCTTGCTTTATTTACAGGCAGCATAGAGCCTTTAGTAAACGTCATTACTTCTTCTGCTAAAGATGCCGCTGTATTATTGATAACTTTAATGGGTACATATACTCTGTGGCTGGGCGTTTTAAACATAGCAAAAAAATCCGGGCTTATTGAACAAATCGCAAAAAAAGCAGAGCCTATCATCGCCTTTTTATTTAAAGACATACCAAAACAGAGCAAGGCAAACGGACTTATCACCATGAACATAATAGCAAATATGCTGGGGATGGGGAACGCTGCAACCCCTTTTGGTCTTATGGCTATGAAAGAGCTCCAAAAATATAATCCTAATAAAGAAAAAGCAACCGATGCTATGTGCATGCTGCTGATAATAAATGCAACTTCTGTCCAGCTTTTACCTCTTACAGTCATATCACTTAGAGTAGCGGCAGGATCAATATCCCCCACAGATATAATCTTAACTTCCCTTATCACCACTTTCGTAACCACTCTAACAGGAATAATATTAGGCAAGATATTTGCGAAAACAAAGCGGTTAAAACAAAATGGAGGCATTAAAACATGACTCTAAGTTTTAGCCTTTATATTTTACCTATATTTATATTGTTTATTATCATATACGCGCTTATAAAGAAAGTGGATATTTATGATGCTTTTATTAAAGGAGCAAAAGAGGGTGTTGGCTTAGCTTTCAAAATCTTTCCTTATATCGTGGCAATGATGTTTGCTGTCGGGATATTCTCTTCTTCTGGCGCACTATTGATTTTGCAAAATCTGATGAATCCTATTTTGTCGCTGGCCAGTATCCCTGTTGGTGTTATCCCTTTGTTTATTATGCGTCCGTTTTCTGGGAGCGCGAGCTTTGGAATTTTAGCCGGAATATTTAAAGCATACGGCGTCGACAGCTTTACAGGGCGAGTCGCAAGCACTATGATGGGGTCAACCGAAACGCTTTTTTATACGGTTTCGCTTTATTTTGGTAGCGTAGGCATTAAGAACCCTGGATATACTATTCCTGTGGTTTTAATCGCAGATGTAGTCGGACTTATTACTGCATCGATTGTTTGTTCATTGTTTTTTTAGAAGAATATATGTATAATGATTAGTACAAATAATGGGATTATATTATTAGGAGAAGAAGCTTGAAAATAGATATATATTCGTCTCATAGAAACATTAATATTAGCGACATCAAAAACAAAAATGTCGTTTGCATCGACGTTTTTAGGACAACCTCCACGCTTATTGGAGCTTTTAATAATGGATTAAAACGATTTTTAGTGGTTGATGACCCAATTAAAGCGCCGGATTATACTGATGACTTAGATAATGATAGAATATTAATGGGCGGAGTTGATAATTTTAACTTTATCACCGGTTTTGATATCGGCGATTCTATTTTAGATTACAGTTCTAATACTGTTAAAGGAAAAGAGCTTATTTATTATAACAGTGATTCATCCCCTGCAATTAAAAAAGGTAGCCGTGGGAAAAGGATGTTTCTAGGCGGATTCGTAAATATGCATGCTGTTGCAAAAAAATTAGTCAAGCTGGATGATGACATCGCGATTGTTTGCTCTGGAACTAACGGAAACTTTTCACTCGAAGATGGGCTTGCCGCCGGCGGGATTATTAAAGAGATTAGGTTGCTTAAAAAGCGGCCTGACCTTTCTGAATATGCTTTTGTTATGGATAAGATGTACGCTGCATATCATTCAAAGCTCTTATCTGCCCTCAAAAAATCAGTCACATATGAAAAGCTGATTAGTTTGGGTTGTGAAAATGATATTGAATATGCACTAACTTTAAATCAATTTGATATAGTGCCGACTTATTATGATAATTGGGTTACTGTAAAATAGAGAATAAACTAGGAGATCAATTAATGCCGATAAAGAGAAATGAAGTAGACGAAAAAAATAAATGGGCCATTGAAGATATTTATAAAACTAATGAGCTTTGGGAGCAAGATTTTAAAAAGCTAAGTGATATACTTCCTGATTTGATAAAATATAAGGATAGCTTTACTAAGGATGCTAAAAACTTATATGATGCATTTAAGGCTTTTGAAAAGGCAGAACTGCTCGGTGAGAGGCTTTATGTTTATGCTAAGATGAAGCGGGATGAAGACAGCGCAGACAGCCTGTATCAAGGCATGACAGACAGAGCTTTGTCTTTAAATATTGAGATGGGAAGCATCTTGTCTTTTATCAGCCCAGAGCTTTTAAAAAAGGAAGAATCTGAACTTGTTGGGTTTTTAGAAGAACATGAAGGATTGAAAAAGGAATATGATTATTCGATTAAAAACCTTCTTCGAAGAAAACCCCATGTACTAAGTGAAAAGGAAGAGAAGCTTTTAAGCATGTCATCTGAGTTTGCAACTGGCGCACAGCAAATTTTCACAATGCTCAATAATGCTGACATGAAATTTGGAAAAATTGATGATGATGGTGTTAAAAAAGATCTTACACATGCAACATATGCAGTATTCATGCAATCTTCTAATAGAGAAACAAGAAGAAACGCATATGAAAAACTATATGGAAAATATAAAGAGAACATCAACACAATTGCAGCGACTTATTCAACTAGTGTAAAAAAGGATGTTTATTATGCTAAGGCTAGAAACCATGATAGTGCACTTAGCAAGGCTCTACATTCTGATAATGTGCCTCAGAATTTATACGACAACCTTATCAGTGCTGTACATGACAATCTACCAACAATGTATGAATATATTAAACTAAGAAAAAAGGTTTTAAAAATAGAAGACCTTGGTATGCATGACGTTTATGCACCATTAGTCCCGGAAGCTAAAGGTATATACGATTATAAACTGGCAAAGGATATGGTAGTAAGATCTCTCGCTCCGTTAGGCGAAGATTATCTTAAGCTTTTAGATAAATCGTTTAATAACGGGTGGGTTGATGTATATGAAAACGAAGGAAAACTTTCCGGCGCATATTCATGGGGGACTTACGGCGTTCATCCTTATGTTCTGTTAAACCACAGAGGAGATTTAGACAGTGTTTATACACTTGCGCATGAATTAGGTCATGCAATGCATACATGGTATTCTAATGACTCTCAATTCTATGCTAAGAGCAACTATACAATATTCGTAGCTGAGGTTGCCTCTACTGTAAATGAAATATTGCTGACAAAACATCTGTTAAAAACAGAAACTGATATCGAGAAAAGAAAGTATATTTTAAATCATTATATTGATCAATTTAAAGGCACGGTAATACGCCAAACTATGTTCGCTGAGTTCGAAAAAATTACTCATGCAATGCAAGAGGCGGGGCAGCCGCTAACTTCTGATAGTCTATCCGAAAAATATCTCGAGCTGAATAAATTATACTATGGGAACGACATGGACAGTGATGATAATATTGCTGCAGAATGGGCAAGAATCCCCCATTTTTATAGTGCTTTCTATGTTTATAAATATGCAACAGGATTTTCCAGCGCAATAACGATTGTAAATTCAATACTTAAGGAAGGCGAATCTGCTGTAAATCGATATAAAGATTTTTTAAAAAGCGGCGGCAGCGATTATCCATTAGAATTATTAAAAAAGGCAGGAGTAGATTTAGAAAGCGGATTGCCTGTAGAAATATGCATGAAGGAATTTAAGCGAGCTTTAGAAGAATTCAGTACGCTATTTTAATTCTTTATCTATAATTTAATAATATAAATATAAAACGCCTATACCAAATAGTCATCGACGTTTTTTAAACTTAAATTTAGGCGTTTAATGCTAAACTAAGATGTTTTTCGATAAATAAAACGTGTTGACATTTATTGCAACCTGTTATATAACTAAAGTACAATTGTTAGACATGTTTTAAACGTGATTCAAGCCTGAATTTTCTTTACGGAAAAAACTATCAATGAAATGCACCAAACTTATTCTAATTCGATTTATATGTTTTGTTGTGCTCATTTAGTTTTTTAGTATAGTTTACGGCTTGTGTTTTCAAAGTTGTATGAATAAAATCAATTTATTATAATCTTCTAACATAAATTATTAATGTTGAAAGGATAGGATTATTACCTATGGATATCAGGTTATTAGAAGAGAAAAACCTTACTGACCTAAGAGCTATTGCTAAATTAGCAGGCTTGAAAACTGTTACAAAATACAAAAAAGAAGAGCTGTTACAGCTTTTAATCGATATGGAGATTGAAGGTGAAACTAACAAAGCGATAAAAGACGACAAAAAAGCAAAAGCAAAAAAAGAGGCGGCTGAAATAAAATCAACTGATGAAGATCCTCAAGATATCGATAAAAAGCATATTGAATATGTTCCAAACAATGATGCTGTTAACGAAATTTTAAACACAGGGGATTGCAAAAAAGCTGAGGGAATTTTAGAAGTCCATTCTGATGGATTCGGCTTTTTAAGAGCAGAAAACTATCTTCCAGGCAACAAAGATGTCTATGTTTCTATGGCACAAATAAGAAAATTTGCGCTTAAGACCGGTGATAAAGTAACCGGAAAAACAAGGCCGGCAAAGGAAGGCGAAAAACTGCTTGCTCTTTTATATATAGAGCAGATTAATGATGCTCCAGTAAAAAATGCAAGAACCAGAAAACCTTTCGAATCATTAACCCCTATCTTCCCGGAAGAAAGATATACATTAGAAAATTTAAAATCTGCAAGGGATTTATCTATAAGAATAATTGATCTTGTTTCACCTATCGGAAAAGGACAAAGAGGTATGATCGTGTCTCCTCCAAAGGCAGGCAAGACTGTACTTTTAAAGAAGATTGCGAACAGCATTACTCAGAACTATCCTGACTCACATCTTATAGTTTTACTTATAGATGAAAGACCAGAAGAAGTAACCGATATGCAGCGCTCTATCGACGGAGAGGTTGTATATTCTACTTTTGATGAAAAGCCGGAAAACCATGCCAGGATTTCTGAGATGGTTTTAGAGCGTGCTAAAAGATTAGTAGAACAGGGCAAGGACGTTATTGTTTTGCTTGACAGCATCACAAGGCTTGCAAGAGCATATAACTTAACTATTCCGCCGACAGGCAGAACCTTGACCGGCGGGTTAGACCCTGGTGCATTATATCGTCCGAAAAGATTTTTTGGCGCAGCAAGAAATGTCGAATTCGGCGGAAGCTTAACCGTTATTGCTACTGCTCTTGTAGATACGGGTTCTAGGATGGATGAAATTATATTTGAAGAATTCAAGGGCACAGGAAATATGGAAATTCATCTTGATAGAAAATTATCAGAAAAACGTATCTTCCCCGCTATCGAACTTTCAAGATCCAGCACAAGAAGAGAAGACTTATTACTTTCGCAAACTGAGCTGGAAGGCATATGGTCTATGCGTAAGGTTATGGCAGGCGGGAATAATGCAGATGTCACCGAGCAGATTATTAATATGATGCTTAAAACAAAAAACAACGAAGAGTTTTTATCCAGACTTAAAGATTGGCTTTTCACATGGGAAAAGCAAGGCTATAAAAGATTATAATTAAATAAACACTATAGATTAAAAGCAAGGTTTAACAGCCTCGCTTTTTGTTTACTCATTTTTTTAAATACACTTTAATTATATATCCTCTATCTGCCAATCAATCTTATCCATATTATTTTCTCTTAAAAACTCATTCGTTTTAGAAAAAGGCTTTGACCCGAAAAACCCACGGTACGCCGACAGCGGGCTTGGATGCGGGCTTTTTATGATAAGATGATTTTTATTAGTGATAAGCTTAGATTTAGAGCCGGCAAAAGCACCCCAAAGGATAAACACAACTGGCTTTTCACGCTTATTCACAAGCGATATGATATTGTCGGTAAAAGTCTCCCATCCGATACCATGATGCGATGCAGCACCATGTGCTCTCACTGTTAAAATTGCGTTTAAAAGCAAAACTCCCTCGTCTGCCCATTTTTTTAAATACCCGTTGTTAGGTATATTGACACCTGTGTCACTTTTTAGCTCGGCATAAATATTTTTTAGCGATGGCGGAATATCAACTCCTGGGTTAACAGAAAAACACAGCCCATGTGCTTGGCCTATCCCATGATACGGGTCTTGCCCTATTATTACTGCCTTTATATCTTTATATGCAGTAAAATGCATAGCATTAAAAATCTCGACCGATTTTGGATATATCGCCCGTGATTCATATTCATTTTTTAATATTGCTCTTAGTTTTAGATAATATTCTTTTTTAAACTCTTCTTCTAAGATTGTCTGCCAATCATTATCAAACTTCGCCGCCATCGATTTTCTCCTGGGTTTCCTTTTCTTCTATCTTTTCAGGCTCTCTCTTGCTCTTTAAAAACACGTTATATGCGATTTTAGCAATCGCAGCAACTGGGATTGCGAACATAAGCCCCCAGAACCCAAACAAGACTCCGCCCAAATAGACAACCCCGATAATGACTAAAGGTTTTAAATCAATCGCTTTTCCGACTACAAGCGGTGTAATTATAAATTCATCGATTATTTGGAGCCCAATCCCGATGCCTACTACATAAAGAGCTAATATCGGCTCTTTTATCGACTGGATTAAAACGATAATCACAGATATTGCTATGCCAACCCATACACCGAAAATCGGTATAAGGTTTCCAATCCCCATTATTGCCCCAATCCAAAAAGCTCCCTTTACTCCGAGCGCTTTTAATGTAAAACCAGCAACTAAAACTATTATCGTACAAGAAATTGATTTACCTATAACATATTTTGAAACTGCTCCGAATGATCTGGTTATAAACTCTACAAATTTATTTTTTTTCTCCATATTCGTCTCCGCTTATCATTTTTTTATATCGTATTTTTATTATATCAAAAACACAATCGTTTTTGTTGCTTTTTAATGTTTTTATTATGCTATATATACTGTTTCATACAAATTCTTATTTTAAATAGTAAATTAGGGTTTTGATTTTTATCAATTAGTGATATAATCCCCCTTGGAATTAGATGTTGCTAAATGAGAGGACTTATGTATAAATGAAGAAAATCATTAGAAAACACGAAAACTCAAAACATTGTTTTATATGCGGATTAGAAAACGACAAAGGATTAAAAGCGGAGTTTTTTGAGACCGAAACCGGAGAGCTGGCTTGTATTTTTATGCCAAGCGAAAAATATCAAGGTTATCCCGGAGTCTTACATGGCGGAATTTCTGCTGCTGTTTTGGATGAACTGATTGGGCGAGCGATTAACATAGAAGAGCGCGATAAATTTGCTATGACAACCAGCTTAAATCTAAAGTATAAAAAGCCCGTACCTTACGGCGTAAAGCTTATGGGTATCGCTAAAATAACAAAAAACACACGACTTTTATATGAGGGCGAAGGAACTTTGTATGATGATAAAGGGAATGAATGCATCAGCGCCAAAGGCAAGTATATGAAAATCCCGCTTGAAAAGATTTCTGCAGATTTCGATTCAGAAAATGATTGGTTTTTAAACGAAAAAGACAGCGACCCAAAAGAGATAAAAATAGAAGGATAATATAACAAAAGGTGCTAAGATAAACTATCAAAGAACCTTTTTAATTTATTTATATTAGTTTAAACAATATCTAAATACTACTTATCCCGATTTAAGCTCTTATCAGAATCAAACCCATCAGGATATCTTTTTTTAAGTTTCTCTACGTTCATAGTCATAATCTCATCGAGCGTACAACCTATGCCTTTTGACATTATCGCAACATACCAAAGTATATCACCTAGTTCATCTGCAATGTGGTCATAATCCATCTTATGCCCTTGGAACAATGCTTTTTTAACGTGGTCTGCGACTTCTCCGCTTTCACCGGCAAGCCCCAAAACTCCGTTTAAAACTAAATCATCAGGTTTCGATGTGCTCGCTGTTCTAAGTGCTTTTTCTTGATATTCATTCGCCTTCATGTGCTCTCCTTTAGTTGTATAGATTTCTATGAGCTCGGATGCTCATTATATTTTTTCCGCAAGTACGATCCGTTCGATATTCATCACTTCAAGTTCTCTATTTAACGGTTTTAGGATTTTTTCGATATGATAATCTCTGCCTATATCATCGACTAATTTAAGACCAAAGTCGCTTAAAAAGCTTTCAATTTCTTCGCGTTTAAATCCGCTTATCCAAGGTGTCTGCATATTCTTAATTTTCTCAAAAGTTTTTGCAATAGATGGAAACTTCTCCGGATGTTCGATTGCTTCGCTTAAAACATATGAGAATGCAATCCTGCTTCCTTTTGATGTTTTTGCCACAAATTCAAGCGTTGAATCGATAGCTTTTCTTGTGATGTATTGAGTAACACCCTCCCATATAAATAAAGTTTTTTTGGTTTTTATATATCCGCTCTCTTTAAGTCTCTTTTCAACGCTTTGACTGTTAAAGTCAATAGGAACAAGCTTAACTGATTTTGGGAGAGGAAGCGATTTTTTATTTACTGTTTCTTTATAGCTGTCTATCGTCTCAGGCAAATCCATAATATAATAAGGAATATCATTCAATTCATCAATCCTAAAGGGTCTAGTATCAAATCCAGCTCCTAGGTTTATAACAGCCTCAAAGCCTTCGCTTACACACTGCTTTGTTATATAGTCCATATAATGCATCCTGCAGGCAAGCCCTCCGTAAACTCCTGGCACTAACTTTTCCATATAATTAACCATCAAATTAAAAAGCGGCTTAAATTTCAGCATGCTTAGCAAGATTCTGTTTCCAGTAGATACAAACTCTTTAGAATATTTATCTTCATATAACCTTATTTCTTTATCAAAATAATACTCCATTGCCTTTGTGGTTGCCGTTTTATCAGCAGCATCAACCTTACCCATAATTCTTCCTCCTGTACTTATTATAGTATACATTATTAATGCTATTATTTGAACAAAAAAAGATGCCTTATATAAAATTAAAGCATCTTTCTATTTTTGTTTAATTATTTAAGATATCTTATGAATTGTCAACTGATGCCATGTACTCGATTAAGTTAACAATCTTGTTAGAATATCCCCACTCGTTATCATACCAAGCAACAAGTTTTACGAAATTGTCGTTAAGTCCGATTCCTGCGTTTGCATCAAAAATAGATGTTCTTGCATCACCGATAAAGTCAGAAGATACAACCATATCTTCAGTATATCCAACAACTCCATCTAACTCTTTGCTTTCGCTAGCTTTTTTCATAGCAGCACATACGTCTACGTATGAAGCACTTTTTTCAATGCGGCATGTTAAGTCTACAACAGAAACGTCAGCTGTAGGCACTCTAAACGCCATACCTGTAAGTTTTCCGTTTAGCTCTGGGATAACAACGCCAACAGCTTTAGCAGCGCCGGTTGATGATGGAATAATGTTAAAAGCAGCTCCTCTGCCGCCTCTCCAATCCTTGCTTGAAGGACCATCAACAGTCTTTTGTGTTGCTGTAGTTGCATGTACAGTTGTCATTAATCCTTCAACGATTCCAAATTCATCATTGATAACTTTTGCTAAAGGAGCAAGACAGTTAGTTGTGCATGATGCATTAGATACAACATTCATATCAGATGTGTAAGACTTGTTGTTTACGCCCATAACGAACATAGGAGCATCTTTAGATGGAGCTGAGATAACAACTTTTTTAGCTCCGCCTTTAAAATGAGCAGAAGCCTTGTCTTTTAGTGTAAATACGCCTGTTGATTCGATAATGTAATCAGCACCACATTCTCCCCAAGGGATATTTGCTGGATCCATTTGTGCATAGCATTCAATTTCTTCGCCATTAACAACAAGGTTATCACCTTTAAGTTCAACTGTTCCGTCAAACTTGCCATGTACTGTATCGTATGTAAGCATATATACCATATACGCTGGATCGATGAATGGGTCGTTAATCCCCATTACTTGAACATTAGGGTTAGCAGCCGCTGCACGAAAGGCTAATCTTCCGATACGACCAAAACCATTAATTCCAATTTTAATTGCCATAAATTAATTTCCTCCTGAAATTGTATTATTAAAAACTTTTACCATTATAGATAATATAATAAAATCGCTATACAATCAAGTGTTTTTAACACTGATTGTTAAATTGTTAAGCATCTTATGAAATAGTATCCTCAATCATACTGCTTTCTATTAGGTTTTTGTCCTTATTATCTTTGTTTATACCTTCTTTATATTCAAAATCACTTCTGCTTCTTTCATCATATTTGCAATATTATCAGGTGTATGTGTTTTTCTTTTGTTATTATAATTCAGCTTGCATGTACTGCATTTTTGTGCAAATGTATGATTAGAATCAATCCCCATCTCAAATCTAGTGCTTAAAAGCGGATCGAAGAAGTTGCAATATGGCTTTAGTTCTTGTGCTCCTTCTGCTTCAAAAAGTTTATGCACGCCGCATTCACTAAACTCGAATTCATATTCGATTTCTTTTTTATCTTTTTTTATAATCGCAACATTACAGACAAAATCTTCAGGATAAATCTTTTTAAGTGTTGGGGCTGTCAGCTTTTTAAAAAAATTAATACCCATATTTGTAAATGAAAGTTTCCCTAAAATAAGGCCGATGAATCTTGGAACCTTATTAATCAGCTTTTCTACAATTTCTATTGCAATATATACACTGACAACAGCTTCAATCCCCTCTTTTTTCATCGCCATATAAAAACATATTAAAAGCCCGACAAATTCGATTATTGGAGTAAATATGTTTTTTCTTCCTCCGATATATGGGAGTCTCTCGATAATCCCTTCACATTCTGTGAGTGTCAATTCAGAAATTCTTGCAACCATTTCAGGAGAATAATATTTTATCATCGTTTTTTCAGACAGCTTTATCAGCTTTTTATATGTCCAAAACACTCTTCGTTTTTTACTTTTAGAATTTTGATTCATTTTAATTCACCTTAAAATTAGACGTTAAAATTCCTCATACTTATTATACATCTTAAAAATCGTGATTGCCAATCAAATGCAATTTTATCCAATAAAAAATCCTTCTTAAAGAATTATCTTTAGAAGGATTAGTATATATTCTTGCTTTTTTACTTTTTGCTTTTATTTGCTGGTCTAAAAAAGTTTACTCCCCAAACACCCAGAATAATTAAAACTGATCCTATAATTTGATATATAAATATCTGTTCTTTTAAAAAGACAGCACCAGCAATGATAGAAATAACAGTTGCTAGATTCGCAAATAATGAAAACTGTGTTGCAGGCATTTTCGACACCGTATAGTTCATTAAGAAATAGGCGATTATCGACGATATCGCTCCTAAATACAATATAGATATATCAAATCTCAAGTTCATGAATGGAGCAAAATATGGATAACCTGCTATTCTCGAATGAGTAAAGCCGATAATATTGAATACAATCGCACCGAACACCATCATCACGTAAGTTATTTTAATTGCATCAAATTCACCTGATGCTTTTCTTGAAAGCACACTGTATATTGATGCTGCTATAACCGCCACAAAAAGAAAAAGAAACCCAAGCATCATATCCAACTTAAAATCTATTAAAGTCATATAGCCGATTAAGCCAATTCCGACTATTGATAAAGCTAAAAACACAGTTTGAAGTTTTGTCAAAACTTCTTTGAGTACAAAATATGATATTATTGCGGTTGTAACAGGGATAAGCGAAATAACGATACCTGCCATGGATGATGACGAATAGTTTATACCATACGTTTCGCCCAAAAAATATAGCACTGGTTGGAAAAGCGCTATCGGTATTAATATTTTTAAATCTTTAAACTTAAGCTTAAATTTTACAATTCTCAATAATCTAAGTGCTTCAAAAAGTACAGCAGCTACTAAAAATCTAAGTCCTATAAGCTGCAATACCGTTGCATATTCGAGTGCGATTTTTGAAAACATAAAGGAAAAACCGAAGATTACTGCGAAACCTATACCTGTTAAATATGGAACATATGCTTTAATATTTTTCATTTAATTTTCTGCCTAACTGTTGTGTATACAAATTTATTTGTCTCTTATAATAGCATAACATCTTTAAAGTTGCCAGCAATAAATTATTAAACTATCTACATCCTATAAAGCAGATATTGTATAGCCTGTTAAAAGTCTGAACGCTTAAAAATCCTCCTTTAGGAATTTCTAAAGGAGGATCCGCTTATATCACTATTTTATTATTAAACCAACAAGTTTATTCAGCATCCGCTTCAGCTGATGCTGAAGGCTCTGGGCTTTCGCTAGGCTCAGGAGTCGGCTCCGGTGTAGGCTGCGGCAGTTTCAGTTCTGTCTGATCATAATATGAATGACCGCTGCCTTCGAAATATTGATCTACTTCATAATCTGTCGGCCAATCGTTTATTACAAAATCATCGTCTTTGTCTTTAACCATCTCATAATAATACGGTAAAACTGAATCGATGATTGCTGTGCTGCCGGTGTAATAATATACTTTATTTTCAGTCAGCATATCCGTTTTTAAATCTTTACCTTCAGCAAGCCTGATAGCAAACTTTACTGCTGTCGCGGCAACACCATAAGGCGTTGGTCTTACAAAAACCTTCATACTTGGAGGCTCTATCAGTTTTTTAAAAGTTTCAGACTTTCTGTCATCTGGATCAACTTTCTTTTCTATCTCAACTCCGGCGGTAGAAAGTTCATACCACTTTTTGATAAATCCAGCAGTCGCATCCCCGATAAACACTTTTGGGAATGCCTCTCTTTTTATAATTTCATTTAATACTTTAAGGGCATATCCATTTTCAGTATATATCGCCTCTATTGTTCCAAGTTCTTTAACCTCATCATATGCTGTGCTGACACTTGTGCCTTCTCCTAAGTTTTTCGTTGCGAGAATATTCACTTTTGAAAATTCAGCCATCTTAGCATTAAAAGCTTCAAGTCTGTCTTTGTTTCCTGCATCTATTGATGTGTCGACAAACTGTACAACGTTTCCTGTCCCTACATTATTTCCGACAAAAATTGCATTCGCATTTCCAAAATCATTATCATCAGCTAATATATTTATATCATATCCATAATCAACAGGCGCATTAACAGCGACAACCGCAATCCCCGCACTTTTAGCCATATCCGTAATTATGGTATATTCATCAACTTTAGTTGCACAAACTATAATTGCTTTTGCTTCTTTATTAACAAGGCTCCTAACATCCTGTATTTGTTGATTTATATCTCCATTCGAATTATACGGGATACAATCTCCTACAGTTCCGTTTTGATATTCTTCGTTTATTGCCTCTTCCAGCTTTTGAATTAAAATCGCTTCATAAGGCGTAGGTTCACCTATTGTAACCCCAATAAAAACTCTTTCTTCATCTAGAATACCAGCATACTCTTCGCTTGTTAAATCTAAATCTGTTCCTGCGAGTCCTGCAAGTTCTTCATCTGTATATTTTTCTGCGTATGGGTCATCATCCTCGGTAAGTCCTGGACTCGACTCACTAGCAACATCAGCATTTACAAAAGATAGTTTGCCGCTTTTCCCGAATATTAAGAAGAAGGCACCTGCTGCAATAATTAATACAAGTGCACAAATCCCTATTATAAACCTTGCTCTATATCTTATAAAAAGAGCACGCAAAACTTTTAACCATAGGCCAAATCTGCTCTGAGTTGCCATTGGTCTTTTATATGAAGTCCTGCCCGGAACCTTTGATATAGGTTTTCTTACTGGCGATGTTGATCTTGTTGTTTGCGGGCTATATGTATGTTGCTTTTTTGGCGCAGAAGAAACAGCCTTTTTTACAGATGCCTTTCTTTTTGGGGCTCTGGAAGACAAGGTTGCTTTTTTAAGTTTTCTTGTATATCTTGCCATGTAAATTACTCTCCAATGTGTTTTCTCACATCTATAATTTTATATTATAATTATCTCTTTGTAAATAGTTAAAAAAATGTTAAATCTGCCATACATTCGAAACATTTTAAATTTACAAATATAAATAATAAAGCTAAAAATCAATTACTTTTTTCAAAAATCATTATGTCACATAAACAAAAATAAGGCAATAGCCGACATAAAAACTTTACATTTAAGCTATTGCCAATATTAACTTGTTTTATTCTTTAATCTCCCACTTATCAACGAAAGCTTCAACATCTTTTAAGAAATCTTTTCTTGATAAAACCGCCTTTGATTTTGGATCATTTGCCGACATAAAGTTTTTAATTATCGACATTGCGCGTTTATATTCATCGTCATGCTCTGTCTTTTTCCTAGTGCTTACAACTTGATATGCAGTTTTGTAAGAAGCTTTATCTTTTGTATCATACACTTCACCAAGTGAAGGCACTTCAATGTTGTAACCCATTTCTTTAAGCTCTTGGCCAAACCCCATAGCAACTTGTTCTTCACCATGTGCAATAAAGACTTTTTTGGGCTTTACATCAAATTCCTCTATCCATTTTAAAAGACCTGCTTTATCAGCATGTCCGGAAAAACCTTCGATTCTTTGTATCTTTGCTTTTACTAATATTCGCTCTCCAAAAATCTTAACGCTTTTGGCTCCGTCTAAAATAGACCTTCCAAGAGTCCCTACTGCTTGATATCCTACAAAAATAATGGTTGCGTTTTCTTTCCAAAGGTTATGTTTTAAATGATGTTTAATTCTTCCGGCATCACACATACCGCTGGATGAAATTATTATTGCTGGTTTTTCTAAAAAGTTTATCGCTTTACTCTCATCCGGTGATTGGGCTACGTTAAGCGTGCTGAAAGAAAAGAAATCTATGCCTTCGTCTCTAAGTGCTAAAGCTTCTTTATCATAATAGTTTAAATAACACTTTTCAAAAATATTGGTTGCCTTAATTCCTAATGGGCTGTCGATATAAACCGGCATTTTTTCTAAACCAGGAACTGAACCATCCTCTAAAAACTTGCTTATATCATAAAGTGTCTCTTGTGTTCTTCCTACTGCAAAAGCAGGGATAACGACGTTCCCTCCTCTTTTAATCGCGTCTCTAAACGCAAATCGCAGTTGATCCGCTGGGTCTTTTGTTTCTCTATGGAATCTGTTACCATAAGTTGACTCCATTATAACATAATCGGCTTCGTCAAAATAAGTTGGGTCTTTAATAATCGGCTTATCATTGTTTCCGATGTCTCCCGAAAAAACCATCTTTTCTTCGCTGCCGTCTTCGCTCACCCAAATCTCAACGCTTGAAGACCCAAGAACATGCCCGGCATCTCTGAATCTGATACGAACATTTTCGCCTATTTGCGTCATATCCCCATACTCAACGCCTTTAAAGTGTTTAAGACTGGCGTAAGCATCCTCTACCGAATATAACGGTTCTAACGGCTTTTTGCCTTTTCTAAGACGCTTTTTGTTCTTCCACAAAACATCCATCTCTTGAATATGTCCGCTGTCAGGCAGCATTATTGAGCAAAGTTCAGATGTTGCTGATGTCGTTATAATCTCTCCTTCGAATCCCTTTTTAACCAAAAGAGGAATATATCCGCTATGGTCGATATGCGCATGAGTTAAAATTGCAAAGTCAACTTCTGATGGGTTAAACGGGAATTCTCCATTCCCTACAACTTTTTTAACGTCTGCCCCCTGTCTCATACCACAATCAACAATAAATTTTGTATCTTTTGATTCTACCATGAAACAAGAACCGGTAACGCATTTTGCCGCTCCAAAAAATTTTATCTTCATCAATTCATCTCCAAAATATATTTAATGTTCTTCTTTTCTAAAAGGAAAGTTTTATCGACTCTCCATATTGTGTTTTTCGTTTATGCTTTTTTTATAAAACAAACAGCCAGCACTCCAGGACCTGTATGACATCCTATAACAGGACCTATGTCTTGTATCCAAAGTTTTTTATAGCTGTTTTTTTCTTTAAGTTTTGCTTCTAATGACGTTGCCATATCCAAACTATCCGCATGAAGAATTACAATATTGCTTTTACTCGGCTTCCCTATGTTTTCTTCTACTTCATTTTCAAGATATTTTACAACCTTCTTTTTACCTTTAATCTTTTCATGAACAGATATTTTACCTTCATCATCTAATATTAAGATTGGCTTCACTTCTAATAATGTTCCAAAAGCAGCAGCAGCCCCAGACAGCCTTCCACCCCTTTTTAAATACATCAAGTCATCAACAGAAAACCAGCCTTGTGCTCTTAACTTATTTTTCTCTAACCATTTAGCTATTTCTTCTAAACTTTTTCCGTCCTTTTTCATATCAACTGCTTCCATGATTAAAAGTGCTAACGGGGATGATATCCTTAAAGTATCTATCATAACAATTTTTCTGTCAGGAAACTCTTTTTGAAGTATTTCTTTAGCAGACTCGCATAACCCGAAATGCGCACTTAAATTTGATGAAAAACCGATATATAATATATCAGTTCCTTTTTTTAACTGTGCTCTGAAAAACTGCTCGATATCATATGGTGACCTTGTTGATGTAAATGCTTTTGATCCATTCTTAAGTTTTGTGAAAAACTCTTCAAAGTCAGTGTTTTCACCTAAGTCATAAAGTTCTTCTTTCCCATCAATAGTATACGGCATTTGAAAAACAGGTATCTTGTTTCCCTTCGCATATTCATACGGAATGTCTGAGTTAGTATCTATAACAATCACAAAATCTTTCATGGTAAAGCCTCCTAAAATATTATTATTAATATAATTTCAATAGAGCCTAATATTAAAAAGCTCAAATAAACTTACTTATTACTATTATCTAACAATCTTATCAAAAATTCAACACCTTCTGAAAGACTGCTTAATGATACTTTTTCGTTCGTTCCGTGCAGTGATCTAAGCTGTTCAGTACTCATTCTAAAAGGGAAAATTAAAAATACATTTTCTGATATTTCAGAGTACAACCTTGAATCCGTTGCTCCTACCATAATATATGGGCTTATTGCAATATCGGGCATCGTTTGTTTCAATGATTTTTTAAGCATTCTATAGCTTTCGGAATCTGTATTAGAAACTTTGGATGGTTCATATGCCTTAACTTCACTTATTTTTACTTCTATCTTCTTTAAAACATTTTCGACATGCTCTGTTAGTTCTTTTATACTACTATCAGGAGCGATACGAAAATTGATTACAGCAGTTGCTTTTTGTGCTAATACATTTGGGGCTGTGCTCCCTGTTAACATTGTCGGAGCGTAAGTTGTTTTTGTCAAAGCCCCGCTCATTGCTGATTTCCCGAGAGACATGAGCACAACACGTTTAAACAACCATAAATTTGATGTAACCATCCTTAAAGGAAAATTCATATGTGGACTTAAAGTCGTTAAAAACGATTTTAGAACTTTATTCATCTTTGGCTTCATATGTTTTTTTCTTAAAAGCAAAATCGCCTCTGCCAGTTGACTGACAGCAGTGTCTTTAGGCGGCTGGGCTGCATGTCCGCCTTTTGATGTCGCTTCTATTGTTATATCAGCGTATCCTTTCTCGCAAACACCAATTAATCCGATATCTCCATCGACTCCGACTAAACCGCCGTCTATTATTACCCCGCCCTCATCCAGTACAAATTCTGGTCTAACTCCTCTATCCTTTAAAATCGCTACAATTTGTTTGCTTCCTAGTCCACCAAGAGTTTCTTCATCCTGCCCAAAAGCAAGATAGATATCACGAGTTGGTGTAAACCCTTTGTCTATCATATATTCAACAGCTTCGCAAAGGGCAATAAGTTGTCCTTTCATATCCAAAGTTCCTCTGCCCCAAACAAACCCTTCAGCTACTTTGCCCGCATATGGGTCATACTCCCAATCTGAAATAGTACGTTTATCCACAGGAACAACGTCTATATGTGCCATAAGGACAATTGGTGCTTTTTTTACATTTTTTGCTTCCCATTTATAAAGAAGACTGTATTTGTTCACCACTTCTTTATAAAGTGTTTTATGCAATTTCGGATATGTTTTTTCAAGATGTTCATGGAAGCCTAAAAACTCTTTTTCGTCAAACTCTTCAATTTTATCTGAAGCTATAGTTTTATACCTAACAGCCTCTCCCAAACTCTTCGCAATTTTATCAACATCAAGTTCAATCTTTTCTGTCTTTTCCTCGACTTCTTTTTCTCTTTTATTGCGAAATGTATTTAACATTAATATGCCAATCAATAATGCAATAAGTATAAGAATAATATATAAAATAATCATGCTGCCTTATTTCCTCTCCGCTTTTTCTTTTTTCACTAGCCATCCTTTGTTAAACATAAACCTTGCAGCAAAAGCAGCAATTAGAGCCGCAATCGGTATCGAAAGCGCCCCGATTGTTCCGTTTGAAACTGCACCCGGCAAAAATATAAATAGTGCCAGCATACATACAAGAGGAGCAACGGATAACTTCCAGTTCCTTGAGATAAACACAACTCCGAGTGCACCGAAAAGTGCAGATATTACATACCCTTCGCTTAAGTCAAAAACTTGCTGTAAAACAGGCACAGAGTTTATCCATCTAGTTAATGGAATTACAAGCAGCATACCGATTATAATGATAACATCGGTTACTATAGTTGAAACAGCAACGGATATCGTGCTGATAATTTCTCCTTGCTCAGAAGTTGTTTCGACTCCTGCTCTATCCAGCCCTACTTGAGCAGCAGGAATTTTCATGTTTGTTAAGTTTCCTGTTATAAACGCTAAATAAGTTCCGCCAGCCCCAAGCATCGGTGCATAGTTTATTATCTCAATTATTCCAACAGCATAAAACATAGGCACAATTTTAAGTGCCCCCTGAAAAAAGGCTGTCCAGTTCGGGATAACATCATATATCACGCAAAAAAACAGCGGTATTGATAAGATTAATAGCAATCCAATCAAAGTGGATATGCGTCCTAATCTATGAGTTCTATATTCATATTCTGATAATATTGGTTTTGTCTGTTTATTCATTTTTTTAATTCCCCTTTTCGTTTAAGCCATGCCTAAAGATACATAAAGCACTGAAAGTGCTATGGCACCAATCATCGATAATGGAAGCGCAAAGTTTTCTAACCACTTTGCTCTTGTTAAGTTAATGATCAGACCGAACACACCCATTAAGAGTGCTCCTGAAAACAGTGTTAGAAGTGCAACTCCGCCTTTAGCCATCTCTTTAGATCCTAATGCTGCTATCATCCCCATAAAAAGTGCTGCGATTAAAACTTCTGCCCAAGCAGTGTTTTTTTCTCTTAACTTTTTAATCGCTCCTTGATATTTTTTTAAGAAAAAAATGTTGAATATCGGTCCAATTAAAATCCCTATTGCCATCACCCACATCGCCGCAGAAAAAACAGATAAGTCTCCGCTTATGTTCCCAGCAGAAGCAACAGCCTCAGCAGCCGTAACCTCATATATCATAGAACCAATAACCGTTAGTCTTGTCCATGCATACGGAACACCTAAAGTCGCCGCCAAAGTCAATAATGATAAAACAATCGGGATAGAAGGCACAATAGAAAAGGTTGCACTGCTAACCGCCGCAGACTTCATCTTATCTGTGCTAAGCCCTATCTCTTTGCCACGTTTCCATGCTCTTGTTAAGAAAATCAATGATTGTGCTAAAACGAAAATTGCCACAACTATACCCATGATATAAAGATAAGCTCCGTTTTTAATACTCCATATTTGTTCAGTAGTCAAAATCTTATACGCTCCTCAAAAATATTTTTCAAATTATAGTTTAAATCTAAAATCGTTTATTATAAAAATAATACAGGGTTCTTAAAACTGTCAGGATTTATTACTTTATCACCATCTATAATGTATTTAATGTTAAGATTTTTATCAATAATCAAAAAATTAGCATAGCTGTCTACTTCTATTTTTCTTGTCTGAATATCAAAAATCTTAATCGGATTTGTTGCAAGTACTTTTATCGCTTCAAAAATCGGCAGACCGTCCTCTATCGCTTTTCTTATTTCTACATAAAGGTTTACTATCATGCCTCTTTGCGGCATCGTGTTCTCATCTGTGCTGGGCATATATCCACCACAAAACGAAGATGCAACAACACCATCAAGACTTCCTCTTTTTTCATATATTTTTATCAGCGCCTCAGAAAGAGGAATGAAGTCTTCATCAGTATCGCTTTTGTTAACCCCTGCAACAAGGTTGATGCATCCTCCAATTTTAAGGTAATCTATCCCAGAATCTAAAAGCGCTTGTCCTCTATTAACAAACCAAGGAATAATCGTCTTTTCTCTTCCTGGTTTTTCTCTTAATAAATCAAATAACATTTCTAGATTTAAAGTTAAATCTCCCAAAAACAAAAAAACTGCACCGGAAGAAATCTTATCATAAGCTGCTGCTTCAACCTGTATGCAAAGCTTTACAAGCCGTTTTTTATCGATACTGCCATATGAATCATTATATAAAACTGCTGCACCTACACAGTTTTCTTCTGAGTATATGTCTTTATATATATTCTCACTTGTGTGATATGCTTTATCTTTAAGCCCGCCGGTTAAAAACCTTGCACTCATACCAATAGACTTAAAGCTTTTAACATATTGTTTTTGGACTAAAAGTCTTTCGGTTTTATCTAATATGTTCAGCGATGTTATAAAAGAAAAAAAACCGAATCGCTTATACTCTCTATCATTAAGCTTCGGTAGCTCTTTGTTCACAGTTTTGCTGCCTAATGCAAAACAACCACTGTCGACAAAGGTAGGCACAACATAGCACCCCAATGCATCCAACTCGTAAGCACCGGAAAAAACACTGTGTCTTACCTCATCACGAATAATCTTGATTTCGCCGTCTTCGATATATATATCTTTTCTAAAGGGTTTACTCTCTAAAAACACATTTGCATTCTTTACGTTTGTCTTAATTGTCTTTTCCAAATCCCAAATCCCCACGTTGGATATTTGATATATTATATTCCTTTTTCTAAGTTTATGCAAATTAAATGACCGCCATTTTAATGCACAGCATAAAGTTTATAAGAGCAGGTTTTAATTGAAGTTTTAAGCATAAATTGTTATAATCTACTTTGTCTAATAAATGGATTTAGGAGAAAAAAATAAATGAATATATTAGAAGCAATTATTTTAGGCATAGCCCAAGGTTTAACCGAGTTTCTGCCGGTTTCCAGCTCTGGTCATCTGGTTTTAATCCAAAACATTTTTGGAATAGAGGGGAATCATCTATTTTTTGATACTATGCTCCATTTCGCAACGCTTCTTGCTGTTGTCTTTGCTCTACAAAAAGACATTCTTGAATTACTTAAAAATCCTTTCAGCAAAAAAACACTTGTCTTGATAATAGCATCTATTCCTGCTGTTATCGTTGCATTGCTTTTTGAAGACTTTTTTAAAGAGGCTTTCGGCGGCAGGTTTCTTGCAGTTTCATTTTTAATTACCGGAATTGCTTTAGTTGCCTCTGAGTTGCTTGCATCAAAGCATGTTGAAAGAAAAAAAGAAGTGGGGATTTTGGATGGTCTTATAATCGGGCTTTGTCAGGCATTAGCACTTCTGCCCGGAGTTTCAAGGGCAGGCATGACGCTTTCTGGTGGTCTTGCCAGAGGTATAGATCGTGTTGCTGCTGCAAAGTTTTCATTTTTAATGGCTGTTATCATAATCCTTGGATCGAGTGGATATGAAGCTATAAAGCTTATTGGTGAGCCTATTGACATCCCTGTTGGTCCACTTGCTGTGGGGATGCTTTTTGCCGCTGTTTCAGGATATTTTGCTATAAAATTATTGCTTGATATAATCTCTAAAAAGAAACTTTATGGATTCGCCATATATGTGTTTATATTGGCTGTTTTAGTTTTCGTCGATCAAACATGGACGCATTTGTTCTT
>Ga0233437_1003218_pt1 | contig 21987 bp, 18 predicted proteins | sample SI_122_August201_FD_182714 | JGI IMG/M metagenome (GOLD analysis project Ga0233437, IMG submission 182714) | Seawater microbial communities from Saanich Inlet, British Columbia, Canada - SI_122_August2016_200_MG | ecosystem: Environmental > Aquatic > Marine > Inlet | place: Canada: British...
GCGGGGCAAGAATTGCTCCCAATAAATTGCGGGGCAAGAATTGCTCCCAATAAATTGCGGGGCAAGAATTGCTCCCAATAAATTGCGGGGCAAGAATTGGCACTTATCTTATTATGCCTTTACTATTCAATAAATTCTTAAATTTAATTCCACCTTTATAGCTTTTAATTTCTAGCTCTCTTTTCATAGCAATATTCTTAACAGCATATTTTTCAGAATAAATACATTCCCATGGAATAGCATGTCTAGTGGAAGTTACTTCTCCTTTATTGTGTTTATCTAGCCTTTTTTCAATTGAAGCAGTGTGGCCTATATAATGTTTATCAGTTTTAAAGCTCTTTAGTATGTATACATAATACATAGTTACACCCCCGCAGAGCGGGGTTTAAAAATCTCTAAATTCGCTATGCTCATTAAGAGCTTCTAAAATCGGCCACCTCTCCAAAGACTATCTTACAAAAGCAGGCGATAAAATCGGATGCTTTCAGCAACCCCATATCTCTTTAATCATTAATTATTTCAAGTGGAAATTATCTTATGTTGCCTTTTTTAATTGCGTGTCATGCTTTTTTTCAAAAACGGCAATGGCGTGCTCTTGTTTGAGGGTTATGTTTATATCATCAAGCCCTTTAATTAAGCGTTCTTTTGAAATAGCATCAATGCAAAAGTTTATTGTGAGGTTTTCTAGTTTAACCCATTGATTGTTAAGATCAATTTCTACTTCTTGCGCAGGGTTAAGTGAGAGTGTTTGTTTGAGTTTTCTGAGATCATCAGAAGGCAATTCAATGAGGAGTAAGCCATTTTTCAGAGCATTAGTTTTGAATATATCAGCAAAACTAGGGGCTACAATAACATGAAATCCGTACTGTTTCAAAGCCCAGACAGCATGCTCCCTTGAGGACCCGCAACCAAAATTATTGCCTGTGATGAGAAAAGAGGACTTCTTACCTAATGGGTTATTAAGCTCAAAATTGGCATTTTCTTCGCCGTTTTCCTGATAACGCCAATCAGAAAAAAGAGCTGTGCTAAAACCTGATCGCTTAATTGTTTTCAAATGTTCTTTAGGAATGATTTGATCAGTATCAATATTGGCACGGTCTATAATAATGGCTTTGCCTATGTGGGTTTTAAAAGGGTCCATATTTTGTCGCTTGCCGCGGCGTAGCCTTGGCGAAGCCGGGTCTCACGTCTCATGTCTCACGTGGGAGACCAGAGGGGGCATGCATTTTTTCAAAGTTCTCTAACATCAACAAAGTGGCCATGGATGGCGGCGGCGGCAGCCATGGCAGGACTGACTAAGTGCGTGCGGGCACCAGCTCCTTGTCGGCCTTCAAAATTTCTATTGGATGTTGCCGCACAACGTTGCCCAGGCTTAATTTTATCGGGATTCATAGCTAAGCACAAAGAACAACCTGGTTCACGCCATTGAGCTCCAGCTTCTTTAAAAATGCGATCAAGACCTTCTTGTTCAGCCATTCTTTTCACCGTCTGAGATCCTGGCACAATAATGGCACTGACATTTGAATTGATTTTGTTATTTTTTAAAATTTTAGCCGCTTCGCGTAAATCTTGAAGGCGGCCATTTGTACAGCTTCCAATAAAAATGACATCAATGGGGATATCAGTTATTTTTTGATTTGGTTTCAGCCCCATATAGTCGAGGGCTTTTTTTATATCATTACTTGTTGTTTGTGTCATCGCATCAAAGCTAGGGATGACGTCGTCAATGCCACAAACCATTCCAGGACTTGTTCCCCAGGTTACTTGAGGGGAAATAGTTGAAATAGCAACGTCTAATGAGCGATCAAATGTGGCTAAAGGATCTGTGTTTAAATTATCTATATTTATATACTCAGGGGCAAAATCACTTTTTGCCATGTGAAAAAAATCTTGGGTTGTTTTGTCTGGGGCAATAAGACCGGCCCGAGCACCGGCTTCAATACTCATATTACATAAAGTCATCCGTTCTTCCATACTCATTCGTTTTACGGGTTCGCCTGTGAATTCAAAAACATGTTCTGTAGCGCCAGCTGTACCAATTTGGCCAATAAGATAGAGAATGAGATCTTTTGCTGTAACCAAGGCTTGCTGTTTGCCTGTAAACGTCACGCGATAATTTTTTGGTTTTTTTGTCAACAAACACTGTGTGGCAAGAACATGTTCTACCTCTGAGGTTCCAATACCGAAAGCAAGAGCACCAAAAGCACCATGCGTTGCTGTATGACTATCACCGCACACAATTGTTGTGCCCGGTACAGTTAAACCAAGCTCAGGGCCTATAATGTGAATAATACCTTGTTTACCAGAATCTATATCAAACAACGTGATATCATGTTTGTGGCAATTATTTCTCAGTGTTTCAATTTGTTGTTTGGCCAAAGGGTCCAAAATATTTCTTTGGTCAATAGTTGGTATGCAATGGTCAATAGTGGCAAAAGCTAAATCTGGTCGGCGAACAGAACGGTTGGCAAGAGCCAATCCCGTAAAAGCTTGAGGGCTTGTGACTTCGTGTAATAGGTGGCGATCAATGTAGAGCAGCGTTGTACCATCATCTAAGGTAGTGACAGTATGTTTTTCCCAGATCTTATCTAGCAAGGTTTTTGGAGTGACCATTGTGTTGTTATTTCGGCCAAACCCACAAAAAAGTAAAGTATTATCAAGGCCATTGCTATATTTATTCCCCTCTTTACGAGAGACGAGCGATGGGCGACGTGCGACGCGTAAAACATTGACATACGCCCTCTATATTATATAAATAGCCGCGCTATTAATTTTTTTGATTTTGTCCACCTTCATTTTGCTCTAAAAATTAGAACATAACCTTGGTGTGACAAGGGAGGATTTATGACAGTTAATATTGGTATTAATGGTTTTGGTCGTATTGGACGCGGTGTTTTGAGAGCTGCAGAAAAATTAGGTGGTTATAATATTATTGCTATTAATGACTTACTGCCAGCATCACAACACGCTCATTTATTAAAATATGATTCTGTTCATGGTATTTTTGACGGTGACGTTTCTCATACAGAAAATGCCCTTACAGTTAATGGAAAAGAAATAAAAATTACTGCTGAGAAAGATCCTAGCAACATTCCATGGGGAACAATGGGTGTTGATATCGTCTTTGAATGCACAGGTTTTTTTCGCTCTCGTGAGCAGGTTTCTTTACATCTTAAAGCAGGTGCCAAAAAAGTGATTATTTCTGCTCCAGCAAAAGATGAAGACATAACTGTTGTCATGGGTGTGAATCATGAAAAATATCAACCCGACCAACATAACATTTTATCGAATGCTTCTTGTACAACTAATTGCTTAGCTCCCGTTGTTAAGGTTTTGCATGACACGTTCACAGTAAAACATGGTCTCATGACAACAATTCACTCATATACTAATGATCAAAATATTCTTGATGTTGGCCATAGTGATTTACGTCGTGCGCGTGCTGGTGCCATGTCTATGATTCCTACATCAACAGGTGCTGCTAAAGCAATTGGTCTTGTCATGCCCGAACTTAAAGGCAAACTTGATGGTTTTGCTGTTCGTGTTCCAACACCAAATGTGAGTTGTGTTGATTTTGTTTGTGAGATTGAAAAATCAGCAACAAAAGAAGAAATCAATGCTACTTTAAAAGAAGCTAGCGAAGGTTCTTTAAAAGGTATTCTTGGTTACACTGATAAGCCACTTGTTTCAATTGACTATAATGGTAATGCCTTATCATCATCTGTTGATGGTTTATGCACAACAGTCATGAACGGTAATATGGTTAAGATTTTAACCTGGTACGATAATGAAACAGGTTTCTCTTACCGCATGCTTGATTTAGCTAAATACTTAGCTGATAGACTGTAAAATTATTTCGTTTTTCGTGGTCCGTTTTCCGTGATTCGTATTTAATATTGATTAATACTGATAGCGAGAAATGGACTACGGACAACGGACAACGGACAACAGGTAACGAGCCATGAAGTATCCAACTCTTGATACCATTAATGTAACAGGCAAAACAGTTTTTGTGCGTGTTGATTTCAATGTTAGTCTTGATGACGATGGTAACATTACAGACGATGCCCGTATCCAAGCCGCATTACCGACAATAAATTATTTACGCAATAAGGGTGCTAAACTTGTTTTAGCCTCTCATTTAGGTCGCCCAAAAGGTGAGGTGAATAAAAAATATTCACTTTTACCCGTTGCTAAAAGATTAGCTGAAGTGCTCGAAACACAAGTTGTTTTTCCAGAAGACTGTGTGGGTATGGAAGTTAAAAAATTGGTTTCTGAAATGAGAGACAAAGGCGTTGTTCTTTTAGAAAACCTTCGTTTTCATAAAGGTGAAACAAGTAATGATGTTAATTTTTCTGAAAAGCTTGCTGGTTTAGCGGATATCTATGTTAATGATGCTTTTGGAACCTTGCATCGTGCTCATGCTTCTACATGTGGTATGGTAAAACATTTCACTGAAAAAGCCATTGGACTACTGGTCACCAAAGAAGTGAGTTGTCTTGGTACTTTGTTGGCAGAACCTGAGCGACCTTTTATTGTTATTTTAGGTGGTGCCAAAGTTTCTGATAAGATTGGTGTGATTGATAATCTCATGAAGGTGGCTAATAAAATAATTATTGGTGGTGGCATGGCCTACACTTTTTTAAAGGCCCAAGGCTATGAAATAGGTACGTCGCTTCTTGATACCAACAATCTCACGCATGCCAAACGCATGTTGCAACGCGCATCATCCAAAAATGTAGAAATAATTTTACCTGTAGACCATATTATTGCAAGTGGTTTTACTCCAGACGCCCAAACAAAACATGTAAAAAATGCTGATGATTGGGGTGCTTTCATGGGGCTCGATATTGGTGAAGAGTCTATTGCCTTATTTACAGATGTTATTAAAACAGGTAAAACAATTTTTTGGAATGGTCCTATGGGTGTTTTTGAGATGGAAGCTTTTCAAAAAGGTACAAATGCTATTGCTAAGGCCGTAGCAGAAGTAGAGGGCATGACAGTTGTGGGTGGTGGCGATTCTTTATCAGCTGTTAACAAATCAGGTTATGCTGAAAAGATGTCTCATATGTCCACAGGTGGTGGTGCTTCATTAGAATTTTTAGAAGGCAAGCAATTGCCAGGATTAAAGGTGATGTTATGACACAAAAAAAACCATTTATAGCGGCAAATTGGAAAATGAATCATTCGGTAGATGATGCTTTAAAGTTCTTAACAGAAATGAAGTGTAGTCTCGTGACCCAGGAGGAGTGTGCCACGATCGTGATATGTCCCTCTTATACAGCCTTGTATACCATGGGAATAGCCCTTCAGGATGATGACACCATAAATTTAGGGGCGCAAAATTGTCATTTTGAAGATTCGGGTGCTTTTACAGGCGAAGTCAGCACTAATTTTCTCAAAGAAGTGGGTTGTGCGTATGTAATTGTAGGGCATTCTGAGCGTCGTCATATATTTGGCGAAACTGATGAAATGATTAATAAAAAGCTTCATAAGGTCTTTGAAAAGGGCATGATACCCATTTTTTGTATTGGTGAAACAGAGCAAGAGCGCGAAGAAGGCAAAACCTTTACTGTTCTTGAAAATCAACTGTCACAGGGGCTCAAAGGCCTGATAAAAGATCAAATTTCTGAGATGGCGATTGCTTATGAGCCTGTTTGGGCAATTGGTACTGGTAAAACAGCATCACCTGAACAAGCACAAGAAGTTCATCATTTTATTAGAAAAGAGATTGCAAAAAATTTCGGAACTTCATATGCCGCCGATTCACATATTTTATATGGTGGCTCAGTTAAGCCAAGTAATATTAAAGACCTGATGGTCATGGAAGATATTGATGGTGCTCTCATTGGTGGCGCCTCATTAAAATCCAACGATTTTTTAGAAATTATTGCTAATTGTAAATAAGAAAAAGTCAGGATGTCGAGACGTCAGAACGTCAGGATGTCGGGGCCTTGAGTTAATTTTGAGGATTTTATGACAAGTTTTTTAATCGCATTTGAACCTGTTATTGTTGTTGTGCATTTTATCATGGCTTTTATTCTAATTGGAGTTATTTTATTGCAAGCAGGTAAGGGAACGGACATTGGCGCTGTTTTTGGTGCTGGAGCCAAAGCTGTTTTTGGCAGTTCTGATAAAGGTAATATTTTTACAAAGCTGACAACTGTAGCGGCAATTATGTTTTTGGTTACCAGTTTAAGTCTGGCAACAATCTCAAAGTTTCATGTACGAGGTGCCACATCAGTTGTAGAATCAGTGGTTACAGATACCATTGTGACCGAAGAAGGCACAGAAGCTCCTGCTACGGCTCCTGCTCCTGCTCCTGCTCCTGCTGAGTAAGTCGTAGGTGCAATACGGCCAGCAAAACGATCTTTTAAAAAATTAAATTTTAACTCATAGTAGTTAAAAGCCCAGGTGGTGGAATTGGTAGACACGTGCGCTTGAGGGGCGTATGGAGCGATCCGTGCTGGTTCGAGTCCAGTCTTGGGCACCCCGGCTTCGCTGTGGCTACGCCGCGGCGAGCAACCTCAAAAGGTATATCCGAAAGGATATGCCTTTTTTTTTGGCAAAAATTTGAATGGACGAGAAGGGAGCCCATCTCAAACTTAATTTCGCTTTAACAGGAAAAAATTGCCTATTAATTAAAGGGTTAACTGTTAATCTGTTGTTAATAATACATATTTTATTTCAAGTTTTTGGTTCATTTATTGCATTTATATTTTCCAGATGAATAATCTTCGTGGACCAACACTTCGTTTAACCATATTATTTATTTGTTTTATTTTGCTATCAGCTGAGCGAATGACAGGTGGAGCTTCAATTTTTAGCTGTCAGAGTTCCAGTTCTGAAAGTGCATCAAGCAATGAAAATAATGCTGATTCATTAGGCGGGTATTTGGCACTTCCTTCTATTGCGAGTTCCAGTGGCACAGCTCTTTCATTTTCTGAGAGTAGCAATAATGTAGGTTTAGAAAGAACAATTAACCTCAGTTTTGACTCTGAGATGCAGTTAGTTACCGATAGTCTGACAGTCCCTTTAGCTATTATTGACACTTCTGATTGGCTCACACTGAGTTGTGATGATGCTGATGTGACGATAAGTGTGACGAGTGATGACAATACGATATTTGTCATTGATGCTGATCATGATTGGGATTTGGATCAAGAATGTACATTAACTGTGCTTAAAGATGGTATTGAATCTATTGAAGGGAAACAATTGGAGAAGAATCTTGAACTTGATTTTACTGTTGTGTGTTCCCCATCAGATGATTTTATATTAAGTAGCAGCCTGGATTCCTGCTGGACTTTTCTAGACGAAGATTTTTTTGGGACTATTGATACGATGACAACAGAAGGGGAACTGACTATTGCCGATGCGCCAGCAGCAACTGGCGAGGAAGAAATGATGCTTTTTGGAAAGCTCTTATCAGCAGGTGATGTTGATATGGTTGCGAAGATTACTGAATTAGAGCAAGGAAAGATCATTGATGATTCCAGCGCGTGTATTGATGGTGAAGATCCAAATTCCTCAACAGGCTTATGTGATGATGGTGAGGTTGATCCAGAAGATGGAACGCCCTTTGGTTCTGAGCATCCCTATGGGACAAATAATTTCTTAGATTCCTTTGCCATCATGGTTGCTGATGAAGATCAAACTATAGGCGCCATGTTTTTTATGGGTAGGCAGAATGATGATGAAGATAATATTACCTATTGTACCTTTGGTGAAGGTTTACCTGAAGCAGCTGAGGACTTTAATGCTGAGCTCTGTGCTGTGACTGTTTCAGAAGAAGAACCCTTTTATTTAAGATTAATAAAAGATGATGATACGGGTAATTTGACATTGAAAGTTAAGAGTGGTGACGATGATTATACTACATTAGGAACAGCTAGTATTGATGATCTTGCTGGAGAGAATATGTATGTCTTTTTTGCCTTTAATGATAATGACGAGATATTTTGCTATAGTGCTGAATGTCGTGCAGAACATGGATCAGGAGGTTATACAGAAGCAGATTTTGAGGGTAGCTTATCCGTTGTGTTTGATTCCATCACATTTTACGAAGGCTCAGTGTCTAATCAAGACTAAGTTCATGAAATATATAATCTCTTTGTATCCCCTAAGAGCTGTGTTATAATGAGCCCATATGGGGAGAGAATTAACAACACTTCTTGATAAATCTGTTTTTTTTGATGGATTATCTGATAAAATAAAAAAGAGTTTTTTGTCAGCTGCTCAGAAAAAAACATTCAAAAAAAGTCAGACAATTATTCAAAGAGCGCAAGTAGCTAAACATCTTTATCTTATCATTCAAGGCAATGTTTCCATTATTCGATCTAATCAGGATAGTGATGAAATCCTCAAGCTTCTAGGACCTCTTGATGTTTTTGGAAGTGGCATCATCATTAATAGAGAAGAGGGGGCTAAGTTTGAAGCTAAATCTGATCTCTCTGTCCTCTGTTGGGATAAAAAAACTCTTAACCGTTTAATAAAAAATAATTCTGAACTCAAAAGGCAACTCGAAGTTAGGTCTTCTGTATATAAGTATGCGGCACAGATTACGACTTTCATACGAAAAAACTCATTCATGCAGAATCTAACTCCCCCGTTGATCAATTGGCTCATTGATCGTTCAACACTCATGTATTTTTCGAAAGAGAGTTATATTTGCCGAGACAAATTTAAAGGCAAACATTTTTATCTCCTTCTTAAAGGACAGGCCAGTGTTGTGAAAAATAAAGCAACGGTGAGCACTGTTTATCCAGGCTCTTGTTTTGGTGAAATGGCATTGATTGGTAAAGGAAAAAGAACGGCACATGTTATTGCGAGTGAAGATTGTGAAGTATTAGCTCTTTCAAAAGATAATTTTAATCATCTCTGTAAAGCCTCAAAGTTCTTTAATCATGCCATGCAAACATTGGTAGGACAACGGGTTACTGAAAACACGCGGGGATACAAAAACTTTGAGGTGATTTTTCTCGCTAATGCTACAGAGCATTCACTAGCCTGTTTGACAGATAGTTTGGCTCATAGTCTTAAAAAACAGTTTCAAGTGAAAATACTTGTTGTGACCACGAGTAAGAACCCTGATTTTTGTAGGCAAAAAAAACATAAGGCCATCACGACTAAATATATTCCTGTTAACGAGGTAACACCACAGCGTATTGATCTTTTAGCCAAAAAACTGCGTGTCGATTTTGTTATCATTTCATCAGAGAAGTCAGATGAAAAGAAAATCAATGCCCAAATGAAGGCAGCTCTTAACATTGTTGTGTTTTTTGTGCCTGATGCGCGTATTGATTACCCGCATCCTGAAATGCAGGTTCGTTTTATTCATTACGCAATTGTTACATCTCGAAAAGAGAGTTTTCAGGGACGCACAACACGGCGTGGCGCTGTAAAAATATTTATGACAGATGATGACTGCCAGGAGACTCAATTTTCTTTGAGTATGGATCGTTTGGCAAGGCAGATTTGTCGTAAAACGATTGGTGTGGCCCTAGGCGGTGGGGGTGCGTGGGGAATAGCTCATTGTGCTTTATTGCAAAAACTCTCAGATTTAGGAATACCTGTAGATTATGTCTCTGGAGCTAGTTTTGGTAGTGTTGTTGGCTCCTTTTATTGTTCATTGGGTGTGGCTGGTCTTAATGAATTACTTCGTTCACAACCCGAACTCATCACTATTGTGACGGCATCGCTTATCAGTCCTAAAGCAATTGGTTTTTATATTGATAAAAAAATACCTGACAAGTTTGTCGAGGATTTAGCCACGCCATTTTATCCTGTTGCTGTGAATATTCTTAATGGGCGGGAAGTTGTTTTTAGCAAAGGGAAGCTTAGTGATGCTGTTCAAGCTAGTGGCTCTTTTCCGGGGGTGTTTGGTCCTACGTGGATCAATGGAAAGAAATACGTTGATGGTGGTATATTGAACAATGTGCCTGTGAGCGCCCTTGAAAATGAGGGGGCTGATTACGTGATTTCATCTAATGTGATTCCACAACCTAACCGCTTGATGGAGTTAAAAAGAAAAAATGCTTTTTATAAAATCGCCAAAACACATTCGCCATTTCAGCGCTTTGGTGATTTGATACGTTCAATTTACATTATGATTAAAACATCAGGTGAGTTTCAGTCACAAACAGGTGATTTTCATTTTCGTCCTGATCTTGTTGATTTTTTGCCCATGGACTTTCTTAAAGCACAGAATATTTTTGAAAAAGCTATGAAGGATCTCGATAACCGGGAAAAAGAACTCAAAACTAGTTTTCAAGCTTTCTGGAAGCATAAGAGTTAGCCTTACTATTTGACGATATATCAAAGTGAGAAAAACTCATCAAAATGATAACAGCTTAAGGAGCCTCACTTAAAATAACTCAAATAAATCATAACCTAAACTCAATAAATCTTACTATTTCCTGGCATAAATCTTGCTTAATAAATTATTAAGGAGGTTTTTGTTTGCGAAAAACAGTATCCCTAATCTGTATTCTAGCTTTTATTATCGTTAGTTTCTTCCTAGCGGATGCCCAGATATTTCAAAGCTCATTTGACTCAGGAGATGAGGATAGTGATACAAAATATCTTTCTTCACAAGTTTCTTTCACTCATATGGATTCTATAACAGAATCTGATCAATATGTTTTTTCAGGAGAGCTAAAGGGCGCTGTCACTCACTTATTAGAGGAAGACAATAATGTCTGTGTGCCAGACGTTGTTGCTGCCTTTAATAGTCTTAGTTCACATGGTGACACATTGGGATTGAATTATGATGACCATAGTGCATCATCTCATAATCATTTTCAGGGGATACAACGCTATAACAATTATTTATATATCACCCGAGCAGATGATGAAGATGAAGATTCCGGTGAGCTGAGTGTTTTTAGATTGGACAGCCGCAATACAGAAGGTCTTCGTTTTAGATCCAATCGCTTAAATCCTTACCAAAACATCAAAAACATGCCACCAGATTTTGATGATGCCATATTATTTGAACCCATTAATGATCCCAATATACCGCCTTACGAGCATGCAGGTGGTTTTCAACTCAATGGGTCTATGATGGCCGTTCCTTTTGAAGAAGGCAGTCAATCACGAGTTTATTTTTATATGATTGATGATCCTGAAAATCCTATCAAATTGTCTGAGGAGATTATTAGGCCACAGGATCCAGCCGGTACGACAAGTTTAACAAAATTGGCAGATGACCATTTCTTGCTAATTGTTGGCGGGAGACATGCAGCAAAATTAGATTTCTACTTTTCACAAACGACAGATAGGCTATCTCCAAAATTCCCAAAAACACCTCAATTGCGCTGGAACAAGTCATTGCCAATTTTATCTACGTTGCCAGATGGCGATAGTGAGTATTACAGTTATCAAAACTTAAGTTTTATCACACAATGTGACGGTGAGTTGTATTTACTTGGATCAGATTTCTATATGCCTGGTAATCAGGATATAATAGATCTTTTTCATCTTGATGTGATTGGTGAAACAAAAATTCAATTAACAAAAGTTGGTACAAAAGATTTAATTTGCGATGAGTTTGGTGATCGTCAATGTGATCTTGATGCAGCTGGTGGCACGTATATAGATCCAGAAGGGCGCTTATATTTTTATGCAACTGAGGCTAAAAATAGTGGCCCTTATCAAACAATAAAATTGAAAGAGTTTAGGCCAAAGCCCCATGCTCAGTGTCATACAATAGACAAAGCATGGGTTGAACTTTTTGATGGTGCCAATTTTCAAGATAGAAATCTCATGCTTGATTATGAGGATCGTATTTTAAGACCTGTAAATGATTTACATCACGTAGATGGTTTCAATGATAAGGCCTCATCTATACAATGGTGCCTGCCTCTGGGGGGGGCTGTTAAGATTTATGAAAGGAAGAACTACAAGGGACAAAGCATCGAATTGAAGGGAAGCGGAGAATTAGAAGAAATCTCTGATTTATCAAAGACATCTCCAGCTATGAATAACAAAGCCTCATCTATTAATTGGCCAAGATAAATTGTCTTGATGCGTCGAACATTATAGAAAATCTACTCTATTCAGTTAACATCTTTTATCATATAATAAAAAATGGAGACATGTTTAACAGTGAATAGTCTTACCATACTGTGTCATATCTGTTATTATTAGAGATAAGAGATGTCAGATGGTATGTGGTGAATGGCTTTACCATGTGAGGATCATTTGACGGAATCGAGAAAAATGCAATATCCTTCCCTCTTGATTAAAGTTCTATTACTTATTCTGTGTTTTAGTTTATCTACTGCTTGTTTAACAGGTGGTGGAACTAATTCCCTTAGTGGCACATCTTCTACTATTGAGCCCATATCAGAAACTGAAAGCAATTTATATGATAATGATGGTGCTATTAACATTCCAGTGACTATTGCAAAGTTACAATCACCTCTCAATGTAGAGAAAATAGTAATTGAGTTAGAAACTAGTATCCCTGGTGGTGCGCCAAAAGGGCTTTCCTATCTAAAAGATGTTAAAACACCGCTTACAGGTTACAAAATTACGGGTGCTGCTGATTGTGTTGACGCGGGAACGGCTTATGTGATGATCATTAATACCCTTACAGAACAGCGACTTTTACAAGAGGTCAATTCTGATGGTTCTTTTGAAGCTTTGATTCCAGCTATCGAAGGTACGTCAGTTATGATGCTAGCAGTAGATGAGACAGAAACGTATGGCAGCATGCCTATTAGTGCAAGCTATGAAAAATCTGTGACAACATTTAATCTCACCGCTAGCAGTGAAAGTATCATAAATACACGGCAACAATTATTAATGGACCGTTTCTGGGTTTATTTTAGTCTGAGAGCTGATGACAGTAGTTTTGCTCTTGTTCGACGGCATCTTAATGGAAGGCTGCAAGTTATTGCAGATAAATTAAGTACGGCACCAAGACATGTGAGTGTAACACAGTCATTTAATCTTGCCTTTGTAACGCAAAGTGGATTTGTTTATTTTGTCCCCTATAGAGAAAAAAGTGATGGTATTCAGGGGTCCTATGATAATAGGGTATTGCTTTATAAAATTGGTGAGTCACTAAATAATAGTGATGATGTTAACGAACCATCATCAGCAAAAGTATCAGTAACCAATAATGGTGTTTTTCTTTATACAAGACCATTTTTGAATGACAAGAGTACTGTGAAGCAAGAGTATTATGTAAGGTTTATTAATCGTGATACTAAAGAAGTGACTGGTTTGATCAGTAGGGCTGATTTCCGATCAGCCACATGGGGTGATGGGCGCGGTAATAAGAGATTTCTGGCTGTACAAGCGCGTCATGTTAATCCTAATATGCCATATAGATTATTTGAAATTAATCTACTGGATGATGAAGACGCTTGGGACAATAGAGTGTTTCTGAGTCAGCATGTTGAAGGTGCTAAGATTAGTTCCATTGCCTCTTCTGTCTCTGATCATTTGGTTTTCGTAGATATTCAGTTTCCCATAAAAAGATTCTATCAATATGATGAAGGGTATTCCCCATTAAAGTTCTTGCAGCAAAATATTAATTCGAGAATTAATATCTTACCATGGATTGTTTTAGATCCCATAAGTGACGTTACGGATACAAAAATAGCTACTTGTATTATTGATACAGAGGATTCTGATAATAATGAGTTGGTCTATATTGAAGTAAGTATGGGGGAAAAAAATGATGTATTATCTCTGACTAATAGTGATTATAATGCTTCTTGTAATGGGTCCTATTCTATGAGTAGTCATGGTATCGTAGCTTTTTATCAAAAAATACTCCGTAATGATAACACCTATTCACCTCCCCAAATTACAATTATCGACACAAGCAAGATTATTCCAGATGAAATGGATGAAGTGAATGTTATTGTCGATTGATTAATAAATTCTTAATAGATATATTAATAACATGAAGTTCACAGATCTGTATAGTAAGGGGTTTCAATACTCATTAGAAGTTTTTCCACCAAAAACAGAAAAAGGCATTGAAAATCTCATTATTCAATTAAAAAAATTAGAACAAATAAATCCTGCCTATGTTTCGGTCACATATGGTGCCATGGGCACTACGCGTGACATGACAAAAGAACTCGCTTTTAAGCTCTATGATGAAATTCAGGCGTATACAGCATTTCATTTTACCTGTGTGGGCTCTTCACGCCATGCCATTAAGGAATACGTGGATTTGCTTTATGACAAGGGGATTAATCTTGTTTTAGCACTTAGAGGTGATTGGCCCAATGAACAAGTGGAACAGCATCCCATGCAAGATGGATTTTCCTATGCTAATGAACTCATGGCTTATCTCAAAGAATTACATAATTTCAGCATTGCTGTGGCTGGTTATCCAGAAAAGCATCCAGAAGCGTGTAGCATGGAAGAAGATATTGACTATCTCAAACGCAAAGTTGACACAGGTGCTGAGGTTATTCTCACACAATTATTTTATAACAACGACTACTATTATGATTGGTTAGAAAAAGTTAGAAAAGCTGGTGTTTCCATTCCCATTGTTCCGGGTATCATGCCTATTATGAAACTCAGTCAAGTACAGCGTATCACCAATATGTGTGGGGCAAAGATGCCACAAACTTTATTAGAGCAACTTGAACAATGTGGGGATGATGAAGATGCCATGCGTGACGTCGGAGTCACACATGCGATCACGCAATGTCAGGATCTAAAAAAACAAGGCGTACCCGGTATTCATTTCTATTGCTTGAACAAAGCCTATTCGGTTTTGAAGATTGTGGAAGCAATGTAGGGCTATGAATGACCATTATCCCGGCCATGAATGGCCGGGGAAAAAACATTTATTCAGACTGTGTTACAATAGTAACTGTCCAAGTTTCTTCAAACTGTGTTCCAGGATTAATTGAGAGATCAACTAGGCCATCATTTACTGGAATTGAAGCCGCCATATATGACCCAATAGAATTTTCAAAGTCTATATTGAGGTTTGTTCCATCATTACTGGTCACAACAGCATAAATTGTAGTTGGTGTTGTTTGGCCAGCACTAAGTGTGAGTTGAATACGGTCACCTTGTTTGAGGTCAGATACAGAAAGTGGTGTAACATAGTCAGGTTTAATTTGTTGTGTCCAGGCTGTTTGTGCTGCGTTTTGTGCCGCATTTTGAATCGGCATCCAGTAAGATGTTATAATGTTCTCAGGTAAGGCCCAAACATCTGATGTGTTTTCTGTGGGATTGAGCCACATGTTAAATATCTCAGAATTATTGTTTGGATTAATAGCAAAGATAATCTTTAATATTGGATCGGCATAGGGCCCAGGATTTTTCTTAGTGTTAGATTTAATCACAACTGAACTGGCGGAAGTAAAAAGAACCCCCTCAGGCAAACTCAAACGTCCATCAGATTCGTTTAGTGGCATGGAAGTGCCATCGATGCTTATCGTGAGCCCATCAAGTCCCGCTTTGTAGTCTTCAGGTAAAGATGCATAGAGCTTTGTTGCAAAATCTAATGCCTTACTTACTAGGGTTTCACCTTCAAAACCAAAAAGTGTGGCCGCAGCATCGAAGCCATCAACGCCTAAGAAATAGCCATCTGTTGTTAGGGCAAGAGTTCCATTCTCTGAGCTAGCAACAGTATTTGTTTGTAAAACAGTATGACCACCAGAATCATAACCTGTTGTGAGTTTATAACTTGTAGGTTGTAATAACATACGTATTTCTTGACCTGTTTCAATGCCTTGAACAGTAACAGCATTAGAACGTGACGTAATCAATTGAAAGCTCGTCTTATTTGTTTGATCGGAGGTTGTTGCATCCATGTCTATTGGTAGTGAGGATCCTGACATTGTTGCATATGTACTAGCTTGATCTACAGTTTGCCAAACTAAGGCACCTGTGTTTTTGTACATTCCATTAATATCATGAAGAAATGCTGGAGCGACCTCACATGATGAATCACCTGGGTTAGCATTGAAGATGAGAGGTACAGTGGGGATGCCATGTTTTGGATTAGCATCAAAAGATCTAAAGAAGGCCTCAGTTGAAAAGGGAACGGGTAAATATGGATTAGTTTGCGTTAAAGGTTGTGATACAGGTGTGTTAAAAATTGGTGTCACTATGGGATTCATAGATAGCTCCTTAATAAGAGAAAAATGAAATTGAAAATAGCCCGGTGCTTCAGCGCCGGGGAAACAAGAATCACGGTCTTTAAGCGCCGGGAGAAAGATCTTTAAATCTTGGAAGTTGTTTATTATCTCCCATTAATTTCCTGGCATCTAGCCATTGATACTCGAGATAAGCAATCTCTTCAAAAGCTTGGCGACCTAGTTCAAACCAAAAAGAGGAGCTCTGAGATTCATAGATTAGCCAATCTGTAGCTCTATCAGCTCGATCAAATTTCGAAAGTTCTGTATCATTTAACATGTCACTATCAACACCAGCTCTCAAAAGATTACTCTTCATACGATCAAAACCTCGGAATAGGATTTGATCCCTCAGACATTCTTGAGTAAATTTGGCCATAATTGTTGCTTTGTGAATCGTTTCATTAGTTCCTGGTTCTGCTTCGTACATTTCAGAAGCGTGTCTGATATATAGTGGGTAGCCTTCCAAGCAATTACTAATGATAATATCTAGTATATCAGGTTCCGTTTTCAGCTTCATGCAGATAAGGTCTACTAATTCTTCTGGTGTTTTTCGGTCACCAAGTGTCCATTCAAAGGTTTGCGGCTGGCTTTTTAGCATATGTAATACTAAATTATCGAAGCAGGCAGATGCATGATTGTCGAAATATAATAAAAAATCTTTTAATTTGCTTAGTTTTACAGACCCATAATTTGTATTGATACTATCCGTTTCAGGGTCGTATGAATTAATAATTTGCGAACCAGCAAGTAACCTGGCACTTTCAAGTTGTGGATCGGAAAATAATAGGAAGTAATCTTGTTGAGGATCTCTGTCGATTATTTCACCGGCCTCAAAACCGAGCGCTGTTAAAGCCGTATCACGATATGCAATAGGAAGTTCAGCCCAGCGCCTAGCTGTTAGTTGTAAATTGTGTTCGCCCTTTGTGTCTATAATAAGTGTCTTAGATTCATTGCCACGTAGTGCGCGTTCTAACCCAACACATACTTTTTGAGTACTTCCTTGCTGGACATAATCGTACCTCATTTCAACCTTTGGTGTCATTGGTTGCACCAAAGCATGTGGATTAAAAATAGGGAAACAAATATCTAGCATAGTATTAGGTACCATTATCACTCCTTAATGCAAACAGTGTGTACTTTTTTATGTTAAAATTGATTAGCATTTTCATATCTTATTATCGGCATGTGACTTTATATGTTTTTGAATTAGCTGAGTAACTGATCTCTCTAGAGATAGGGCAATCCCAAAATCAAACGCCAAATATATGAAACAGCTGAACAATGTCATTATTACCTATAGTTTCATTATAGATAATGTGCTTACGATCCAGTTGAAGAAAGGGACTGTTGAATGGATAGGAATCAAGCTTGTGTGTTTATTATCAATTCATTAACGCTGAAAAGCTAATTTGAGTAGCTTTTCAACAAGCTTTTCATAACTGATGCCTGCTTTGCCTGCAGCACTGGCAAATTCATCCCAGGGTTGTAAGTTGGGATTAGCATTGGGTTCTATGATGAATATTCTATCGTCAGGAGTGATGCGAATATCAATACGGGCATAGCATTTCATATTAAGTGCCTTATAGGCCCTTTTGCATATGTCTTGAGCTTTTTTTGTAAGCTCTGGTGATAGGTTTGTGACAAGTCTGTTTCGTAACTTCCATTTTTTACGGTATTTTTCATCCCATTTAGCTTTATACGTAGCAATGCGAGGTTCATCTTCAGGCATATCCCCAAAATACATTTCACGTAAGGGAAGGGCTTGAATGCGTTTATTACCAATCACACCCACATAGAATTCTCGTCCATCAATATATTCTTCAGCAATGGCATCTTGGTCTAAGCTTTCATGAATAAATTTTACACGGTCAATGAGAGCTTCTTCATTATCAACGACTGAGGCTTGTGCGATGCCGCGGGAAGCTTCTTCTGAGAGCGGTTTAACCACACAAGGCAGTTTAAGTTTTTTTACATGTTTAAATTTGCGATCTTTATAAAAAGTATAAAATTGAGGAACCTTGATGCGATGATAGCTTAAGATTTTTTTGCTGAGCGCTTTGTTATTGCATATCATGAGGTTTGCAGGAGAAGCACCTGTGAACGGGATTTCTAGAAGTTCAAGAATGCTCGCAATATTCTTGTCAAAATGAGACTGTCCCTTAAAGACATCTGCGAGATTGAAAATGACATCAGGTTTATTTTCATTTATTTCTTCAAAGAGAGGTTCTACTTTATTGAATAATCCCAAAATGCGTACATCATGACCAAGGTTTTTAAGCGTTTTGAGGATTGTTTTTTCAGCTGACCAATCGTCATGTTTCATTTCTTCTTTAAAATCATAGTCGCGTTTGGCTTCAAAGGAGCAGTCGATTAGGAGGAGGATGTTTAGTTTCTTTTTCATATTATGAAATTGTCATCCCTGCGTAGGTAGGGATCCAGTTTTTGTTAACTCTGGATTCCTCCGCCTTAGGCGGACGGGAATGACAGTTAGTTAATTTCCCCTCATCCTTCCCGTATAAAGATAATTCATCAAAAGCGTCGTGATATATGTTGAAATACGTATCAGTGTCACCGTTTCCTCATCTTTACACACAAGATTTAGTTCTTGGCAGCGTTTGATGATGGTTGTGAGTAGGTCATTTGCCACGTATTTTTTTTCACCTGTCCAACGTGATAAACTCTTGAGCATGGCTTTGCGGTGTTTTCTGAGTAAGGGGGCGGCTCTTTTCAATGGTTCGACGGTTCGTTGGTTCGACGATTCGATGGCTGTTTTTTTAGAAAATATTTTCAGTAGATTTGTGTCGTGGAAGTGGGGGAAGTCTTCTGCATGAAAATCTTGTTTCTTTTTATAGTGATATTTGAGTGTGCGTTTTAGTTTTTTGGCTTCCCAATAGGGTTTGGCTGATTTGATTAGGGGCTCTATGCCCTTAAATTCAGCCATGAGTTGATTAACGTATTCTAGTTTCTCAAGGGCCGGCCAACCTTTGTATTTATCTTCCCAGTTAGTTTCTGGTGTGAGCCAAACGGCAAATGTTTCTGAGAAATCCTCATCGGGATGATATTGAGCGTAATAATCTTCTAAATGGCGAACAAAAGCACGGCTATATGGTCGAAAGCGATACCCGTCATCGTACTCTTCAGAAAATTTGCCAAAAATATTCTGCCATTTACGTTTTTTATAACATTTGAAGGCATAATTAATGGCATGACCACATTCATGGCGTAGGAGTTTTAGACACCATTCTTTGGAATCTCCTTCTGCTTCAAGCATCATTTTTTTTTCTAGTTTGATGAGAGTAGGGTGCGCTAAATAAAAAGGAATACCAATGATGGGTTCTTTATCAGGGGTGAGCCATTCATCTGCTAAGTAACATTTTGGCTTAAAATTCAGTTCTTTATCAGCAAGTTCCTTGTGTAATTCTTCAACACAACTTTCCAACCATGTGTCTTTGATTGTTATCGGTAACTCACACATTCGTGTTTCTAATAATTTTTCTTCAGTGATAGTATTTAGATCTATTTTAGTAATTTTTATACCTATGTGCCCAGGGATCTGTAGACCTATGGTGTGTATTCCATCGGTCCGTCGTCCCATCTGCCCATCGGCTCATTTTAATATCTTCCCTGACTCTTCGTGCTGTCTTCTTCAAGCTGCTGCATAAAGAATTTTGTTTGTAAATCAGCAATAATTCCTTTTACATCCTCAAGATAATCAGGCGCTACTGTGATTTGAATTTTTGGCATATTTTGATCAATAGTAGAAACCTGGGTCATGTTTTCATAAGCCTCAAGGATGTGCTTGATCATGTGGATGTCGGTTTTGTTAACTTTGTAGAATAGGTAGTGCATTTTTGGGACCTATGGATCTGAGGATCTGAGGATCTGAGGATCTGAGAGGTTTTTATTCCCCCAGAACCTCAGATCCACAGAACCCCAGAGTCTATTTCGAAAATCTCTTATATTGTATCCGTTTAGGTACCAAGGCATCATCACCAAGGCGGCGCATTTTATCTGCTTCGTAGTCTGAAAAATTACCATTGAACCAGACAGCTTGGCTATTACCTTCAAAAGCTAATATATGTGTTGCCACACGATCTAAAAACCAGCGATCATGGCTGACAATGACGGCGCAACCAACAAAGTTGACAATAGCTTCTTCTAAAGCGCGAATTGTATTCACATCAAGATCATTGGTTGGTTCATCAATAAGAAGTACATTGCCTGGGTTTTTTAAGGCTAATGCTAGATGAACGCGATTACGTTCACCACCAGAAAGTTTATTAACAGGTTTTTGTTGGTCTGCACCTGTGAAGTTAAATTGTGACACATAAGCACGAGAATTGATTTCCCGTGAGCCCAATTTTACAGTGTCCAAGCCCTCTGAGATGACATCCCAAACAGAGCGACTATCTTCTTCAGGAAAACGATCTTGGGAAACATAGCTAATCACAGCTGTGTCACCCACATCAAAGGTTCCCGCATCTGGTTTTTCCTGACCTGTTATTAATTTAAAGAGGGTTGTTTTACCCGCACCGTTAGGGCCTATAACACCCACAATACCACCTTGAGGGAGTGAAAATTCCAAATTATCAAATAAAAGCTTATCATCATATGCTTTTGAGACACCTTTGGCTTCGATCACCTTAGACCCTAATCGTGGACCTGCTGGTATAAAGATTTGTATATCATCACTGTACATTTCTTTGGCTTGGTTAACCAGGTTTTCATAGTTTGTGATGCGGGCTTTACTTTTTGATCGTCTGGCAGAAGGGGTTTGTCTAATCCAGTCCAATTCGCGTTGTAGGGTTGTGACACGTCGTTCTTCATGTTTTGCTTCTGTTTTTAGGCGAGCTTCCTTTTGTTCTAACCACGAAGAGTAGTTTCCTTTAAAGGGATGTCCCATGCCGCGGTCTAGCTCCAAAATCCAACCAGCCACATTATCAAGAAAGTAACGATCATGTGTTACAGCAATGACAGTGCCTTTGAATTTTTGTAAATGACGCTCTAACCAGAAAACAGTTTCTGCATCCAGATGGTTTGTGGGCTCATCTAATAGGAGTACATCAGGTTCTTCCAACAGAAGGCGGCAGAGGGCGACACGTCGTTTTTCACCGCCTGAAAGCACGGCGATTTTTTGATCAGAAGGAGGGCAGCGCAAGGCTTCCATGGCCAACTCTAAACGGCTGTCCAATTCCCATGCATCAAGATTATCTAGCTTTTCTTGAACCTTGGCCTGGCGATCAATCAGTTTTTCCATGGCTTCAGGAGAGACATCTTCTGTAAAGCTGTTATTAATTGTTTCGTATTCTTTCAAGAGTTCTACTGTTTCTTTTACGCCATCTTGAACACATTCTAATACAGTTTTATTAGGGTCTAGTTGTGGTTCTTGTTCTAAAAAACCAACTGAGTAACCTTTGGATGATGTGACTTCGCCGACATAGTCAGTATCAAGACCGGCAATAATTTTTAACAGACTACTTTTTCCTGAACCATTTAATCCTAAAACACCAATTTTAGCGCCATAAAAAAATGATAAGTAAATGTCCTTAAGAACTTGTTTTTTGGGGGGATGAATACGTCCCACACCAATCATGGAGAAGATAATCTTTTCGTTGTTTGTATCTGTCATTGATTTGCGTTTCTGTTTAGTCTCAAGTCGCTAGTCTCTTGTCGCTAGTAGAAGAATAAAAACTAGAGACCAGAGACTAGAGACCAGCGACAGAAATGAAAAAAATTAGAATATTTCTAGCCAATCCATATGTTCTTCAATATTTCCTTTTGTGGCTTCAAAAAAACGGGATTGGGTTTCTAGTGTTATGGGGCCTGGTTTGCCGGTGCCCACTGTATGGTGATCAAC
>Ga0233437_1003222_pt1 | contig 21960 bp, 30 predicted proteins | sample SI_122_August201_FD_182714 | JGI IMG/M metagenome (GOLD analysis project Ga0233437, IMG submission 182714) | Seawater microbial communities from Saanich Inlet, British Columbia, Canada - SI_122_August2016_200_MG | ecosystem: Environmental > Aquatic > Marine > Inlet | place: Canada: British...
TGATCGAATTCTCTGGCCACGTCTTCATTACCTCGATGCAGTCGCCTTGTATTATTTGGTTTATTGGAAGTTTCATTTTAGGTTTCTTTCTTTTCAAACATTTCACAGAGTCCATGTCCAGTCTGGTTGAATATGAGTCCATTTTCATTATTCATATGATGGAAGACGAGGCAAGCGTATCCGAATTGAATATTCCTTTCGGTAGGTTGTAAAAATCTAAGGGAGCGGCCAGGGGTTGTGATTTATAACTAATCTGTAATCGTATTTGACCGCTCCCTGCTTTTGGTTAGCTAATCGTTCATAGGCACCTCCTTCTTTGTTAAGTGACACTTCTTAAATTTCTTTCCGGATCCACATGGGCACGGTTCATTGCGTCCTACGCGTGGAGGGGTCCGGTTCATTTGTTCTTTGGTTGGGTCCAGTTTCATTTCGGTAATACGGAGTTCGTTTTCTAACGCTCTCAACTCATCTCCAAAGTCTTTTTTAGGAAGTGAGTTGAATAGTTTCCGCATATCATCTGGTGGGATTATTGTTCCGTCATCGCAGTTCATTACATCACCTTATCATAGATTCGTTCGATTGTTTCACGTTGTTTCTCGGTGTACTGACCTTGCCAGTCGAGCATATCTGAGACAAAGTCACACTCCCATGAGTTAAGTCCGGAGTCCCTTTGGCAGAGTTCTTCTACAAGTTCACGGTAATCGTCGTTGTGCCTCATCTTTTACTTTCTGAATACAGCTACTTTGAAAGAGTGTTGCTCTGTTCTTAACTCGGCAGAGATTCCTTTTATTGTTAGCTTGTCAATTAAGTCATTACACCACTTGATGTATCTTACGGTTCCCTTTGTGGTGGTTAACGGTTCATTGCGCAATGTCCATTCTGTTATTTGTATCATGTGGTTTCCCTTCTAAGGGCTCTAAGGCGGTTTAGCCGATCGGCTTCATTCTGTTCGGTTAGTTCGTCAACATCAAATGATGACTTCTGTCTGTGATCTCTGCAGAACTTTGAATGGGGGGTCGGCGGATTTTCACAATCAAGGTGCATGCATTTGTGGGGCATCTCAGGTACATGTTCTTTCATGTTGTCACCTATTTCTCTGAAACAGTTTATTGTTCTTCGTGATCCACAGCGGGGGCACGATGATACTCGATCTTCGTCTATCCATGCAAGGGCGCAGGTATAGCAATATTGAGGGTAGTATAATCCTGTTTTCATTTAGTCTCATTGGAGGCATAGGTTTCAACAATGCGTTCTACGTCCTCGATGTCAACGCTACACAGATAGGCAATGCGTTTGATTGCGAATTCGTTTTTGTGCAGCCATAAGACGTCACTTTGTTTTGCAATGTCGATTAGTTCGGTGTTGACTGTCATGTTTTCCATGGGTGTGGGGATCCTAAATCAAAAAGCGTTTCTTTATTTAGTTGTTCGCGGGTTGCTTCGTCTTGTTTACGCAAGCAGCATCTCAGATCACCAAGACAAGAAGCGCATACGTACTTGGTTTCACAAACTAAGCAGGTGTATAGTGCAAAGCCTTCGACAATCAAGAATGGATAGCCGCCTTCTTCACTGGTGGTTTCCTTGGCATGCTCACCGCATATATCGCATTCATGTACTTGAATAGTTTTCATATCTTCCCTTTGTCAATCCAAGCGTTTGTCAGTCCCCATATGTCCGGGTGGGAACCGCTTTCGGGCGTTTTGATAATATGCTTATGCGAATCAAGAGCTTGCTGTATTGTTTCTTCATCGAGATTCACAAGCTCTGACTGTGTGAAGTACTTTGCTAAGATCTCAAGTTGGAGTAAGGATAGGTTTTTCATCATGGCCCTGTGAATAAAGTGGCTGCCCGGCGAAAGGACGCGTGTAACCCCTGGGCAGCCTTGCCTCAGGTTACACGTTCAAAAGAGATTCTTTTTTGTTTGTATAAACTCTTCAATAGTCTTACAGGATTTTGACATTGCCGTTGGTTTGCCGAATCTGGAATAACAGTATTCTGATGGACAGAAGGTCTCGACAAAGAGGCACTTCTTTGGCTTGTCTTTAGCGAATCCTTGCCTGTCACATTGTGAGGCCCATGGGATGACCTTCGAGATGTAGATCTGCAATTGGTTCCAGACGAGCTTACGGTTAGCTGCAAACATCTGTGATTGGCCGTGTTGGATTGTGAAGGTACCTTTGGTATCGATCCATAGTTGTCCATGTTTCCAGTGTGGAGCGTAACACGCCGGGGAGAATGCGTCTGACAACATGTTTATCCCTGTGTCTGACAGCTTGACATAGAAGTCTGGAGTGTATCGATGTGGGTGAAATAAGAACTTTTTTTTCTTGCCACCCACATCGATCTCGGCTTTTGGAACTATCTCGAAGGTCTTAGGTTGCTCAATACATTCAATGACAAGGTCGGCCTTTATAGCATCTTCCACCCAAGCAGCAAACTGCCGTTCTTCTTCTGAGACTTTACGAGGTTTCACTAAATCAGCCTTTCAAGATTATCCTTGTTACGGATAGTGACGCCGTACTCGCGAAGTAGCAGCAGCAACGCCTGGATATTTGCCGCGGTCGGTTCAGGTAGTTTATGTCCCTTACTGTCGGCGCCGATACAAACGTAGTCCGGATGTATCTCCTGCAGCATCTTGGCAAATAGATGAGTGTCAAAGTCCATTATAGGTTCGACTGTGATAAACTTTTGAATACCATGTACCATTCTCATTGAAGCTGCACGTTCCGTGGGTAGTGGAGCTTTTGATACTCTAGGTGACGACCGATTAGTCTCGATAGTGCAACCAAGTAGGGTCTGCTCAGGCCACATATCCAAAGTGAGTTCATGGTAACGAGAGGGGTTCTTCGTCAGGAAAACATACTTGTTGTGCTTATACTTCCGACAGGATTCAAGTATCCTGATGATCATATCGGTAGGAATATCAGCAGCAAACAGATCCGTGCAATTGCAGACAAATATCGTATTACCTTTCCCGTGATGGAATTGCAACTGCTTTTCAATGATGCGAGGTTGACCACTGTACTTTTCTCGTACTGCATCGAAGATCTTCTTAGATTCCGTAGAGCAATAAGAGCATTTATGGGAACACTCGCCGGCAAGGGGATTCCAAGTGTGTGTAATCCAAGAGAACATATTGCCTTTTGCTTTAGTGAGTGACATTACAATATCCTCTTCCGTCTCATGTATCGTACAACAGGGATAGCCAAACCAGCCAACACAATACCGGCTGGGGCTGGCACAGGTGCGTCAGTTGGCGTACAAGGTGAACGAGGAACGCACGTCAGTTCACAATCCATATAGACACCGTCACAGTTAGGGTAACCCCATTGCCAGTTGCCTTCCCAGTTGAAGTAATTGCACTGGTAGCCGGTATCGCCGGCATTGTAGTTGTTGTTGACGATGGTGGTTTTCTTTCTGTCCTTGCAACCTCCCAAGAAGACTAAAAGAATAATGAGTAGGGTGAGCATTTTACTTTTCATGTCACTTCCTTTCGATAGGGTTAATAATGGGCTAGCCAAGTACAACTAGATCGTAGCCGGTGGCACTTTGACTAGCCCGGTAATTAGGACTCTTTGGGCGTCTTGGCATCTTTGACAGAGATCTTCTCATCACGCGGGGTGATCTTGATCGTCATGCCGTTGCAGGTGAAAACCGTGGTGCCATCGGGAAGGGGCTTGAGATCTGATTTCTTGATAGCCTCCAGGATAGCTTGTTTCTCCTTGACTTCATCGGCCAGATAAGCGACACGATTGTCCCGGGCTTCGATGTAGGCTGTAATACGAGGGCCAAGCTTCTTCATGTCTTTGGGCTTAGGACCAACATCAATCAGGTCCATCTGTACATTCTTTTTTGCCATCGGTGATTCCTTTCAACATAAGGTTATTGGTTATTCTCTTGTCCATTTACTGTTAAGCTTTGCAAGTTCTTCTTGAGTAGGTGGTATAACTTTAGGTTCAAGACGATGATCAGGTTCTGGTATTTCTGTCTCTAAAATCTGGGAACGGTACATCTCTACATGAATGGGTAGGGTGCCGGTGTCGCGCAGTCGTTTGGCCAGTTGACGCAGCAACCAGTCACGCATAGTGTTGTCGGGCCCGGACAAAACAAGAAGTTCCGCGGCCTCCCGGTTCTCTTTCATCTTCTGCTTGCTCACGACTTTCTCGGTCTGGACTTAATGGCTTTTAGTGCAAATTCGCATACTACCTCATCAGTATTCCGCCGTCGCAGGGATTCAATAAATTCGTTAGGACTAAACCAGTCACCCTCTGCCCTGTCATATTCATCTATCCAATACTGAGACATCTCTTGTGTGAATCTTGGATCGCTCACTATTATCGGTTCAAAGTTATCTGTTTGTCTGCTTTGGTTTACACAACCTATGCATGGGTGAGGTTGCGTACTGTACCAAGGTTTATTTTTGCTTTCGCCATGCTTACAATCTCTGCAATTATTCATTTCACCGGTTCCTTTCTGAGTGATTTGGGACCGAGTTTAAACACCTGGAACATACGGAGGCGGTCCCCGATCCGCTGACCGAATGATTTGGCGATGTTCTCAGGACTCTTGTTGCTGGTGATGAAGGTTGGCCGGCACTCTTCCAACCTCACGTCCAGTAGCTCCAGGAAGACGCGTGCGCTGAAGTCTGACTCTTGGGTGCCGACTGACTTGGTTGTGCCTACGTCCTCAATGAACAGGCGGTCGGCTTCCAGGAGGGGCTTTAAAACTTCAAGCTCGGTCTGGGTGCCCCTGGACTTGAATGTGTCGCGCAAGGCCAGGCAAAGGGATTCATAGCGGACCCGGCGCACGGTAAAACCTTGATAGAAGAAAAGCCGTGCGCAGGCGGACATTGCGTAGGTCTTTCCAGTCCCCGGGGTGCCCCAGAGTAGAATGCCGGCGTCGATAACACTCTGAAAGGCCTTTATTAGTCTGGGCATTAGGTGTTCAATCCGGGCTGCAAGATACCTCTTGGGGATGATCTGGGCCAAATCCCTGAGTTTCTCCAACTCAGGGAGCATTGTAAGCTGGTGTACTCGGAAACAGACATGGCAGATTGTTCCGATCGGTGAATCGGCAACCCTGGTTTTGCATTCATTGCACATCTGTAGAGAGATCCTCTCCGTAGGCAGACTCTTGGCTTGCAAAGTCGAATCCAGCCTGACCGGCTGGTTGAGAGGATTGCGGGGCAGTTCTTCTATTTCCATTGTATGCTCCGGTATCATTTTTCTTACAGGTTACCATTCTTCTATGCCAATTTTTGACGATGGCATTTTTTTTATCTCTCCAAATATCATCACCACCAGGGGGGCAGTAGTATTGCCATATCTCCCTAGCTTTGGTTTCTGTGATAGCCCAATCAAGGTGGGTTTTACAGTAATCCATCATTTCATGAAGATCTTTGGGTCGGTTATTAGTAGTTTTATTTACCTTATTACTTTCTTTCTTTACTTGTATGTGGTTACTGGCTGGTTGTTTGTTGGTTGTTTGTTGGTTAGCTGGCTGGTTGCTAGCGGTTTGTAGCTTTTGATAAGTCTCGTAGTTAACGATAGTTATCACTGAAAATCTGTTGGTTGGTTTGCTGGTTACTTCTTGTGACGATATCAGACGGTCCAGACAGGTGCGGATAGATTGCTCAGAAAGGCCTGTTTGGGATGATAGCTTGGCCCTGCCAGTCAATAGTTGGCCCCTTTGTAGTTTTATACCCCGGAAGGTTGTAGCTTTATATTGAGCCATAAAAATCAAATGTAAAAATAAGTGAACCATCTTAGAATCGTGATACCATTCCCATTCCATTATCTTGCGGAATACGTAGATCCATCCACCGTTGTCTGTCATGATTGCCTCAAATAAACACCCCCACAACCGGCTGAAAAGGGGTACGACACCCAAAAGGCCGATTGCAGGGGATGATAATTGAGTATTCCAGTATCGTACTTAGTGTTCTCATACTGCTCACTTTACACTCGGTCAGGGGGTTGTCAAATATAATCTTCGTCGAAGGCCTCAGGAGGAAGGCACCCATGATGCTTGATGCAGATGTCGTCAAGATCCCTATTCAGCCGACTTCCCGGTACAGACTGGCCTACCTTTGGCAATTCTTTGGGTTTTGGCCTTGCACTAATACATTCACCTTGGTCACCCATCCGAAGCAGATTTTTAAGCCAACGTTTTGTGTTATTCATTTTTATCATCAATAACCCCTTTATGTATTTGAAATATACCGGACGATTGGGGGGTCGAAATCCGCAACCGCCCGGCACTCGGGATCCCTAGGCGGAGGATCCCGCCATCATGGGGGCCGATGGTATGCTACGAGTCTTTTACACAGCCGTCTTCGATGAAGATGTTGCACTTCTTGGGGTCACCGGTAACGACGGTTCCGATTAGCTGCGCGCCGATCTTCTCTCCCCATGCGTTGTATTTGGCCTGCTCGTCCTCGTCCATGCGCTCAAGGCCGTCGGCCAGGACGAAGTTGCAGCCCTTGTTTGTGGCCAGGCCGATTTCTGAAGCGATAATGTATTCGTCCGCGCCGGATACGCAGTCCCACTCTTTCCCCTTGTACAGCATCTTACCGTCTTCCAGGGTGATATCGTCGTTGGGGAGTTCACCCAGTTCGGTGACCGCGTTGTTCTTCTTGGTCAGGACTTCATTCAGGGCTTCCTGTGCATCTGTGGCGCCTTGCTGGGCCTCTTGGTTGGCCTGTAACGCCTGATCGTATATATCTTGGGCCTTCAGGGCTTTTGTACGCTTCTTGTTGGTATCGTTGGCCGTGTCCATCTGGGCCTGGAGGGGGGATCCGTCAAAGAAGTCAGGGAGTGCCCCCCAAGCGTCAACTTTTGCCTGTAATTGGCCCATAAGCGTGTTGGCTCCTGTCAAGGCTTGTTCAAGATCAGCAACTTTGTCCTTCGCCGCTTCCAGTTCCTCAAGCATTTTCTCACGAGCGCTCGCTTGTTGAGAGATTTCATTATTTGCCTGATTCATGTTTGTGATCTCAGTAGACAGCTTAACCACGTCTACCTCTTTGGGGATCTCCACATCCGGATCCGGCTTGACCGCGGCCTTGAACACGGTATCGGCCTTGGCAGCAATGCCATTGGCCACGGTACGAGCGGTATAGGCCGTCTTGCGTTCAGCTTCAATTGACTCAAGCAGATCACCGATGCCCATAGCAGCCACCAGGATCTTGTATTTTTCCGTGGCATTGGCCTGGATGAACGGGCGCAGGTCAGTGGCGAAGCTGGACACGGCGTCTCCAAAGAGCGTGATCCCGCCCTTCATTCCGTCCGGATCGGTAACCTCGATCGTGCCGTTACGGCCAAAGATTCTGACTTTATAACCGTTGGTTGTGGTGATGTTGACCTTGGCATAGTCCCCCGGGCCCCCTGAGTCGTTGTGGATGTCCGTGGGTTTATACTTGCCCCCACTGAAACCCATCTGTAGAGCGGTGAGGTTGGATGTCTTGCCGGCGCGGTTCTTTCCTCCGATGGTTGTGAGCCCTTTGCCCTTGGGGGCGAACTGGACGCACTTGATACGCTTGAAGTTCTCGATATCGATTGAGGCGATTGTCAATCCGCCTTGTGGTTTGGTTGTTTTTGCCATGGTAAGATCCTTTGGAAAAATACCGGGTGGTTCCAAACGCTACGATAACAGCGACCAGGCCACCCGGCTGCGTGAGGAGACTTGGTTTAGTTCTCGATCGGCTTGACGCTCTTTGCGCTGAGGCAGGTCATGCAGATGAACTTACCTTTACGTTCTTCGATCTTGAAAGCCTCTTTTTTCTTCTTGCTGCAATCCATACAGACGTGGGTTGGCTCATCGGAAGAAGGGGCCTTCTCTTTGGGCGGAGCATCGGTAGCATCCCCATCTTCCGGCTGCGTTTGGGTCTCCGCATCGCTGGCAGGGCTCGTAGGGTCCGGGCTAGATGTCTCCGTAGTATCTTCCGTTGGAGATGTCGTAGGGTCCGGGCTCGCGTCCTCCTTTGGGCCCTCCTTGGCCCCATTACCATCCGTGTCTGAAGGAGTACGAGTCTTAGCCTCGTCCTTGGCTGTCTTCCTGAAACTGTGGCGCCCGGGTTTGGTGGGGATGACCTTTGACTCTATCGTCTTGGTGTCTTCTACTTCTTGGGCCTCTTCTGTCGTCATGAAGCCCATCTTGACCTCGGGACAATGGCGATTGGTGAACCAGGATGCCGCGCGGTAGTGAAACATGACTTCGGGCATTGTTTTCCATTTGGATCCACCTTTGCTTTCCCAACCTTCGCCCTTAACGAGCTTCCAGGTGATCCATGGGCCGTATAACACGCTTCCGGTACTTTCACGGGTAGCGAATGCGCGGACCTTGTAATCGTCTTGGCTGGGATCTTCGCCAACAACTTCATATTCCAGCGGATCCACAAACAGCTTGCTTTGGTTGACCAGACTTAGGATAAGCTTTGCCTCCATTGCCGGGCGGCCGTGAACGATGTAGCTGTTTTGCAGGAACATCAAGGGGTGTACTCCAAGACGATGGGCAACATCGATCGCAATGAAACAATCATTCGGTTTGCCCTGGTACGTGGCAGGTACAAACTGTGTTGTTGCCAATGCTTGTGCGTAACGCCAAGCCTGGTCAAATGTCTGAGGCATAAAGCCGGCTTTCGTCAAAGCCATATCTGGAGCCTGGTTTGTTAGTGCGGTTTCTTCTGGCATGGTGAGTCCTTTCGGTTGGGTTAAACTATTTCTTTACTCTCAACGACTTTGGTGGCCTTCTTGAGACCGATCCTGTACTGGGTAGTTTCTTCAATGGCCTTGGCATCCTTGAGGGCAGACAGAACCATCAACTTGGCTGCCTTCTTCTTTCCACGGGGGGCTGAGGCGGAAACCGTGTCCATCATGAGAGTCTTGCTAAGTTTGCAGCAAGCGTCTAGCTGGTCTGTGTCCATGTACTTCAGGAGGACAGGTCGGGCAACAGTCAAGTCAAACGCTTGCCTGGTAGCCTCAGTAATAACGAGGTTGACACCTTCATCACCTTCAAGTGACATGGTCTCCATAGCCTCACACCGGGCCTTGATGTTGTCTTTAGCTTCGGCCATGAGTCCTTGCACGGCACCGATCTTTTGATACAGAGATACGCACTGAGCGTCCGAGACGCTGTCAAGTACGCCGGCGGGATCATCGTCAAAGATGGCCAGCATGTTCTGCATGAAAGTGATCTTCTCGCGACAACCCAATGTCCTGGGGCAGTAGTGACAGTTGCCGCCTGGGTTGTACGTCTTACCATCCCAATTGATAACGGTGTGGAGGAAATCAGCGTGGTAGTCGTCCAGGTTATCACGGGTCAGCGGCTGGCTGATCTCGCAGGTGCCATCCCGCAAGAAAACAATCACATACTCGAACTTGTCAATATGCGGATACTTGTTGGCCGCGTGCCAGCAATAGCGTTTCATCTGGGGGCCGTAATCTTTATAGGGGATCCGCGTCGTCTTCCAGTCTACGACAAAAATGGTGTCTGCTGTGATGATGAGGATATCGGTATGACCCGAATAGGTGTCACCGTCTATCTCTACAGAGAAACCCTCGTCTCCAGGACGTTCAACGATTACCTCTGCGTCCGATCCTACAGCCCACTCAAGCCAGAATATGCGACCAACTGCGGCTAGGATCTTGCAGTCCCTGGCGTCTTTGGGGTTGAGGTTGTATCGCTGAATGTATACGTCTAGCTCCTGCGTGTCGTCAACTAGCCAGTCGGCCAGGATCTCATGTGTAGCCGTGCCGACTGTGCCGGCATCGTCGTTGCGGTTTACTAAGATCTCGTCGTCTGCAGGGTGTGCGGCAGCAGGGCAGGCGAGGTATAGTGGGTTGCTTGATGCACGAAATATCATAATTGTCCTTTCAATAAGAGCCCCCAGTGTTTTTACACCCGGGGACTTCGGAGGAGATGATGCAAATTAAAATGTGGCACAAGGTTAATTATCTAGATTAAAGAAAAGCTGCTCCACTTTTATCAGTGTGCCACATAACGCCCCCGTCAGAATCGAACTGACACGTTGTACACCGCAAACCCTTGGGGGCATAAATCGCAGTCGGGCCTTGTGTCGATTCTCCACTCTGCGTATTCCCGGCAGCTATAGTGGCATGCCTGTCCGATTGCGATTGTATTCAGTTGTGTTTTCAAAGAGTTGGGGATCCGTCCCCGGGTGTCATCCTGACAAAGATCATCCCTGATCCTTCATTGATCCCCGGACAATTACATTGAGTGTATAGCTGTCCGATTCTCTTGGGGTGAGTTTGCGACCCTGTAAATATTCCCAAATGTCTTTATCGTCTTCAGTCAAGGTGAGTACAACTGCTTTTGGCATTTCTTTTTGTGGTTTATTGTCGTCCATGTCAATCCTTTATGTTGTGTATTTGATTAGTGTTAATAATACAGAGAGTCTGTGAGAGTGCAAGAGAATAATAGAGAGTTTGGGAAAGTTTTAGAATCTCAATGGTGCGAGAGAAGATAAATCTCTTGACTATAACGAGATAAAGAGTATTAACTTTTTTACATGGCCACAAAAAGATCAAAGGCAGAACGGGTTATGCGGGCTGATGATGAAAGCCCTGCGGACGTTCGCAAGCGCATTCAGATGATTCTACGTGGACCGTCATTAGGGGTGCCCCTGTGGGTGCCAAGGCGTGTTATGCCGTGTTCTCTGTGTCTGAAACTTGTGAATTATAGGAAATTTCATACCCGCACGCGGAATCGGCGGGTTGAGCCTGTTTGTGATGATTGCCGAGGCATAAAAATCGATAAGGAGCTTTGGAATGGCCCCAGAAGTGGATAATTCATCCTTGGAATCGCCTTATCCCCAGATCGTTAAACAACTGGATCCGGATGATGCCCGGGCCTTGGCCATGCACGTTGATGTGGGCATGATTGTCCAGGAATTCAAGAAAATCAATTACGATCTACAGCGGAAAATAAAGGAGCTGGGGGATATCCTGGACACTGGTACCCCTCCCCAAAAGATGGCGGCCATGGATCGCCTCGACAATATCCGCGAGGCGGCAGTTTCAAAGCGGGGGATACTGCAGATGCCATCAGGGTCAGTGACCGGGTCCGACGAACCTCTCGGGCTGCCGAATACAAGAACCGTTGAAATCACTGAGAAATCTGTCAAGATGACGATGGATAGTACTGCTGGTTTAACCGTAATAGAACCTGAGAAGCAACCACTAAAGGAGCAAGACAATGTCGAAGAGCAAGAACCAGACCAAGACGACGCCTTCTATGCAGATACCCGTGGAGACAAAGACGTCTTCCGAGGGCCAACCGTCGCAATCGAATCCGATCCCGAGTGATCCTCCGGTGGATCCCGTAATAGAGGTAGAGGCAGAGTCATGCCCGGACCCTACTGCCCAAGATGTGGAAACCAGCGATCCGCAAACAACAACTGCCGAGACTGTTCCCAGCACCTCGACAGACCCCTCCTTAGCCCAGCCGTCCGAGTCGGACCCATCGACTGGTCAAGGCCAATCCGATACCGCGGCCCCAGATACTTCAGTTGAGCCTGAGACCCCGGCACCTATCGACACCCGGTACGCCAAGTTCACAAGGCGAGTAAGTGAACTGTCGGAAGCGAACCTAAGTAGCCAATGTAGAAACATGGTTCAAGCGGGCGTATTCCTAAAGGTGACCACCTGGGCGACTTCACGCAAGAACATGGTGTACAAAAAAGCCCTGGCACAATGCAAAGAAGAGTCGTTCCAGAATGAGATATGGGACGTTTTGAAATTTCAAGAGGGTCAGGCGTCCGCATCTGATAAACGGCAAGTACAGATTCTCATGTCTATGGCTCTGCTTGAAGTTATGACAACGGAGTATTTAGACTGTAGATAATGAATGTCCGAGAAGGAAATAAACACTTCCCATTGCCGGCCGATTATGGGGAGTTAAGCGCAGAGGGGCAAAGGCAAGCCCGTGTGGCTGTATGTCAAGATGTGTCCAGCACCTTGGCATACATCACGGGTCACATGTTCTTCAGGAATCATTACCTGGCCCCACAGGGAGCAACGTTCTATCAGGAGGGTGGTCTACTTCCTACTGCCAAGGGTCACCTGTTGATGTTGCAGGACTTTTGCAATTTCCCAATCTCGGTAGAAGCATTCCCCAGAGGCCAGGGCAAGTCTACCATCTTCTCAAAAGAATTACCGCTACGCGAGATTGTGTGTTTCCCTGGGCGGCAGGTAGTTTGCTGTATGGCGTCTGATAAACTGGTCGCAGACAAAGCAGCGCCGGTGATGATTCAGTTGGAAGAGAACGGCTTGCTTATCGATGACTTCGGCAAGATGGTGCCGAAAAAAGGTCGTAACCGAATCTTCAACAAGCATTACATGGGACTACTGAATAATTCAGTCCTGGAAGAACTTACTATCGGCAGTAAGCAACGTGGTACTCGTACCTCTCGATACATCCTGGATGACTGCGAGTATGATCCGGATTCAAACAAGCAAGAGCGGTATACGGAGCTGAGGGAAGCGGTTGAAAAGTTCATCACCCGTAAAGTGTTCTACATGATCAATCCGAAGTTTTTCAAGTTCTTCTGGATTGGGACAATGATTGGGGCACGGTCCCATTTGTATCACGTATGTCACTCGAAAGAAAAGAAGTACCGCGGTTGGGCTCGTCGGATCCAGAGCGGGGCAAGACTCGATGAGAATACCGGGAAGGTTCTATCAAGCTCTTGGCCTGAGCGATATTCGGTTAAATTCTTACAGAGCTTGAAGGGACTTGATAGTGAGGCATTCATGACTGAGGTTATGAACTGTCCTTCGGAAGAAAAGGCCCGACTACTTCAGCTTAGTGAAGTGGCGAATGAGTATACCGTTGACAAAGTCCCCCCTAATCTTGACAACCGGTTTGCCGCACATCTACCAGATCCTGAAGCGATCATGACGTATCACTACTTCACGGGATATGACGCAGGGATGAAACCGAAGTGGCAGATTGATCATGTCAATCAGCGAGAACACTTTAATAACATGACGAAGATCGCAACGCTTGACTATGCCCCCACGTTAAAATCTACGAGTGACTTGAAGGCGATTGCCATTACTGGGATAGACGCTCGCAATACATGGTGGCGTTTAGATCTATGGGCAGGCCGTATGCCCGATGATAAGTTCTGGGATTTCTTCATTATGTTTTGTGCTGCATGGGATGTATCTATCATAGCACCTGAAACAGTGGCCACGCAAAGGTTCCTCATTGAGACGATAAGTAGGCGTGTATACGAGGGAGACGCCGAGGGATTGATACCCAGCGATTGGTACCCCATCATTCATCCAGTCACATACCCGGCCGGCCTGGACGAAAAGGGACATCGTATCAAGACCGCATTCCAGTATCGTATAACTCGTGGTCTATTCAAGGTGCCCGGGTCTTATCAAACTAAATGGCCCTTCAACGAGGAACGTAATCAGTTCAAATATTTCACCATCGATCTGTCGGAGTTGAAGCGTGACGACATCATAGACGCCGGGGCAATGGTGCAATATGTTCCACACAACAAGGGGTCGGCTGAACCAACCAAGGGCGTCAATGCTTTACGGGATATGTGTGAGAGCATCAAAAAGGGAAAGCCATATATTGAGGGCGAAGAGGTCTTGGTGGGTATGCCTTTGAGCGAGGTCAGGTCGGAATACTTAGCAGTATTACTAAAGCGGCAAAGTGATTTTGACCGAAGTGAACGTGAAAGGGATGATAATGTGTGGGAGTCACCAGTGGTTGTTGGATAATAATATTTAAGAATGGAGTCTTAAACATGACGATTGAAATTGGAATACTATTGCTTGTCTTCGCCGTTTGGGCTGTGGCGCCCACCTATATCGCGGTGATTATTTCGTATCGTTTGAGTGGGCGTATGCTTGCGGCGCTTGAGCGGTTGCAGAGAACACAATCTATGGTGATCAGTGAATTGATTGCGTTGAGAACAAGGACTGACACTGGAGATACAGCTCTCGCCAATCAGCAATTGATACACTCTAACGCGCACGACACTCGCATGAATGATATGCCTTGGACCCCTCCAATGGATGGTAATGAGGAAGTGATAATCCCTCAAGGGCCGCACATATCACCTGAGATCATGTTTGGGGATGACGATACGCAACCACCTTTTCCGGGAGAAGAAGCATGATCAGACGTGAATTACATGACGACCTAGGGCTAGGTATATTATGAAGCGTATAGAACTAACACAAGGGCAATGTGCTATCGTGGATGACGATGATTATACATCGCTATGTGGGTATAAATGGCATGCTGACTATAACCCTGGTGTTAAGTCGTATTACGCTATGCGGACAGTAAGGCAAAGGTGTGGTAAAAAGATACGTATACGGATGCATCGGGAGGTGCTAAAATTACCAAGGCATAATGAAGGGGGAATACAGGGTGACCATATCAACCACAACACCCTAGATAATCGGAAATGTAATTTGAGATCCGTTACTAACCAACAGAATAGCTTCAATAGGAATGACCCAAAAGGGTATAGTTATCATAAACAAAGCGGGAAGTTTCATGCACGTATCATGGTTAACGGTAAAACAAAAAGCTTAGGATACTATGAAACTACTGACAATGCACGTAAAGCATATTTGCACGCCAAAAACATCTATCATGTGTTGTATTAATAACGGGGCCAGACTCTTTTCTAGAAAAGAGGCCTGTTATGAGCACAAATTCAATATTTCCCGCCGACGTAACGGATGCGGAATCAACGTACAAACATTTGATTGACCGTGGCTTGTCCATACGAGCGCCACACCAATGCCAGTGGTATTACACCAATGCATATTGCCAGGGCATGAGAAATTTTCGGCTTAACTATACCAAGGGAATAGTTAAAGCCTCGTATACTGATGCGCAGGGGCGGACGTTCTTTACGTATGAGGAGTTGCTGGCTAAGTATGCAATGCAGAAAGGCCGGTTACTCGGGCTCAATCTATCCCCCCGTGTTATCCGGCGCAATGACTCCCTGAACGGCCAACGGGAAGCTGCTACCGTCCAGGCTGTTCTCGATGATATGTTTCCAGCCACCAAGATCGAGAAACTGAAGAAAGCGATTCTACAACCGTTTCTCTTTTACGGTACGCTGGGATTAACTCTTTGGGAGGACAAAGAGGACGCGAAAAACCAGGAAATACAACTGATCCCCCCATGGCAGATTACACCCATACCAACGGGTGTCACACATCCATCGGCTGCGCGTGGTGTTATCATACGCAAGAAGGTGGCCATTGAAGATATACGGCGTGACTTCAGGAACATGAAAACTCGCAGTAAAGCGATAAACACCGCGGAGAAAGATACAGTGCCCCGGGGGGAGGATGGAGATAACGAGAGGGGCTATGGTATGTATGCTGACATTGATGCGTTTATGGATATGTACCAGACGAACACCAAGTCCGGGAAAACGGATGGGGCTGATAGAGGGAAGACTGACAAGGTTGAAGTGGCGTGGCTTGGCCAGGTATATCTGTGGGATGAACGCGACTTCATGACAGAGCGACTTATCTTTGTGGGTACCAAATTGTATGCCCGCGACCCCTACTGGAAATCACGTACCAACAAGTTTGTGACTACGGTTCACGATATGGATGTCGGCGGGTTCTGGAGCCGGTCCTGGATGGAGTTGCAGATCCCGATTAACTCCGAACAAGAAGGGGCGATCGGAAAGACCTTCCAGAACGTCAAGACTCTGGACAATTACGGCATTACGATGATCCCCATGAGTTACGGGATCGATCGTCGGGCCATGAATACCCCCAAACCGGGTGGGCCTAAATACCAGCCCTATGACCATGATGGACTGAATGGTGGAGCCCAAAACATACAGCAGATTCGACCGTTCACCTCGGGGACGTTCGCTACGCAGGCCCTGGCCATGGGTAACGTTATCAGCGATCGCATGGGTAAGCAACCGCCTATGTTAAGTGGAGATGCCCCGGGACGGGTTGATTCAGCAAGTGCATTGGGTACGCTTATGGAGGCAGGAAATACGCCAATGGCACCGGCGTCCATTGCCCTCGCTCACGGCTTTAGTGAGATCTACACCGCGGCTACACGTAGGGCACGCAAAACGTACAATCCTGCAGACACGATCGCTGTAACTCTGTTAGACGATTCGATGGTTGGCGTGGTCTATGATGCACGCACGGGGACGGTCGCCTTGTCGGATAGCGGGGTGCCACTTCCGGAGAAAGTTGAAATCACCGTGCGGAGCATGGCACCTGTGTCAAAAGAGCAGCAGAAACTGGAACTCGATAAGATGCTCAATCTGCAATTGATCGATGCGACAGACTACCGGATATTGAGCCGACTGAAGAACCTGGAATTGCCGGTTGGGAATAACATGGAGTGGGAGTCTTATGTAAAGGCCCGGACAGAAAATGCATTACTCTACCACGATGGTGAGACTGTGCCGGAGGGTTCAGAAGAGGTGATTGGGGTGCTGTTCAGCCGGGAAGCGGACATGCATGTTCTCCATCTGAGGATACATAGGGAATTAGTGTCCTCAGTCAAGTTCTCAATGGCATCTCTGCCAGTCAGGAAGCGTATCTTGGCCCACATTGAGTTGCATGAGACCGATGGTTTGGGGCAGGTACCGGAGGGGATGATGCCGATCGAGGACGAGGCGGTCGCTAGCCTTCAGGCCCAACAGCAGCAGGAACAATTAGGGGGTCAGGCCCCGGGTGGGTTCTAATAAAAGTAAATTATTCCTTTGACAAAGGGCTGATGAGTATACATGGTGTGTATATTAACTATGCAAGCAAGGTACACTAGATGACAGAAAAATGGAAACATATTGATTCTGACGGCGAATATGAAGTAAGTAACTATGGGCGACTAAGGAAGGTGATTAGTGGGTCATATGCCAGTGGTGGATACAAAAAATACCAGATTACACAGGACGGAATAAAATCTAGGAAGTTTGGGCATAGATTAGTGGCTCAATACTTTTTGAATAGTGGTATTGAATTGGAAAGAGATGAAATCGTTGATCACATCAATGGTGTGAGGGACGACAATAGAGTAGAAAATCTGAGAATAGTAAACTACGATATCAATTCAGAGAATATTAAGCCTGTGCGAGATGCAATAAAGAGGGACCTTATTAAAAAAGTGAGAGAATATCTCCCTGATGATTTTGATATCGATAGTATTTAGATGTACATTGAATTCAGACTTCTTTGTTTAAGGGCCAAAAATGGACATTGATTTCAATAATCTGACTGACGATATGAAGGCTGAGATAACGGCCAACATGGGAAATATTGAGAAAGCGACTGGCCTTATTTCCTTTGATCCAGAGAAACCGCTTCCCAGATCTGCGCAGGAACAACTCAAGATCACCCCTAAGGTTGATGGGAAAGAGGTTGAACTGACTGTATGGGATGCTGCCCAGAACACGTCATTGGCCCGTTCCGCTGCCAAAAGCCAGCGAGATAACGCCAAAAACGCGAAAGTTGTTGCGGCCCTTGAGTCCTTCCGGGGCATAACCTCTAAAGCGGATATCCCCACTGACGATACCTTGGACTTGGTTGCTGAGTACATCGGCACCACAAAAGAGGCCATCCTAAGCAGCTTTGATGTTCATGCATCTGAAGGTGATGACGATAAACAGGGGGACAAGAAAGTGGATAATACTGACGCGACGGCCGATGCCAAGGCATTCAACGAAGCGGTGGCTGCCGAGGTCGCCAAACAACTGAAGCCATACGAAAACCGCATGTTCTCCAGTGAGTACCACAAAGGGTACAATGACGATCGTGTATCAGTCGCGTCAAGGAAACTATTGGACGAAAAGCTTAATGAGGCCATAGAAGCCGATCCAAAGCTTACCCAGCTCCGAAAGGACGCTGGCAAAGATAAACAGAAACTAGGAGTTTTGACAGAGTTGACAAAGCTCTATAAAAGCACTGCGACCGCCAAAGCAACGGGACGCATCGATACTATTGTCAGTCAAGGGAAAGGCGATATTGAGGAAGAAATTCCAGGTATCGTATCGGATTCGGTCGCATTGATCGATCCAACCGAACTCTTGACAATGATCAATCCCCAATCGATTAACTTCGGAGGGACTGAATCTACACAGGCAATTGAGATCCTATCCACAGACGCTGATCAAGAAACCCCAGATTTTGGAACCCCTGCATATGATTTACATATCGCAAAGCTAATGGGGGCAAAAATAGCTGAAGCATCTGCTGTTTAACCAAAGTCTTATATACCTGCAGTGTGCCCTATTAACTTGAAATTGAAAGGCACATCATGGCTGATCAACTATCCCATCTTAACACAACTATTGCGGATCTCACCCCAACGATATTCCGGGATGCAGGTCCGATGCACTTCCCCATCATGGAGTTTGCAGAAACCACCAAGGACCGAATTGCGATGTCTGACGGTAACCAGAACGACCTGGGCCGTCTTTATGCCGTAAAGCATGGTTGGAAACTTGGTGGTGCAGGTACTATCCGACCCATCAATCCTAATGGCGGCCCGACACTGGACACTGGCTATGAGGCCCGTCACTTTGACAATTACGCCGACTCGGACGGCAACACACCGTTTCCGTCTGCAGGTGGCACTCCGACGCCCGGCGATTTCGTGCGAACACTGTATCTGAGCGCGTGTGCTGGTAACTTTGCCATGCCCATGCACCTGAACTTCACGGACGCGATGAATGCCCAGCACCTGAAACAAGCGGTGAGGATCATCGTTGGAGCTGCCGAGAAGACGAAACGACAGGACGCACAGAGCTATTATGCGTACCGGGCAACATCAACGACAAGCTCCGCAAACAAGGTAACAGTTCTGAGCCGAATCGAGAGCCTTGCTGCAGGCACCCACGCTACCCGAGCGGGTGGAACCTTGGTGATGCTGGACGTTGTCATTGATCCTAAGTACGGCACCCTGGCCAACTTTGTCGAAGGCGATGAGGTTGACGTAGTTGACCATGCGGGTGGCACGGCCGACGCTCCAGGCACGATAGACACAGGCACCGCTTTAGATGGTAGCGAGCGGAAAAACGTTGCATCTGGGACCACATATGTACAACTGACCGTCGTGAAGCGTGACGAAGCAACTAACACGATCACCCTGGCGGCCATTCGTAGAAACAGCGAAGTTGCAAGCCCATCATCGGCCGACGCGACCCTGGCATATGACAACACTCACGGATGGACTGTAGATCAGAGTGCTCCGCCTACACAATATGACTGGATCGTTCCGCGTGGTTGTTCGCTATACGATTCGGCTGCGACCAGACCCTGGCTGACCCATGGCGTCTTTGACTGGCTTGCCTCAAGCGGTACGATTATGGGCGGAGCAAGTGATGCACCTGGCCTGGACCTGGACGAGTTCCCGATGTTCAAGTCAATTCTCTATAGTGCCGGTGGATCTCCGCTTGACGAGAACCTGCTTAACCGCGTGAGTATTGCAAGCGCCCGTCGTTTCCATCGTGTAAATATCAATGACTGGCAGACCACACCTGAGGTTTTACTGCGTTTCAAAGAAGAGATTGAAACGAATACGGTCAGCCGGTTTGAGCGAACGAATATGCCTTTTAAGGTACAGGGGGGTTGGACAGTTGCAAATTACGTCACCCCACAAGGCACGTATCGCTGGTGGACCTCGCCGTACATGCACAGTGGTAAAATGATTGGTCAACAGATTGACAAGGCGAATCTGAAGCTCTACTCGACCAGTTTGGTTGGAAGCGAAAAGAGCGGCTTTGCCCCGGATATCCAGTTCGTTGGTCAGATGCTTGGCTATCCGACCGCGAAGGTACCGGAAACCGCACTCAATGGCACGCCGAAGACGATCTCGGGCATGCCCTGGATCCGGTTTGCCCTTCTGTGCCCGATCATGCCGAATGGTTGGCTGATTGATGGATTGGCCGAAGTCGATACGATCGACTTCGCATTCTAAGGAAGTCTGGCCCTGGGCCGTTCGGTTTATCCGGCGGCCCCTGGCCTTCGTTTATATGAATAACTCTCATTAAGGAGTGTAATTATGAGACGTTCTATTTTGTTCGCTACCCTGGTTATGATTCTTTTTATGGGCGTAGCGGAAGCAAAGACAGTTCATGAGTTGCTGAACCGGAACAACCGGGCGAACGCGGCTTATGATATGTCTATTATCCCTGAGTTGCTGAAGTCAAATGCTAATGTGTACTTCGTTGATAACGAAAACACTGCGGCATATGATCAAGTAAGCAGTCATGGGGAAAGACCGGAGTATCCCTTCAAAACCTACGAGTTTGCGGTAAACCAATGCGATGCCGGCGAGAACAACATCATCGTTATCCTGCCCTACTCACAAGAGAATGTGACCGCCGCAAGCGTGGATGTTGATATTACCGGGATCACCACTATCGGCATTGGCTACGGCCCGGCCCGGCCGAAGTTTATCTCGACGGCCACCGGGAGTACGTTCGTTGTTGGCAGGACCGGGGACGGTGCCACCTTCAAGAACATTACGTTTGAGGCCGGTATCAGCGCGGTGGTTGTTGGTGTCCAGATTGAGGACGGTGCCGACAATATCTCGTTTGTTGACTGCGAGTGGCTTGATGCTTCTACGTCTACATATGAGTTTAATACCGCGGTAGATGTCGTTACTGAGGTGAACGACTTGTCTTTTGAAAGGTGTCAGTGGACATCCGTGACGGCTGGTGCGACTGCAGCCATTGATATTGGTGACGGTGCTGTCGCAGGTCTTACCGTTAAGGATTGTGTCGTATACGGCGACTATGCAACGGCTGGATTCTTCTCGGATACTGCATTGACTGACGTTGTGATTGACAATGTGTTATTCTACAACGCCAACGCCGATGAGTTTGGCATTGAGTTTCAAGGCACGTCGAATCTCGGGTTTATGTCGAACTGTGCGTTTCTGACCAGTGGTAACTATTGGGATCTCGGTGGTATTATGCCGGCGGGTAATACAAGCGCCACCATTGCTGATATTACCGTGGATCCTGTGACAGGTACGCTTGACGCGATTCTTGTGGATACCGCCGCGATCGATCTGTATAGGGTAAAGACAATCTCGGCAACGTCAGACTTTACAGCATCGGCTGATACGCTGTTTACTGTAGCCGGTGGGCCGATAGAGATTCTGACTCTTTATGGTCTATGTACTACCTTGGCGGGTGGTAGTCCTGGAGACATGAAGATTCATGTTGACGCCACTACTGGGGCTCAGGACAGTGACTTGAGTACTACGGTAACAGTTGACACTCTTGCTGCGGGTGACGTCATTCGTTTTACTGAGGCGATTGACGAAGGTGTTCTGACGTTTACTACTGGCACTGCAGCGGGTAATCAGTTAGCGTGGTTTGCCCCGATAGGTGATATAGAACAGAGCTTGACGAGTACCGGCACAGGTGCCGTCACATGGTATATGACCTATCGTGCGTTAGCTGCAGCTTCGGCTGTTACTGCCCCCTAACCCATTTTTAAGGACCGGACTTATGGCTTGTGGTGTTTTCAACGATGACAAAATGAAGCTTATCCCTAATCCGGCGTGCCTTGCTTATTTCAAGAGCAAGGCGCCGGATGACAATATGCGTACAAACCTGTTTGTCTACCAACACATGGAATCGAACAACTTCATGCTTGGATCCTGGGTCGGTGGTGACATCTTTATGCCGATCCTTGAGTTAGGCAAAGAGCCAGTACTTAATGACGAAGTCGTTGCCGCATACTTTAGATATTGTCACCCTGAATCTGCACAAGACTTGACTGAAGGTTTGCGAGAAGCAAAATCAAATCAGAGGAAAATGGATGAAGACTTCCAATACAACAACCGCACAAACAGAGCGAGGCAAGTCCGTGACGAATTGGGTATCCGGGTGCGTGATGAAGATGGTTGCGCTTTCCTGCCTCCTGGCATGTTTGCATAGCACGGCACTTGGCCAGATATCGATCTT
>Ga0233437_1003224_pt1 | contig 21944 bp, 15 predicted proteins | sample SI_122_August201_FD_182714 | JGI IMG/M metagenome (GOLD analysis project Ga0233437, IMG submission 182714) | Seawater microbial communities from Saanich Inlet, British Columbia, Canada - SI_122_August2016_200_MG | ecosystem: Environmental > Aquatic > Marine > Inlet | place: Canada: British...
TCCAATAAGCTGTTTTTACCGGTGTTACAAAGTTGGTGATTCCAGGGCCGTTCTGGGCGACCATCATGGACATCTTGCCGGAAGTACGGGTGAAACCGTCTGCCATCATGCCGGCGTTGCATTCATGGCCGCAATCCCAGAAAGAGATGCCTGCTTTGGGAAACAGGTCGGAGATCGGCATCATCGCCGAACCAATAATACCAAACGCGTGTTCGATTCCATGCATCTGAAGGACTTTTACAAAGGCCTCTTCCGTCGTCATTTTCATTTTATTTCCAGCTCCTTCATTAGTTGTCTTCCCTTTTAGTTGCAGGGATTCATACCTGCCGCATCCAGCAGGTGATTCTTTGTAATCTACCTTAACTGATATGTGATGCATCAGACATCTGTCAAGGGAAATTTTTATTATTTTGAAATAATCAGTAATATTCCTCCTGTCTATTGAAAATTTAAGAGTTATTCTATAGGCCAAATCCGTTTTTGAGTAGAATTACATACAGGTCTCGGCTACCTTGGTAGAGTGCAAGCGGAATAGTTAACAATAAGGTTTATATATTGAAATCCCTTTGCGGGTTTATACAGTCAACCCAGTGAATCATTCCTGCCTGTGTGTCAACCACCCCTCATTAAATATTTTGTCACTTTATTTGTTTGATCTTTTGTTATATTCTTAATCTACACCTTCGAAAAAAGTGCGGGGTACCTGCAGGTCCGAATCTGCCGTCTCCTGCGTACGCCACCGCCTATTCGCAGAATCCGGATGTCAACCGTCATAATATTCGGCAGCACCGACATCGTTTGAAAATTTAAATATATACCTCATATATGATTGTCATATTATCGCCTGCTAAAACTCTCAACGAAAAGCCGCAGGAATATGCGTTTAATCCCACGACACCTGGTTTTCTTGATGAATCCCAAATTCTAGTCAATAAGCTACAAAAACAATCGATTAAGAGTCTGGAAAGCTTGATGTCAATTAATCGTAAGATTGCCCGGACCAATCAGGAACGTTATAAAAGCTGGGAGTTGCCATTCACACCGGAGAACGCAAAACCCGCCGTCTATCTGTTTCGGGGAGAAGTCTATATCGGATTGGATGCAACTTCTTTGGACCCGTCAGATATGGAATTCGCCCAGGACCATCTTAGAATACTATCTGGAATGTATGGTTTGCTGCGTCCTTGGGATCTAATGCGGCCTTATCGCCTGGAGATGGGTACAGCTCTGAAAATCAAGCGTAAAAAAAATCTTTACGAATTTTGGGGAAGCAAACTGGGTGATACGCTCACAAAAACCTCAGAATCCCATCAGCATAAGGTGATCATCAACCTGGCGTCCGCAGAGTACTTCCGTTCAATTCAACCTGAAACCTTTAAAATCCCCATCATTAAACCGACATTTAAGGAAAATCGGGGTGGCAGTTTAAAGAGTATTAGCGTCTATGCCAAAAGAGCCAGGGGATTGATGGCGAGATATATCATCGAGAACCGCCTGGAAGAGCCTGAGGGGATTAAATCATTTAACATTGATGGATACCAGTTCAGTTCTAAGGACTCGGACAGGAAAGAGTGGGTGTTTGTCAGACCCCAGACAGGTCTGACGGCATAGGGATCGTTCAAAAATAATATCAGATAAATAGAGCCAATCGGCTGCGAAACCCAATTATGGATCAGAGCGATATTTCAGGTTTAGTCAAATCTGGCGTCTTAGTTTCAGAACTTTCAAATAAACTGGCGCAAGAGTTTCATCAAGCAACTGTCTCTCAACTATACCAATGGTGGCGCACTAATCGTCTCTTGGTTGAACGGACCTGGGGCGGAATTCTAGGCCAGCCGGAGGTGATTATCTACTCCAACAACGAGTGTCTGCTACCTGATGACAGAATTCAGTTGCTAGAGTCGGTTGCAGCCGAAACACTCAAGATTGCAACCTGGAATGTCAATTCGATTCGGATCCGTTTGCCACTCATTCTGTCATGGTTGTCCGAACAGCAACCCGATGTTGTTTGTCTGCAGGAAACCAAGGTAGAAGACCATCAATTTCCGGAACAGGAAATTCGAGAAGCCGGTTATAGTGCCGTTTTCTCGGGTCAGAAAAGCTATAATGGCGTGGCGATATTAAGTAAACTCCCGCTAGAGAAGGTTCAATATGGGTTTAAAAACGGCTATGACAATGAAAATAAACGTCTGCTGAGCGTGTGCACCGCAGGCATCAATATTGTGAACGTGTATGTACCGCAAGGTCAAACAGAGGAGTCACCCAAATTTAAATATAAACTCGAATTTTTAGCAAAACTTCTGGTAGAGCTCTCTGACCGTTTCACACCTTCAGATCCAGTGATAGTGCTCGGCGATATTAATATAGCCCCTGATGAGCGGGATGTCGTTTCAGCAGAACAGATGCAAAACAAGGTTAGTTTTCATCCCAAAGAACATCTCTTTGTTGAGCGGCTCAAACAATGGGGGTTACAGGATGTTTACCGTCAATTCCATCAGGAGGGAGGATTGTACAGTTGGTGGGATTTCAGGACCCGTGGTTTTGAAAAAAATGAGGGGATGCGAATTGACCAGATCTGGGTTACAAAAAGCCTTTCAAAACTTTGTGAAGCGTGTGAAATTGATATTGACAATCGATCCCAGCCGAAACCATCTGATCATGCACCCGTGATTTGTGTCGTCAAGAATCAGGTAAAAGGGCGGCAGGTATAGGCGGGATTTGATTACTATGCATAAGTTACCAGTAGTCGCTAGAAAGAGGACATATGACTAAACTGTTTGCTTTGGATTCAATGGCGATTCTTTATCGGAATTTTTTTGCGATGATCCGGAGTCCCATGATCAATTCCAAAGGGCTTAACACCAGTGGTATTTACGGGTTTTTCTCCCAGATCGTGAGGATTATCGATTCTGAAAAACCGGAGTACCTGGCTGTTGTTTCTGACACCGCCGAACCCACCTTTCGACATAAACAGTATCCCTTGTATAAGGCCACGCGAGAGAAGATGCCGGATGAACTGGTCGAGCAGTTACCCTATTTACCAAAGCTGGTTGAGGCACTGAATCTGCCATTTATTACCTTTCCCGGATATGAGGCGGATGACATTGTTGGCACCTTGATGCGCATGTGTTCGGAGAAAGGAATTCAGGGAACAATGGTGACAAGTGATAAGGATTACATGCAGTTGATTACCGATAATCATTGTATGTACAATCACAAAAACCAGATGCTGGGAATCCGTCATGTTCATGAGAAATTTGGATGTCGTCCAGACCAGGTGATCGATGTTCTGGGTTTGATGGGGGACTCGTCAGATAATGTCCCAGGAGTGAAAGGAGTAGGAGAGAAAACGGCCATCAAATTGATTACCCAGTATGGGTCCATTTCAAATCTATATGAACACCTCGATGAGCTTCCCAAAAATAAAATGCTGGAAAAACTGGTCAATGACCGGGAAAATGCATTTTTGTCCCGAGAGCTTGTGACCATTGATGTGAATGTGCCTCTGGATCTGACCCTGGATGATCTGCAAATGGATCAGCAGAATTTATACAACAACCCGCAATTGATCGAAATCCTGGAAGATCTGGAATTCAAGTCCTTTCTCAAGAAATTCAGTGCTTCGGCCAGGCCGACGTCGTCATCACCATCAGAAAATCTCACTACTGAATCAGAACTGCAGCCTGTGGCGGAAATTCAGGTAGATGAGGTAAAAGGGCAGCTTTTGAATTCATTGGATCAGTTTGAATCGCTCATCACTACAGCAGCCGAATCTAAACGCATTTCCCTGGATGTGATCAAGAAAGGAGATCGGTTTATCGGCGGCGAAATTGAAGGCCTGGCATTTGCAGTGGACTCCGCCCACGCCTGGTTTATGCCATTGGATGACCCGGTTTTTGAGACGCGTCAAACCGTTATTTTTGAAAAGATGAATTCGCTGTTGGCATCCAACGAAATTCAAAAGGTCGTTTATAACTGGAAACATCTCCTGCAGCTGCTGTCTTCCCGCGGAATAAGCTCTGGGAAAGCGATTCTGGATGTCATGCTGGCGGCACATCTGGTTGAAGCAGATGGAAGGGACTATAGCCTGGAGGCGATCATTAATCGCCAATTGCACTGCTCGTTGCACTATTTTATCCCGACCAAAAAGCAGAAACCGGGAGAAGGGCAGCTCATAATTGAATCGAAGTCTGAGCATTATCAGGCCTATTGTGAGCGTGTTGGTTTGATGGGGCAGCTGTTTACCCATTTACAAAAACAGTTGGAACAGACAGGCATGTTGCGAACCTATCAATATGTGGAGATGCCTTTGACAGAAGTTCTGGCAACAGTAGAGCAGAATGGCGTCAAGATCGATACCGCCATTCTAGGGGAAATCTCCTCAGAGTTTGAAGATCGTCTGGCAGCACTCAGTGAACAGATTTATGAAGTAGCCGGGGAGACATTTAATATAAATTCGATCGTGGAACTGCAATCCGTGCTGTATGACAAACTTGAGATTCATACCCAATGTAAGGTTAAGCCCAAAAAAATCAAATTGGGTAACAAGATGTCTACGGACGAAGAGACCCTGGAGAAGATGCAGTCCCACCGTTTACCGGGACTGGTCCTGCAATATCGGGAATTGAATAAACTGAAAAATACCTATGTGGATCAGCTGCCTACTTTTGTGAACCCGGACAGCAATCGTATCCACTCATCATTCAGGCAGACAGTAGCTGCAACCGGCAGATTGGCTTCAGATAATCCGAATCTGCAGAATATCCCCATACGCTCAGAAGAGGGACGGCGAATCCGCAACGTGTTTATTCCGTCAGACAGTGATCATGTGCTGGTTTCGGCCGATTACAGCCAGATTGAACTGCGGGTCGTCGCCCATTTTTCCAAGGACCCGACCTTTATGGCCGCTTATCGTCATAATCTCGATATTCATGCACTCACCGCTGCAACAATTTTTGAAGTTTCAGAAGAACAAGTCACCAGAGAGATGCGCGCCAAGGCGAAAGAGGTCAATTTCGGATTGATTTACCGTATGGGCCCTGAACGTTTGTCCCTGATTACGCATGCCTCTAAAACGGAAGCGAAAGGCTTTATTGAGCGATATTTTCAAAAATATGCGACGATTCATACCCTGCAGGAACATTTCCTGGAACAGGCGAGAAAGGAAGGGTATGCCCAGACTCTGATGGGACGGCGCCGGTATCTGCCGGCCATCAATGGGCGGGGTCTACTCCGACGTATGGCGGAAGGAGCAGCTGTCAACACCCCGATCCAGGGTACCGCCGCAGAAATCATCAAATTGGCCATGAATGTGATTCAAAAAAGACTGCAACGGGAAAAGTTAAAGACGAAAATGATCCTGAGCGTCCACGATGAACTGGTCTTTGACACCCCTCGCCAGGAGGAAGACGTTGTCGTTTCCTTAGTCAAGCAGGAAATGGAACATGTCATTACTCTGGAAGTGCCATTAATTGTGGATGTTGGCAGCGGTAATAACTGGCTGGAAGCCCATTAGCTGTCATTCCGGGTTTAGTCCGGAAACCAGATATATATTTGACTGGATCCCGGATCAAGTCCGGGAAGACAAAAGGAAGTAAGATTCTGGGAATTGAAACCGGAGAGATAAATTATGTGCAGGAACATTAAGAATCTGTTCAATTTCAATCCGCCAGCCACTGATGAAGAGATCCTTGCCTCTTCGTTGCAATTTGTACGTAAGCTAAGCGGATTTCAAAAACCCTCAAGAGTGAATGAAGAAGTATTCCAGCGTGCCGTGGAAAAGGTCAGCTTTGCAGCCCGGGAATTGATTGATTCTCTGGTCGCCAGCACACCCGTAAAAAATCGTGAAGATGAAAGAGAGAAGGCCCGTAGACGAAATGCCAAACGGTTCAGCCAGTCTCAATGAACCCTGCTTCCTATTTTTTAAGTTCCGGTAGCATTGTTCCATATTCGATCAGGTTCCGGTGCAGTTCATAGCACTTGTTCAAGTCGTGTCTGATATGCCCCTTCATCCCGTCCCTGAGATATTTTTGGAGGTAATCTTTATACATCGGATGGGCACATTTCTCAATCAGAACCTGGGCACGATGAATCGGGCCCAGTCCTCTTAAATCGGCCAGTCCCTGTTCTGTGACGATAATCTGCACGGAGTGTTCATTGTTGTCAATATGCGGGCACATGGGAACAATGGCAGAGATTTTTCCACCTTTCGCAATGGAAGGTGTCATCAGGAAAGAGAGATAACTGTTGCGGGTAAATTCGCCGCTGCCACCAATTCCGTTGATCGCCTGAGTGCCAAAGACGTGTGAAGAATTGGCATTTCCATACAGATCCACCTCAACGGCTGTATTCATCGCGATCACGCCCAGGCGTCTGATGATGCCAGGATGGTTGGAGATCTCCTGGGGACGTAAGACGATCCTCGGGGCATAAAAATCCATGTTGTCAGTAATGGTTTGAAGCTTTTCACGGGTAATGGTCAAACTGGCGGCACTGGCTCCCAACAGCTTGTCATTTGCCATTAATTCCACCATGGCATCTTGAAAAACTTCGGAATACATGTAAAACGGTGGAATGTCCGGATGCGCTCCCAGGCCTGATAGCACCGCATTTGCGACGTTTCCGACCCCGGCCTGCAGGGGAAATATACTTTTTGGATGATGGTCAGCACTCATCTCACGCAGGAGAAATTCGATGACGTGTTCCGCGATTTTCTCACTGACCCTGTCGGGTCCGGAAAACCCCAATTCATCGTCAGGCTGATCTGTTTCCACGATCCCCACGATTTTTTCAGGGTCTACCAGTGCGTAGGGCCAGCCAATTCGCATCATGGGTTCAAAAATATGAATGGGATAGCGTCGAGGTGGAGGCGGCATGATCCGAATATCTGCCATTTCCCGGAGTCTTGGCGAATGGTGCCGGTTAACCTCAATGATGATTTTGTCTGCGCTTCTCAGAAAAGTGGGTGAAGCCCCGATGGACGTTGTCAGATATACCCTTCCGTCTGCTGTAATTTCACGGGCTTCAATCACTGCCACATCGACTTTACCGAAAAATCCGGAGGATACTGCCTGAGGAAGGTGTGAGAGGTGCATCTCAACGTACTCAACCTCTTCCTGATTGATGAGATTGCGGATCACTTTGTCAGATTGGTACGGAGCCCGCCAGGAGATCGCATTGGCTTCCGCCAGATCCTTATCAATCGCTTCACTGGTTGAAGCGCCGGTCAACACCTTAATTTTAAAATTCGATCCCTTGTCATGCTGCTCCCTGGCTTTACTGGCCAGGGCTTTGGGTATGACCTTGGCCGCTCCGGCGGAAGTAAACCCGCTGAATGCAACCATATTTCCATCGGAAATAAATTGTACGGCCTCGTCTGCAGTCATTATCGGATAAGGATTCTTTGCCTTCATGTTTTTCCTGATAAAATTGGAGGGTTATTCAGAAAATCGTATTTGGCCTCGATACTTCCTAATTGTGAGATATTTGGGATTGGTTTTATTATAATACTAAGAGTTTGAATGATGGGTGTCAAGCACCTCTGTCAACCTCGCTCGGTATGAACGGAAAGCGCTTGCCATTGGTTTAAAATATGTGAAAAAATCAATTATAATAAACCGTAATACGCCAAATGGCCGGAGGCGATCTGAAAATCAGCCCTTGAAATAAAAAGTCATGGAAAATTTGCCAGTCAGAGTGATATTAACTGTCCAATGTAAAAACATGAAATCACCCAAAGAGCAACGTTATAAGTTTAACCAGACGATCGAAGCCGGATTTTGGCATCTGGTTGAGCATAAAGAGGCCATAACCCATGAAAACCTGACTGTATCCACAACCACTGACTGGTGCAGGGATTTCAAAGCGAGGAAAAATCCGCAGCAAATCTTAAAGAGCGCCCGCAACCTTTTATTACGAGCGGCCGAATATGCGGATGTTCTTGAAATGGATGCGCTCATTACAATTGGTGACAATCCGCCGGAGACCTTTTCCCACTATACGGCACAGGCTTCGGATTACTTCAAGACAAAAAGTTATCGTTAGTCTTTACAAGAAACGGGTTCACAGAATCTTTTAATTCCAGTCTGTCCGTGAAAAACTCCCAGGAAGTAAGAGAAAAAACACATTCGAAATTTTAACCGGTCCAACCAGCAACAATTCACATCAGCCACTTAATAAATCTGTTTTGGCTTAACATTTTTTCAGGTAGCCTTGAGATAATTAATCGAATTAAAAAGGGATGAAAATGATTTCTCGTATTGATCATATTTCTATCGCAGTCAAAGACATTCAGAAAGCAAAGGTGTTTTTTACTACACTTCTGGGAGCGGTTCCTGGGACTTCGGGAACAGATGAAAGATTAAATTTTTTTTGGCAGGTTTTTTCAACTGGAGATCTTACCCGCCTGGAATTAATCTCACCAACAAACGAGGGAAGCTTTCTTGACAATTTTTTGGCGAATCGTGATGCTGGTGGAGCACACCATATTACGTTTGAAACCCCAGATATCAAAGCTATGCGACAGTTTCTGGATCAGAACAAGATCCCATATTTTGATTATCATGATGAGGGACCATGGAAGGAGTTGTTTATCCATCCAAAAGACGCCTTTGGTATCCTGATTCAAATTGCTGAGTTTGCACCTGATTTTTACCTGGCTGATTCAGAAAAACTCCCCACGCATAAAAAATGGGAGATAGAGAGAACTGAACAAGGCTGTACCTTAATCCTCGCTCATCCCGGGGGTGGTAAAGCACAGATGAATTTAAGCAAATCGGAAATAGAAGCTCTGATCGACGATCTGCAGCGGGCCTGCTGAAAAAACCGGCTTAATTGAGCGTGGTCTTCACAATTTCAGCAACTAAATGCTATACTTCATATTTGGAATAGCTAAACTGAGCATATGAAAAATGCCCGGATTCTGTTCAATCTAACGGCTTCCGGGTTTGAAAGGATGATGAATTGATATATGAAAATTGAATTTACAGCTGCAGACGTTAAGGAACGATTGAGTCAATACAAACCCGACATTGTCCCCTCTCCGGAACATTTGAAGCCGGCCTCGGTGCTGATGCCCTTCTATGAAAATGAAAACGGGTTGTCCTTGATATTCATGATGAGACCTGATTATCCCGGCGTGCATGGTGCACAGATCTCCTTTCCGGGTGGGCAAAAAGATACCGAAGATGAAGATGAACTGGGAGCCGCACTAAGAGAAACGGAAGAAGAAATCGGGGTCAACAGGTACGATATAGAGGTTTGGGGGGGGCTGAGTACCCAGCAGACCATGTCTTCAAAATATTGGATAACCCCTTTTGTCGGTCAAATTCCCTATCCATACACGTTTAACCCGGATCAAACAGAGGTGGAACGACTGATCATCATTCCCTTTTCCCATATCCTCAATCCAAAAAATTATTCGTATGGGGACTTTGATTTTCGGGGATATACTTTCCCCAGCCACATGTATACTTTTGGTGAAGATGTGATCTGGGGATTAACTGCTAGAATTCTGAAAAGTTTTATCTCTTTTTTAAGAACAGGCCAGGAACTCCACTGATCCCGCAACTGAAATCGTCTTCAAGAGAAATGGGCACTTTCAGGTTCTCCGTCGGTCGAATCAGCCAATATCTGCTGCAGATCAGAAAGAGCCTCTTTCTTCGCTGGATGATTCTAATATTGCATCCCTATATTCAATTCTTCAATTCCAGCGGCTCAAACTGACGACAACCTTGTCCACCCAGGCTGTTATAGGTAGACAGGTCCCATTCGAACCGACCGTGGAATATTCTGACGAACATCCGACACTTCTCTTTTTGAGTGGTCAGGGTCTCATCGGATTCAATCCTGGCAACCAGACTCTTAAAAGTTACATGTGCAGGTGACATGCGAATCCCGCGATCGTCATCCGTATCAAAGACAATCATCCTGTTGTATCCCTTCTGGTTGCTCCACGGGGTCCACTGTGGCAGGTTTTTGCCTCTACCACGTCCCGGGTTCCCGTTGTAAGCAAATTCAGCCCAATAGGACATCATGGAATTTGACAGTTTTAATCTTCCTGCATCGTTCGACGAGATCATCAGATTGGCCAGGCTGGATCCCAGATCGAAATGACCAAAAACAAAGGGAATTTCAAACCCATGGGCAGCACCCAGAATTTCTCCAAAATCGGTAATGAAAAAATTGGGCTCTTCATCCCAATCAAAACGATATGCAAAAACCCTGGGGCCATAACTATTCCTGATAGCCGCAGCAGCTCGGTCGACCCCCCTCAGCTTCCAGGAATCGGTTTCATATGCCACATCTCTGAAATAGACCTTTTTATTCTTCACACGGAAGATCACCCCGAAATAGTTTTTGACATACTGAGGATCAAATACCATGAACAGTTTCTGTTCATCCCTGTTGGTGCCGAAGATGACGGGGACCTGATTATAGGAGTTCGCGTCTTTAAACAGTTCTGCAGGATCTTTATTGGGAATAACAACACCATCCAGCAAATTGGAATGCACCCGGATCCGGGTGTGCCGTTTCCCTTCAGTATCGATTCTCCGGAAGGCGTTTAACACCTCAAATGGGTCTTTGCCTCTCAAATAAACGCCCAGCTCAGCGGCGGTCAGATCTTGCAGGATTGAGACGGCCGCTGCCAGGTCTGTTGCCTTTTTATCCGTTAGCAGTAGTTTCATGATCGCTTCGCTGCTACTGACCTTTTCGCCCTGTTTTTGATCCGGCTGATAGCTTTCTGCTTCTGCTATTGTAGAAAAAGAGGTCCCTCCGCTTTGCACGATTGCCTTGTGAAACAACCCCTGAGCAAGTGGTGATACCAGCAAGGCAAAAATATTATATCCGCCGGCAGATTCACCGAACACCGTCACATTGGTTGGATCACCACCAAATGATGAGATGTTGGCTTTTATCCACTCCAGCGCTCGAATTGTGTCCAGTGTCCCAAAATTGCCAGATGCTTCCTCAGGACTTGAGGCCTTTTTCCTCAGGCCAGGATGTGTGAACCAGCCAAAAGGCCCCAACCGGTAATTAACAGAGACAATCACCAGTCGTTGAGTCACAGCCAGGTTGCCGCCATTGTACAACCCCCCATGTCCCATCACGTTGCTGCCACCATGAATCCAAACCATTACCGGCAACTGTTTTTCTGCCACCGACACTTGATCCGGTTTAAATTTGGGTGCCCAGATGTTCAGATAAAGACAATCCTCGTCTCCGGTGGGAGTCCCGGTTTTCAGGTGACTCACCCCACCATTTCGGTTGGCCAGTTGAGGACAGTGATTTCCAAATTTCAGCATTTCCCGGGTTCCCTGCCAGGAGTCTGGTTCTTGAGGGACCCGCCAACGCATTTCGCCCACGGGTGGTTTGGCAAATGGAATCCCCTGCCAGGTGTGGCTGTCATACAATCCTTTGAAACCGATAACACCACCATTTTGAGTCAATCGTATCGTATCCAACGCGGGAACAACCGGTTCATCTGTTTTCGAAGCGGCTGAATTACAGCCGTTCAATCCAAGCAAAATGAAAAACGTTACTGCAATTACGATTTTTTCCTTCATTGGACATTCTCCTCTATTATTCATTCAGGATCACAACCGAACCTCCAGCTGGAGAGGAATGGGTTTAGCATCATTTGGAAAAATTTCACAACCGGATTTTCTTATCCCTGAAATTCAGGTTCATTATTTTTGTTTCATTTTGGAAAAAATTTCACAACCGGATTTTCCAATCGTTCAAATTATCGCGTTTCGTCGTTTGTCCTGTTTTTATTACCACATTCGAGACGGGAGACAAAGCCATTATTGAGGAATACGCCTTTTTCGATGACTGAAAAAATGATTTTCAAAATCTGTATTTTAAAGGTATCTAGTGTCATCTTGACAAAATTCCTTTTCGAGTTTAAGATCCCCAACAAAACCAATGGTAAAAAAAAGTGACACACATCAGCGCTTGATTACGGTTCTAAAAACTATCGTCATCCTAAAAATCAAATTATGTTCACGCCCATCAAACAACGTTTGAACTCTGTCTACAGCGGGCAAGGCATCGAAATCCAGCACAGAGCGTTCTTTCTGGCAGGGATTTTAATTGTATCCATCTTTCTTTGCCTGATCTCGATCGTGCTGATTACTGCCATGCTTGATGTAAATCTTGTGGTTCTGTTTTCCGGAATGAACCTCCTGGCGATCATGCTGGCAGGAGTTCTGCTATTGATATGGCGAGGGCGATATCGAATCGGGATCCTGGTTTTATGCACCAGTTTTCTCGTGGCCCCTTTGATTATGAAATTTACAGTGGTTGATGTAACGATATCGTCATCATTGCTGGGTGTCTGGTTATTGCTGCCCCTGATGATCAATTCCCTGTTTGGCTCGCATCAAAGAGAAACCGCCGTCATCGCCATCATCGCCCTGGCCCTGATCCTGGCCAATCAATACATCATTTTGCCATCATCAGAAAGCCATCTGACCGAAACGAGTCTCCTGGTTTTTTTCTATTTTGGAATTATCGTCCTGCTCTGGTTATACAGAAACAGTAACAACCTGGTGATCCGGTCGTTGAGGCTGAACACGGGTCAGGATTTGGAGGAATTAGCCAGTTTGAGGACTAAAAATGCCTGGCTGCAGCAGGCTTCCCAAGCAGGTGGTGTCGCCTGTTGGCAGATGAATCCGGACACCCGGCAGATCAATGCCGATAAATGGTTCTGGGAACGACTGGGATATTCGGATGAGACCTGCCCAAAATCTTTTCCGGAACTCTTATCATCCTTTCATGGTTCAGAAGTGGACGAAATAATTCGTGATCTGGATGATATTCTCCACGGTAATATCCGATCGTTGAAAAAGGAATATCGGATGAAGACCCGGGTTGGAGATTGGATATGGGTTTCCTATGATGCCTGTCTCTGGGGTGAGAAAGAGAAAATGTTAATTGGAACAATCACAGAGACTACCGCTATCAGGCAGAAAGAAATCACGCTTGAAAAGAGTAAAGAGAAATACCGAAATCTTTATGAAAAAGCACCGGTTGGATTGTTCCGCATCTCAACTGCAGACGGTCAGGTTCTTGAGTGCAACGAGCGGGTGGTCGAACTTTTTGAATACGAGGACAAAAACCAGTTAATTGAGCGGGCCTTTGCCATGGGCTACTTCATGGAGGATGAAGCTCGGGAACAGATGCGTCAGAGACTGGTCCTCGAAGGTCAGGCTAATAATATTGAGGCCCGTTTTCGCCGAAAAAACGGCTCCGAATTCTGGGCAAGATGTTCGGTGCGAAGTGATGATGAAAAAGGACATATTGAAGGCGGGTTGACTGATATTACCAGGCAGAAAAAGGCAGAAGCCGCTTTGTTTGAAAGTGAAAGCCAGTTCCACGATCTTGTGGACAATCTGCTGGTTGGTATCAGCATCATACAGAACGGTCGAATCGTATTTATGAACCCCTGTCAATTGTCGCTCATGGGGACCCAGCAGGAGTTAATCAGACTGGATGACCTTCAAGTCAATCCGAACGACAGTCGAAAATTCTCCCATCTATGCGAGACGGTCAATGCCAATCAATCTTTGCCCTCTGAGATTGCGATCGGTTTCTATCCCTTTGAAAAATCCAAAGACGATCAAAATCTCAAATATGTGAATGTTCGCACAAAACAGATCCTGTACCATGGATTACAGTCAATGTTGATCAGTATGGAGGATATAACCCGTATCAAGAAACTGGAGGAATCGAGCCAGATAAAGGAAAAAATGGTATCTCTCGGTCACGCCTCGCTGGGGATTGCCCATGAAATTCGCAGTCCGCTTTCCGGAATAAATCTCTTGATCGATGGGGTTCAGGAGAATTTCCAGGATCCTGAGTCTGCAGAAGATATCCAAGAATTGCTCAATGAAGTGAAAAAAGCATCTCATATGATCGAACAGGTGGTAAATCGGGCATTGGATTTTGCACGGCCTTCGGTTCCAAAATCGAAGCTTGCCAATATATCCGATCCTATCAATGAAGCCGTTAAACTCATGCAGACCACGATGCGCAGATTCGAAATTGAAGTGGAAACAAAACTAAGCAAGTCGTTGCCGTTGCTGTATTTCGATGGCCTCTTGATAGAACAGGTGATGCTAAGTCTTTTTTCTAATGCCCTGAGAGAGTTACAGGGGGAAACGACCCAAAAAATGATCCGTATCTCAACGGAACAGGTGGGTTATGAGGTGTTGATTGCCGTTGAAGATTCAGGATCTGGCGTCCCAACTGAATTGCGTCAGAGCATTTTTTCCCCTTTTTTCTCAAAGGACCAGAAAGGATCGGGCATCGGCTTGAGTATCTGTCAGCGGATCATCAGCAATCACGGCGGCACCATTTCCGCGACCGACTCAAGCCTCGGAGGGGCAAAATTTGTCTTCAGCCTGCCAGTCGATAAAAGGGAGATTCCACGATGATCGATTTCTCTGTTTACCTGGTTGATGATGATGCCTCGATTAGAAAGGGTATAGGCTTCGGGTTGAAAAAACATTATCAGATCGAAACCTTTGCCTGTGGCAAGGATGCGATTAATACGATCAGGCATCGTCCCCCGGACTTGGTCCTGCTGGATATCGGACTGCCTGATATGAACGGGATTGACGCTTTAAAGGAAATTAAGGCGATTGATAACAGCATCCTGGTTATTATGATCACGGGTTTTGAAAATGTACAAACAGTCGTTTCTGCGATGAAACTGGGCGCCCTTGACTACATTATCAAGCCCATCGAGATGGAAACCATCAAAAACAGTATCGACAACGCTCTCGGAACGATTCGCCTGCAAAAGGAACTTCAGCTTATCCAGGAAAAGTTGATCCGGGAAAACATGCCTTGTATCATCGGGGAGAGTAATGCTATTCAGGACGTCATGCGATTTGTGGAAAAAGCGGCTCAAAGCCCCGATACCCCGATCCTAATTACCGGAGAATCCGGAACCGGAAAGGAACTGATCGCCCAGGCTATTCACTATAAAAGCCCGCTTTTAAAGGGTCCCTTCGTCGCCGTCAACTGCGCTGCGATCCCCAGGGAGCTGATTGAAAGCGAACTGTTCGGGTATGAAAAAGGGGCTTTCAGCGGCGCCTCCGCCACCGGAAAGAAGGGTTTAATCGAACAGGCAAACCATGGGACACTTTTACTGGATGAAATTGGCGACCTGATGATGGAAGCGCAGGCCAAACTGCTTCGTTTCCTTGAGTCCGGGAGGTTTTACAAAGTAGGAGGCACGAAGGAGGAAACGGCCAATGTCAGGTGTGTATCTGCCACTAACAAAAATATTAAAGAGCTGATCGATCAAAACCTCTTTCGGGTCGATCTGTATTATCGAATTGGCGTGATTGAGGTCAAGATCCCCTCGCTGAAAGAGCGACGGGAAGATATCCTGCCAATTGCCCGTTATTTCCTGGCCGAATTCAGCAATAAATTCAAGAAACCCTTAACCGGATGGTCACAGGAGGTCGAATCCCTGTTACTTGAGTTCAGCTGGGAAGGGAACGTCCGGGAATTGAAGAATTTGATTGAAAGAGCCGTTCTGGTGGGAACAGGCTCACAAATTGAGCTGGCGGATCTCGGATTGGATTTTTCATGGATGCCCCATCCATCGAGTTCAAATGCTTTAGAGGGTCAATCTGAATTCCCAGGACTGCCTGCTGAAGGGCTTGATCTGGAAGCGCTGGAGCGACACTATTTAGTAGAAGCTTTAAAAGTGTCTGAAGGTAATGACAGTAAGGCAGCGCAGCTTCTGGGGATGAGCTATTACGCCTTCCGCTATAGAAAGAAGAAGTTGGACAAAACGGATCAAAACGAGAACTCAACAAAAGATTCCAAAAATAAACATTCTGCAGATCACACTGGATGATAATCACCCGGATTCCTTTCCCCCAATTCAGGGAAAAATTATGACAGACCCTGCAGAAGGACTTAAAAAATTGAACGTTTTACTGGTCGATGATGAAAGATCGATCTGCATTTCGATGGCAATGATGCTGAAGGGAAAAACCCGCATGTTTAAATCTGCCGGCACTGCAGAAGACGCCATGGAATTACTTGAAAATAATACCTGGCACATCATTATCTGTGATTATATCCTTCCCAAAATGAATGGACTTGAATTTTTTAAGATTGTGGAACAGTCGCATCCGCAGGCCATAAAAATCCTGATCACCGGATTTGTGGATGACGGTACTCAGGAAAAGGCGCTGCAGGCCGGAGTCAATCAAATTCTGATAAAGCCGCTTACCACGGAAGCCGTTATGAAAACCCTTGGTAAAGCGATTCTTCAATATCAAAACGGTCACGGGACAGCATAGAATAAACACTGCCCTGGGTGGCCCCTCACTTTATCCAATCGGACCCACCCCAACTACCTACCAGGGATGAAATGACCCCTGCTTTTCAACCCTCCAATTTTATCGTTAGAGATTTTTTATATGGGGGCTATGTCCTGGTACGCCCGAAATATCAAACGGGTTTTTCCAGGCAAAACTGCCGCCTGAATGCAGGAACTGGTTATATCACCAAATCCCCGCTTCTGGCCTTGGTCATTTAGCCAGGCTAGAACAGAATCATCCCTCCATTTCCCCTTGAAATAAGAGTAACCACCAGTTTTTATTGGATAAAAAAACACCGAATATTGGCTCTATTTATGCAACAATTATAGTTCACTTTCCGCTTCATGTTTTGATAATTTCTGAAAAACACAGTATGTTCGACAGGGATTAATAATGCGTGTGATTTTCCCAAAAAACTCGATCCTGTGATGTGGCTGATATGGGACGAAGCAAATCAAAGGGAAACGATGATGAACCTCGCGATAGCAAGCATCAGGAATCCATGAAAAACAAGGACAATGAGCTAAAGAAGCTTAAAGAGGAGATGAAAAACCTTAAAAAGGAAATGAAAGTCCTTAAACAGCAATACCTGTTCAAAAATCATCAGGCCGATCTAATAAAACAGATCGAGTGTGTCAACAACAAAGATTTTAGTATGGATCTCTTCCTTGACAAAATCATGGATTGGATCAACAACACGACAGATTCAACTTCGGCGGCCCTTTTGTTGCGTGATGATTCGGGTAAAAATCTGGAGTTCGTATCTGCTCAAGGCCCCAATTCTAAAGGTCTGCTCGGGATAAGTATGCCGTCGACAGAAGGAATTGCCGGGAAAGTGATGTCTACTGGAAAACCTTACAATTCTCAAGATGTGGAGAAAGATCCGATTTGGAGTCCGCAGGTGTCGAAAACGACCGCATACCTTACCAACAACCTCTTGGCTGTTCCTTTGAAAGTGAAGGGCGAAACGAAGGGCGTTATTGAGATAATCAATAAGAAGAATGGTAAGCCGTTCAGCAAGGAGGATATATCCCTGCTGCAATCCCTGTCGTCCTGCGTTGCTGTGGCTTTTGAAAATGCCCAGGCGTTGGCACAAGCAAGGGGAAGAGTCAAAGATTTTAAAACACTCTCCCGACTTTCAGCCATCCTTAATTCATCCCTGGATCAGAAGATTGTGCGCCTTCGGGCCATGGAAGCGGTGGTGGAGTTATTGGAGTGCGAAACAGGTTCTCTTTATTTGATTGATGAAGAGACGAATGAGCTTTATTTTGAAGTGGCACTGGGGGAAAAGGGTGACGCAGTAAAGGAGATTCGTCTGAAAATGGGAGAGGGCGTTGCCGGCTGGGTTGCCCAGGAAGGAAAAAGTGATTTGGTTCCCGATACTGCCAAAGACCCTCGTTGGGCCAGTCGGGTGGATGAAAAATCGAAATTTCAAACCGACAATATGATCACTGTGTCGGTGAAAGCCAAGGACAAAGTGATCGGTGTGTTGCAAGCGATAAATAAACTCGGGGGCAAAAAGCCCACTGCCGCAGACCTGCGTCTATTAGAGAACCTCTCGGACCAGGTAGCGATTGCCCTGGAAAATGCGAGACTCTACGAGGAACAAAAAATATTGTTTAGGGAGACAGCAGTAGCCATGGCAACCGCCATCGAAAAGCGGGATCCATACACCGGCGGTCATACCAAACGGGTCTGCGAATATTGCCTGGCTACTGCCAAATATCTGGAATTGTCGCCAGAAATGGTCGAGTGGCTGGAATTGGCAGCCATCTTACATGATATCGGTAAGATCGGGGTGGATGATCACATTCTGCGTAAACCGGGGCAACTGAGTGATGAAGAATACTACCAGATGAAACGACACCCGAGCCACGGTTTCGAAATTCTGCAACACATAAAACAACTGGAACCTGTCATCCCTGGCATGAAGTATCATCATGAACGGATGGATGGTGGTGGTTATCCGAATGGTTTTCCCAATGAAGACATCCCGTTACAGGCCAGGATCATCGCCGTTGCCGACACCTGGGATGCCATGACCTCTGATCGCCCCTATCGCAGTGGCCTATCTGACGATGTCGCGATACAGGAGCTCAAAGATTTTGCTGAAATCCAATTTGATTCCGCCGTCGTAACTGCTTTTATAAAGGCTTACGAAAACGGCGAAATACTATCACAACACAGACAAAAGGAGTCTGAGGATAGTGAGATCTCTCCTCTGAACTCTTTTGCAGAAAATTCAACACCGATGCTGATGATGAATCGAGAAATGTCTTCCTCCAGAAACTTAACCAGAACGAGCAGGTAATTAAATCCTCCTCCCGTCGCAGCTATTGATTCCTTCCAAAGCGCAAGCCCACGGTGTTTGACTCATTTCACGGGACGTCGGTGTTTACTTGGCCCAATCGTGTGTCATTGACATTGATATTCCGGTTACTGCGTTTTGAACATTCGTGAGCGCTCTTCCGGGTAGCAGATCTCCTCTTTGAGGTAGGAAGCGTCTTCAAGGTAGGAAGCGGGATGGGGCTGCCACCTGTCTCAGCTTAAACGGAATCACCATGTACTCTGGCAGTTCGGTTCTTATTTGCATTTAGATGATTTTGAGCGGGATAAAGTTGTTGGTGCTGTCTGTATATACAGGCACTAAAGGTGTTCCACTACTATTTAACCCATTCATATCATGTTAGTACTCTGTCAAGGCGTTCGGCCAGACCATCGCATCCCGCCAGTTAATAGATGTCACTGGCTCCTTGTCCGCCGCAGTGGGAGCAGCACCTGCGGTGCCGTCATGGCCTTCTGTGCCTGCGTTGGAAAAAACGTATTCATTTACTGTGGCCCAGGAATATACAGCATACCAGAGCTTGTAAGTCACTTCCGTCTGGGCGATTTGAAAAGCATTGGGAACGATTGTACCGTCAGGTTCATCTTCCGGATCTGTGTTAACATCGTTATAGGTTATATCACCGGTATCATTGTAGCCCGCCATATAGGTTATTCTGTCTGGTACATATGTCATGTTAAAGGACACTGAATCTGCTGTCCATATTGACTCTGAAACTGCGATCCAGTTGGCTGTGACAGAAACCGTATCCGCAGCACTATCCAACCTCCCATCGCCTACCACCAGCTGGACCTCATAGGTTCCCTACACATCAGCTGTGAAAGTTGGATTGACTGCGGTCAAATCTGATAGAGATGCCGAACTTTCAAGAGGTTTTGATGTGATTGACCAGCTAAAGATTAACGTATCCCCATCCGCGTCGCTACTGCCACTGCCGTCCAATGTAACGGTTGAATTAAGGCTTAGGTTTTGATCGGAACTCGCCTCGGCTACTGGCGCGGTCGTATCTGTTTCTGCAGTCTCAACTTTTTTTTCTTTTGTTGTGGTACAGCTCAATATACTCAAACTAAGCATCAAAGCCGCAACGACTGATATTAGGTTTCTTATATTTGTTTTCATTAAACTTCTTTTTCTGAGTCAAGCTGCTCTCGTGAAAATAGGATCATTGAGAAAACTGATTACATTTACTTCATCAATGTCTTAAAAAAATACTTGTTCTTATTATATTAATTTCAATAAATATTCCAAAAAATAAGACAAAAATAACAGTTAGATATTGTCTACTTATCGGTTAAAAAAAGTTTAGTCAAAAGAAAAACATGGTTATATGGCCAAGTTGAAGGCAGTGCCTTGGTCATATGACCAGTAATGAAAGCAATTGGGGACCCAATTTTCCCAACTCGAAAGAATAGACCGGCTAATGATCAATGTTCTTCACCTGGGACTTTTTGCAGCTAAGAGGATGAGAATTTGGGTTTATGAAGTCAACAGGCATTATCACGTTACAGTGGGCTGACTCCTCATATGCCTTCAAATCAAACGAACACATCTGGACTATTCCCCCGTCTGGATGATGGACCTGGTTATCTGTCCGAGTCCATCAATTGAACTGAATATTCCAGTAGCAAATCTATTCCCATTGACTTCCCGCCCTTTAGCTTAATAGTGTTGAAAGACCGGAAAGGGCCATTTTGCTATTTGACCATGTCCGTTTTTGGAAGATGGTGATATGGCCAAATTTTAACGAGAGAAAACCCCCTTTAATCAGATCATCATTTCCTGTGCCGACAGTACCCATCTTGTCTTAAAAAATAATCTTGTCTTTGGCACCATTTATGAAGTTATTATCCCAGTGACAGTGACTGAAGCACCTTAACGGTATTCAGGCTGTCTACTGATATAATACTTTTAGATTCCATCTCCCTTGGGTTAAAAGAGATGATGGGAAATCGGTTTTTTGAAGTCAAGCGATCCTTAGTCCTATCAAACCAGACTGGGGGTTTATCATGGTGATGATCTGGCACCATAATTTAACCAGATCGATAGGGACGGCGTGAATGGCATCAATTTCGATGGCGGACCTGTCAACTCAAATAGAATAGAGCAGATACGTATAAACTCAAACTTATAAAAACAGGAATCATTATGAAAAAATTATCTGATAACTTCTTGAATGTGTTGACAGGTGTGTTAATCGCTTTCTTTCTGATTAGCGTTTCTTTCACAGCAACAGCGAGGGGGAAGAAGAAGGGACCAACCGTGGAAGTCTGCAAGACTAAGAAAGATGGAACGGAAATTTGCAAAGAAAAAGAACTGCACGGCCAGAAAGCTATCGTGGCTCTTTTTCAGCAATTGTTGGAACAACAAGATGCGGCCATTGCAGTTAATACGGAAGATATAGCAGCCCTGCAAATTACAACAGCGGAGCTGAGTTTAGAGATTGAGCTTCTCGCTGAAACGGTGAGTGATAATACGCTCAATATTGATGCCAATGGCGCTGCAATTTCCGGTTTGTTCGGTGAACTAGCAGCACTCCAAGCCACCACTGCCAGCCAGGCTCAGGACCTGATCGATTTGAGAGCTGATTTAACTGAATTGGAAAATGATCCTGGTCAGTCAGCTGACGTCCAGGCACAGATTGATGATTTACAGGCTCAAATTTTAGAAAATAAAGCCTCCATGCTGGAATTACTGCCGGAATTGCAGGCATTAATCGATGCACAGAATGTGGAACTGCAGGCATTGGAAACCGAGGTTACGACCTTGCGGGGCTACACGGATACCCAAATTGCCTCACTGCAACAAGCCATTGACGATGTCAATGCAAGTTTAGAAACCGTCGAAGTCACTGTCGAGCAAATTGCCTTGGCCAGTTTAGCGATCAGTGGGATTACGGCTGACATCCAACTGCTTGATACTAGAATCGACAGTTTAGAGTCGGCAGCCGCTACTCTGGCGTCTGCTATTACGGCCAATGAAGATAAAATTGGGTCACTTGAAACAGATATCGCTCGCATCGACAGTGAACTGGCACTGAAACAAAACCTGATTATTAATACGTGTGCTGAGGGATTTTCTATTCGGCAGATTAATCCAGACGGAAGTGTTGTGTGTGAGTTGGACGACGTCGGTGGTGATGGTGGCGGTGGCGGTAGTATTATATATTATAGTGTACAGAAAGACGAAAGCTTACCAGCTCAGAGCGGTAAATACTTGGCAGTAAATTGTCCCTCACCATCTGTTGTAACAGG
>Ga0233437_1003227_pt1 | contig 21931 bp, 22 predicted proteins | sample SI_122_August201_FD_182714 | JGI IMG/M metagenome (GOLD analysis project Ga0233437, IMG submission 182714) | Seawater microbial communities from Saanich Inlet, British Columbia, Canada - SI_122_August2016_200_MG | ecosystem: Environmental > Aquatic > Marine > Inlet | place: Canada: British...
AATTAAAAAACATTATGATTTGCAGAAAATTATTAGTTTTTTTAATATTTTAACAGAAAATTGTATAACTCCGGAAATATTGATCAAGAAATATCAAGAAAGATACCCAGAAGAAGAGAGATATATTCAAATATGTAAAATATATAAAAAATATCTTGAATTACTAAAAGAAGAGTATAAAATTGATTTTCCAGGATTACAAATGACGGTTTTTAATCTTTTAAAAAATAATGACAAAATTTTAGAGGGATTACAAAAAAAATTTAAGTATCTTCTTATTGACGAGTATCAAGATACAAATGCCATCCAGGCAGAAATATTTAGACTGATTGCTGGAAAAAAACAAAATATATGCGTAGTTGGAGATGAGGATCAAAGCATTTATGGATTTAGGGGAGCGAATATAGACAATTTTAGAAATTTTGCTGAAACTTATAAAAAAACTAAAATTATCAATCTTGATAAAAATTTTAGATCAAAAGATCAAATTGTTTCTCTTGCCGATAAATTTATGAAACCCCACAGAAGTTTTGAAAAGAAATTAAGTCCGGTAAGAGGAAAGGGAAATGAAGTGGTATTGGTAAGGGGCACAAATGCACAAAATGAAGCAGAACTAGTAGTAGATTCCATAAAAAAATTAAAGGAAAACAAGATTATTCCTCACTATGGTTATGTTTCTTTATTGTTTAAAAGTGTTAACTACCATGCAAAACCATTTATCAATGAATTAAAGGAGAAAGAAGTTGATTATGAAGTTAAGGGGGCTGGGGGGTTCCTAGAAAGGGAAGAGATTAGAACTATGCTTTATCTTATGGCATATGTAGATCCTCCAGATTATGAGGGGAGGTTTAACAATAGATGGGACTCTTGGTGGAATTTATCTATGTTTAAAACAGATGTTTTAAAACTAAGTGGAGAAACAATCAAATCGTTGCAAGAATTACCAAAAGATTTCGATATAAGTCAGCTTTTCTTGGAAAAAGATTTCAATAAAGTTAATATTACTGATGAAGATGATATAGGCAAATTAAAGACATTAAATTATTTGAAAAAAGAGCTTTCTGAAAGAGATAAAGGTGTGTTGAGTGTTTTTTATGAAGTTATGAAAAGAACAAAATATTTTAGTAGACTTTTTTCTAAGGCAGATGAAGAAAATAAATCTAAATTATTCAATCTTTCCGTTTTAACTCAATTAATAAGTAAATACGAACTAATAAATCGTAGATCCTCTCTTGAAGATTTTTTGTGGTACCTTTATGGGATACCCAAAGAAATCGACGAAAAAGTACTAGAAAATCCTTTTGCAGTAAAGATTATGACGGTACACCAAGCAAAAGGACTAGAATTCCCCGTTGTTTTTGTGTGTTCGGTAATGAAAGGAAGGTTCCCAAGAAGACAAGTTAAAGAAGAGATGTTTATACCCCTTCCAGAAGAGTTATTATTAGCAAAACCAGAGAGAGGGTTACATGAAGAAAGAAGACTTTTTTATGTTGGAATGACTAGGGCACAAGATTCTTTAATTATTTCAACTGCAGATAAAGTTAATTCCAGGGGAGGAGGCATATCTCCATTCATTGATGAGGAGATTGGATTGGAAAACTTTCAAGATCAAAAAGGGCTGATCAATTCATGCAAGGAGAGACCACCAAAAGATCCTCCAACAAACAAACTGTCATATTCTTCTCTGAATACTTATGCGGAATGCCCTTTAAGGTTCCAATTAATTTATTCATACGAATTTGCTACTCCTGCAGGATTCATGCAAAATTATGGGATTATTGTCCATAACTCCCTGCACAGATTACATTTAGCGATGAAGGGTGAGGAAAAAATAGATTTTGATAAAGTAAAAGAAATTGTTGAAAAAAGCTGGATTAAGTTATCCAATAACAAAAAGAAAGATGATAAAAAGAAAGAAGAATTACAAGCAAGATTATTTTTTAATTATTATGAGAGTATGAAAGATCATATTAAAGAAATTATCTCTACCGAAGAACCCTTCACTTTAGTTTTTGATAATTTCATTATAACTGGAAGAATTGACTTGATAATAAAGAATAAGGACGATGAGATTGAGTTGATAGATTTTAAAGCTATGGAAGAAGAAGGACTAACAAATACAAGTGTTGAAATGCAACTTAGAATTTATGAATATGCGTTGAAAAATAAACAAAAAATTAATAAGCTATGTGCCTATACATTTAAGGACAATAAGAAAACTTACTTTAAGTCAAATAATGAAGTTCTGAGAGATATTGATTCAGAACTAGAAGATGTGATCGATTCGATAAAAAAAGAAAAATTTGATGCAAAAAAGAATGCTTTTTGTGATAAATGTGCATTTAAATTTGCATGTAAAATTTGGGAGAAAGATAAATGAAAGAGGTAAAGGATTTTTATGACACTTTAAGAGAAAATTTACAAAATTTTAGAGGAAAGTATGATTCCTATATTGATTATGGACCTGAGCTGTTTAAATTACTTGTTGATTTATTAGGGGAGGAAAAAGTTGATTCAGAAGGGAGGAAGCTAATTAATGCGGCTTTGGCATATTATATCGCTCCAAAAGATGTTATACCAGAAGAGATTTATGGTCCTTTTGGATATGTAGATGACATTTTTGTTTGCATTTACGTAATAAAATTATTGGAAAAGAAATTTGGATATGATTTGTTAGTTGAATATTGGGATGGAGAATCTGAATTGAAAGCAGTAGTTGATGAATGTTATGAAAAAAGTAAAGAAGTTGTTAAAGATGAAATTGATGAAATATTAAAATATGTAGGATTAAAATGAAGAAAGGATCTCTCGAATTAAACTGGATAAATAAGGACAAATCTTTGTACTATGAGTATGATAAAGATGGAAATCCGAGTAAGCCAATTTGGGTAGGTAAAAATGATATTAGGGTGGCAGAACCTAGAATTTTAAAGTTAGTTAAAGAGTATGGAGACTGTTCTAAACTGAAAGACCCCTTAGATAATGTCTTGATAAAGGGAGATAATTTGCTTGCTTTAAGAACCTTGGTTGAATTATTTAAAGACAGATCTGAAAAAGATAAAGTTAAGTGTGTTTATTTGGACCCCCCCTTTAATACAGGAAATGCCTTTGAGAATTATGAAGATAATTTAGCTCACTCCGAATGGTTGAGTATGATGAAAGATAGATTAATATCAATAAGATCCTTAGTAAAAGACGAAGGGATTATTATGGTACATATTGATTATCAGGAGTTATCATATCTTAAAGTTTTAATGGACGAATTATTTGGTAGAAATAATTATATTGGCCAAATAAACTGGCAAAGAGTTCCAGAGGGGAGAACACTACTTGGACAGGGGGAAAGTGATTTAACTAAATCTACAGAATATATTTTAATTTATTCAAAAAATAGGATAAAAGGAAAATTGAATAAAGATGTAAAAAAATTTATTGACTCTACAGATAAAATAGTTGACCAATATAGTACAATTTTAAATGTAAAAGATGAAGGAAAGCTTGTTGATTCTTTTATAGATTCTTCTGGAGAAGAAGTAAAAGTATTTATTCATAAAAATTTTGAACTGAATAATCTATCAAAAAAGGTGTTGAGGGAGAATAGAGATAAATATATTGCAGACTTTATAAAAAATTATAAAAAGATGGTACAATCTGTAGGAATTCAAACAGAAAGTACATCCCAGCAAAAAATTTTATCTTATTGTAGTGATAAGGATACACTTTATTCAGTAGAGTATACTCCTTCAAAAGGAAAAAGGAAGAAGATCAAATTAAAATCATATTATTACAATGGAAGAAAATTTTTATTTTCTAAAGATTATTCTACACTAATTAAAGGGAAACTTTTTAGAGAATCGGACATGAATGATTTTTGGAGAAGTGAAGAACTGCCAGTAACTGGAACTGCAAAAGAAGGTAATGTAAATTTTAGAAGAAGTAAAAAACCAGAAGCACTGATTAAAAGAATTTTAAAACTAAGCACAGCCGAGGATGAAATTGTTTTGGATTCTTTTTTAGGTTCTGGAACTACTGCCGCAGTGGCTCACAAAATGAATCGTCGTTGGATTGGCATAGAAATAGGAAATCATGCCGATACACACTGTGTTAAAAGATTAAATTTAGTGATTAATAAGAACAATCCAGATAAAACAGGCATATCAAAAGACAAAGATATAAACTGGAAAGGAGGAGGAGGATTTAGATATTATCGCCTAGGAGATACCTTAATAAAAGATAATGACATAAACTGGGAATTAAACAAAAATGGGGAGCTAATAGCAAAGGCAGTATTCTTAAACACCGGATTCAAATTTGAAAAAAAGATACAAGAAGGAGTTTTCTTTGGGAAGAGGAAAACTAAGCATGCGTTGTGCATAATAGACAAAGATTTAAAAGTATTAACAAAAAAAGAATTAGAAAGTATAATTAATAAAATCCCTAAAGATTATGATCTTTTAGAAGTATTTACTAACCTAGGACTAGCATTAAAACAAGACGAATTAAAAGAATCTATCCAAATAAAAAAAATACCTTACGCAATTCAGGAAAAGTTTAGTGAGGTTAAAGAATGAAATATTATGATGAATTAAAAAAAGATAAAACCTACCAGAAAAAAGTATCAGAGGAATTAAAACCATTTATTAAAGATATTGGGGAATCATTAAATTTTAGTAAATTTAGATATTATCAAAGGGAGGCAATGAATATATTTGATTTCTTTTACAACCAAAATGATGATTATTACTTCAAAGAGCAGCTAAAAGAAAATGAAAGCTATTACTATGGTTTTGAGATGGCCACAGGTTCTGGAAAAACATATTTGATTGGAGGAAATATCATTTATTTAAAATCAAAAGGAATTAAGAATTTCTTAATATTAACCCCAAATACAACAGTTTATCACAAGACAATTAGAAATTTTGATATAAATGATAAAAAGTGTATATTTAATGGAGATTTAGATTTCAAATACAACTTAATCACTGGAGAAGACTATACTGGAAGAAGCAATAGTTATGATCCAGAAATTGACATAAATATTTTTGTCTTCAATATACAAAAGTTCTTTGATAGAGTTAAAGGAGAAAGGGGAGAATCAGCCTTAAAAATAAAAAAAGCTTGGGAACAGGGAGCTCTAAAAGATGAAGAAGGAAATTCAATTTCTTTGTATGATTTTCTTGTAAACAGAGAGATAGCAGTAATAACAGATGAAGCACACCATTACCAACAAAATAAATCAAAAAAAGTTATAGAAGATCTCAAACCAAATTGTGTTTTGGAATTTACAGCCACAGCGGTTGAAGATGAATCTTGGAGGAGAAAACAAAAGATAATATACAAATATTCTATTGATAGATATATTGGGGATGGGTTTGGTAAGAAAATTAGAGCATTTGGGCACCATACTCCTGAATTGGAAAAATCAGAAAAAGTTAAGGTGAGTAAAGCAGATAAAGAAAAAATAATTATAAGTTTATTGATACATCAAATTAAAAAGAAGGCATTGAAAAATTTAAAACCCATCTTGGTAATAAGGGCAAGAGATCTTATTGAACATGCAGACAATGTTTTAAAATACATTATAGAAGAATTACTATATGAAGATTCCTTAATAGAGGAGGTTTTCGAACAACTAAAAGTCGATGAAAAATATGATATAATTAGTTTAATACGTAAAAATATTCCAACTGTGGAAGAATTCAAAAAAGAACTTAAGAATTTAAAGGATAAAACAATATCTTATCATGGTAGTAGTTCTGTTGAAGAGAATGAAAAATTAGAACTTATTGAAGAGAATGATATTGAATTAGTAGTTCAAGTGAAAAAATTAGAAGAGGGATGGAATGTTGATGGGGTTTACACTATTTTAATTTTAAATTATGGGCAATCCGAGATTAGAACGTATGTTAAACAATTAATAGGGAGGGGATTAAGATTGCCTAAAGAAAAGAGAGAAAATTTCCGAGATTCCTTATTGGATCAAACAGAAACCTTACATGTAATTTGTGAAAAAGGAAATAATTTTGCAGAGTTTATAGATCAAATAAAGAAAGATTTAGAGTTAAGTGGGGATAGTATTGATATTGAGTTTCAAAGTGAAGAGTATAAGAATTTGATAACTATAAAAGATCTAAAAAGATATAATAATCTGCAATTGCCTGAGTTTTCTTTTGAATCTAAACTTAAATTTACTGCAAATGATATCTTAAAGCAATTAACATACGAGGAGTTAAAAATACCTTCTTTTATCAAAGGTAACACACACATTTTTAAAAAGAAAAAATTATTAATTTTTGATGAAGAAGGACTAAATATAGAAGAAGGAATCTCAGATTATGAAAAGGAACTAGAGAACAAAGAGAAAGAGAATAAGAGCGAATCTAATCTAATCTTAATTGAGAGTGATTTTAGCAGATTAATTTCACAATTAATATCTAACAACCCAGTTTTACCTGCAGTCGTTGCTACAAAAGACGTATTAGTTAGAACTTTAATGAATATAAATAAAGAAAATTTGATTTATTACTATAGGTATGGCACTGGGGAAGAAAAAACAATAAAAAAGAAATTAATTTCCAAACTTTATAAACATCTTTCAGAACAAGTAGACAATATGTTTGTCTTTGAATCCAAAATTCAAAATAAACAACTAAAGGAAATTTTTAAAGAAGAACAAATAATCAAGAGAACAAACCCAGAAAACAAAGAAATAGTAAATTTATTGCATAATAGCAGGACTGTACAAAAAAAAGAAATAAAGAAGTATTTTTTTAATGGATATAAAAAATCTTTTTATGAGTATAATTGGTATGAGAGTTCTCATGAGAAAATTTTCGCTTCTATTGTTGATAATTGTGCGGATGTAGAATTTTGGATAAGAAACATAAGACAATATTACTTAGAGTATGGAATCGGGAAAAAATATTATCCGGATTTTATTATCAAAACAAAAAAAGGAATATATATTATTGAAATAAAGGGAACCGGATTTTTTGAGGCATCGAAAGATAATATCAACTCTTTAAAGGAACTACACAATAAAAAAGACTCAGAGGTACAATGTATTTTATTAATGGATAAAACAATTGATTCCCAAGCCAATAAATTTAATTCTTTTGAACAAATAAATAGCTATAATGAATTGTTCGCAGAAAAACAGAATGATCCCACATTAAAAGAAAATTTAAGTTATTATCAATCGGAGGATTGAATGCTTTTATATGTTTCTTTTCCAATGATGACATGATCTAGTATATTTATATTGAATAATTTTCCTGCCTCCTTAAGTTTTTCAGTCACTTCTTTGTCACTTTCACTAGGCTCAACATCTCCACTAGGATGGTTATGAATCAAAATGATTGATTTTGCACCTTCTTTAATCGCAATCTTAAAAACTTCCCTGGGATAGACCTTTGAGCTGTTCAAAGTTCCTATCGAGAGTATCTCATCTTTTATAATTCCTCCCTTGTTATTCAAGTATAAACAAATAAAATACTCTTTCTTTTTTGTATTATAGCGATCTATAAAGTAGTTAAAAACATCCTTCGGGCAGCTTAGGAAATTTATTTTTCTTTTATACCCGTCTCTCTTTAACCTATTATATCTTTTTACTAATTCAATCAAACTAAAAAGTTTTCTAGCCTTCACAAAATCTATATGCTCTGCCCTCTTCTTTCCTTTAACTAAGTTTAAGAGTTCGTCAAATCCAGCTTCTTCAATATTATCCAAGTTATATTTTTTTAAAACTTTATTACTTATTTCCAAGTCTCTGTCTAAATTATCATTCGACCACAATATAATGGCCAATAAATCTGCTTCATCTAAATTTTCTACACCCTTTTTTGTAAATTTAAAATCTGGTCTGCTAAACCATGGGAGCTCTTTTGTTTTCATATTATTGGAATATTAAGCTAGTTTATATAAATTTCCAAAAGTTATATAAAACTAAAAAATCAATCTCTTTTAACCAAAATGAACCAACAATTTAATCCAGACGGAAGTTTGAAAACAAATACTGAAACAACCCAAGTTACAGAGGAAAATAAAGAAAGAATAAAAAATGCTTTAATTTTATATGGACAAACAGGAGATGCAAAAGAAATTAATAATTTCACTCCGGATAAAGAGGCAGACGAATTTATAAAAAATGACCCACTGGCATTTGTTTTTGCAGTAATTCTGGATCAGGGCATGAAAGCAGAAAAAGTATGGGCAATCCCTTTAGAACTAAAGAAGAGGTTAGGCCACTGGGATATAGAAAAGATAGCAAACATAAAGGAAGAAGAATTAATAAAAATCTTTGACGAAAAACCCAAATTACATAGATTTCCTCCAACAGCCGCCAAAAGAATTAAAGCAGCAGCCGAACTAATAGTATCTCAATATAAGAGAAATGCAGAAAATATATGGAATGACAAACCCAGCTCCTATGAACTCCACGACAGATTTGAAGAATTTGAAGGCATAGGTCAGAAGAAAGCATCCATGGCTGCAAATATATTAGTTAGAGATAGGGGAGTAGAAACAACAGATAAAAAAGGTATAGATGTATCTTATGATATCCACATTAGAAGAGTTTTTCTTAGATCCGGTCTAGTGAATAAAGATGATAGAGATTTAATGGTAAGAACTGCAAGAAAACTAAACCCAGAATATCCCGGAGCACTAGATCTTCCCTGTTGGTTAATTGGTAGGCAATGGTGCCACTCTCAAAATCCCGAATGTGACAATTGCACAATAAAAGGAGAATGTTTAAAACTAAATAAAAAATTAATAATTACATAATTCCATACTTCTCAACCAAATTCTTATTTATTATAACTCTGTTATGCTTATTATATGTAATCTCGTTGGTGGGGATCTTTAATAGTTTAACTAATTCCCAGTCATCATCAAACTCTACATAAACCAAGTAATCTGCACTTTCTAATTGTTCTTGTTTTATGGGGAATATTTTTGGTCTATTCCAAGCGGTAGCTTTTCTAGTCTTTATCTCATATTTTTTATTGTTCTTATCAATGGCATCATACCCCTTATTTACAGAACTATTTGCGAGCTTTAATCTTAATTTTTTAGACGCAACGTATTCTCCATAATCAGAAACAACTTTTCCTGTTCTAATTACTCCAATTTCTTTAAGTTTATTTATTATATCCCTATAATTTATTAACAAATCTTTAGCTTTTTCAGTCATTTATAATCCCTTCCAACTTCTCAACAATCCAAACCATAGCCAAAGTATCCAACTTACAATACTCTAACAAATCCTTACGAATAGAATCTATCTTACCAAAATTCTCCAAATAAGTCAATGAAGCATCCATACCTTCAGCAATACCCAAAAAAGAATAATCTTTACCAACTATAGCAGGCAAAACCTTCTTTATAGAAGCACTACCTTCCTGCTTAGGATTATAATAATCAAATCCACGAAAAACAACAAGCAAATCAACAACACGAGAAATAACATTATCTATCCATTCTTTCTCAGAAGGCAAAAACAAAGCCAACTCTTTCAATTTACCAATTTCAAAACCTTGATTATAAACTACAACACTACCACTAGAACCAATTACCTCTCGTAAGGCAGAAGCAAACTCCTTCCTAGGATCTCCAGAACCAGAATACAAAAACTCATGATGCTCAACCTCAGCACCTTCAGACTTAACTATGTGCAAAGAAAACTGAAAAGGAATCTGTTGATAAGGCCTTGAACCATCAAACATAGGTATAGCTGGATTTATAGTCTCAAAATCCAAATAATAAAGAGGATACTCTAAACTTTTAAGAAAATGCTTAATAGCTTCTTTATTAACATGAACCTCTCCAGATTTCTCACATTTAATCTGAATCCCTTGCTTATCATTTAACTTAAAATCCTCTGGAATATCTTTCAAAGCATAGATTTTATCAGAAACCAAAGAAAAACCCTTCTTCTTAGAACCATACAACTGAAAAACATGATTTTTAGGTAAAAAAGACCAACAATCATCAACCAAAGGACAATCATAAGGATCACTACAATGCGGACCAATACTATTCTCAACAATTAAAGGATCAGAAATTATTTCTTTCATCTTACTAATCCTCTCAGAAATCCCAATAATATACTCATCAACCTGAGAAGTTATATCTTCCTTAATTAACAACTTAGAAGGATCAATATCTCCATCTCTAACATACTCATTATTAATATGCATCAAATAACACTTCTTTATTTTCAAACCACATTTCTCGTAAACATGTTTTTGAAAAGAAACATCATGAACATTAACATCTTTAACTTTAGTAGCGGACTTAATCTCAATTACATCCCAACCATCACCATTAGGAACAAAAATATCTCCTCTAGAGTATAAATCATCAATCATAAAGGCAGGTTCGAACAAAGGTTTTCCTTCTTTTAGAGAAGCTTTTGTTATTTCTAAATTGCCCCTAAAATCTTCTGTTGGGATATCTATTCCACCCGGAAATAGCTTCTTAGCCAATTCTCCAATTTTATTACCTTCATCAAATCTATGTTGAACACTTGCATCAATTTCTGGAAGTTTCTCTTTTGCGTTAAAAGCAATCCATAAATGCCTAGGACATTGTAAACCAATTAGATATTTAGATTTGGATAATAACTTCATTAAACAACAAAAAGTGCATGTGGATTTAAGCTTTACGCTTTCAGTTAAATTTAAAAGAATTGACATATAATCAATATTACTCAAAATGAAAGCCAAATTTATCAAAGAAAAGGATGGAACAATCTCATTTAGAGATAAAAATGGGGCATTATGGGATGGAGAAAACATAGCAGAATTATTTGAAATGGTACATGCATATGCAAAATTCCATGATTTTATGGAGCATTTCAGAAGTGAAAGGGTAGATGATAAAGATATGTATGATGAAACTTGAAAATTTGGTAAATTCAGATTGCCCTAAAAAATTATGTTTGTTACGTGAGGGATTGATGAATGGATGAAGAAATAAACAATAAAATTCTAAATTTATGGGAAAAATATGCTAAGAAAGGTCAAAAAGGGACAGAACATTATCCTTTATTTTATCCAAAATTGAGAAAGAATTGTGAACTACTTTTTGTAGGAGTAAATCCTTCTTTTAATGAAAAGATTATGAGCAAAAAAGACCATTCATTCGAAAATAAGAATTTTGATTTTGAGAAGGAGATAGATGATGAGGGAAATAGAAAACTTCCAAACAATAAAAAAAGCTATAAAATATATTTTAAACCAATTTGGGAAATGACTAATAAAAAAAATATAAGGGAGGAGTATATTGAACATACCTCCTGGGAACATATAGATTTATTTTTTTGTAGAATAACTTCTCAAAAAGAATTTAAAGAAATTATAGATTATAAACAACAAAATAAAAAAGTTTTTATGAATGAATTTGGAGAAAGTCAATTAAATTTATCTTTAGAGATTATAAATAATATTAAACCAAAGATTATTGTAGTAGCTAACGCATTGGCGTCAGAAGTATTACAAAGTAGAATTGATATTGATAAATCTGGCTTTAAACAAAAAGGATATGATATTGCAATTTTAAATGAAAATAAAATTCCCATATTTTTTTCTTCAATGTTTTCTGGTCAACGTGCCCTTGATAGGGGGTCAATTAGAAGATTAAAATGGCAAATTGAAAATGCTATCAAGGATACCTTAAAGAAAGATGTAGATGATGTGGTGGCTAGATAATAAATGGATAGGTCTGAAAAACTAAAATGGTATAAAAAAGAATTTGGAGATATATCTAATGAAATAAAAAACAAAAATACAATCTCTCATTATGAATTCTTAAGAATAAGAAATTTTAAACTTCAAAATCTAAGTACCGAAACTGAAGAGAATGTACAGAAAATAACAAAAGAAGCATTTGAATTAGCAAAAGAAGATAAGATAGAAGAAGCGATAAAAGAACTATTAAAATTAAATGGAGTAGCAATTCCGATTGCTTCAACTATTTTAGCCCTGAAATTCTCCGAGAAATACGCCATAATTGATAAAAGGGTAATAAATGCACTAGGGAAAGAAGAATGGCTAAAAGATTATTTAGATAACCCTGCCACATATCAATCTTATTTAATTTTGCTTAGAGAGAATTCAAAAGAGAATAATATAAGTTTAAGAGATTATGAGAGAGAATTATTTGAAAAATGACAAATAGCTTTGGAATCCCAGAAAAAGAAGAGCAGAAGATTCGCGCAAGAGATAAAAAATGTGTATATTGTCATAAATTAATGATTTATCCCTATATACACAAAAACCATAATGATAGTGCGACTATCGAACACTTAAATGATGAGGAGCCATTTTACTGGAAAGAAGGATTGCAGATATCAGATATTACAATTTGTTGTGGTGAATGTAATTCAAGCAGAAATGATAAGACACTATTAGATTGGTTTAACACTAAATATTGTATAGATAAAAATATCAATGAGAACACAGTTGCTGAACCAGTTAAAAAATACTTAAATAGTAAAAGAGAGAAAAAATGAACAAAAGAAAATCAATTCCAAAAAAAATCCAGTTGATGGTTTGGAAACGAGATAACTGGACTTGCAGATATTGTGATGAACCGGTTTTCTTTAATCCAGTTTTTAAGTTATTTGAAAAATTGAGTCCTAATCATGGATATTATCATGCACATGGTAAAAAGGATGTTAGACATCAATTTATTGAAAAAAGAATGGCAAGTGTTGATCACATAATCCCCTTCAAAAAAGGAGGTTCAGATCTGATGGAGAATTATGCAACTGCGTGTTGGAACTGCAATCAAAAATTTAAAGATAAATCATTTAATGATGGAAAACCCAAACCTCTTCCAATTAATATAATGGCAGCTAAACTAAATTGGGATGGATTTTTATCGTTATATCTAAAATTACAGAAAGAAAAAGATGAATGGGCAAGTTTACTGAATGAATCTACTGAAAAATGAAAGCACTATCATTAAAACAACCATTTGCAGAACTAATTCTCCAAGGTAGAAAGAGAATAGAATTGAGAAGATGGAATACAAAATTTAGAGGTGAATTCTTAATTCATGCATCAAAAGTCCCAGATAAAAAAGCAATGGATAGATTTGGATTTAAAGAGCTTCCAACAGGTTGTATTGTTGGAAAGGCAACTTTGATTGAGGTCAAAAAATATAAAAATGAGGAAGAGCATAGGGAAGATAAAAAGTTACATTTGGCAGATAATTACTGGGGGAATTATGGATTTATTTTAGAAAATGTTAAAAGAATGAAGGCAATCCCATATAAAGGGAAACTCAATTTTTGGGAGTATATAAATGAAAACAGAATTTGAAAACTTAGAGGATTCGGAGGTATATGAACCTTTTATTTGTAAGGGATGTGGTAAGAAAGTAGATGTTCCAAAAAGAATGTTTAGTGAGGGAACTGGACAGACCATTACTATAATAAGAACCTTACACCGGTTGGGAATGGCTCTCAAATTATGTCCTAAATGTATGTTTACAGGCTATAGAATGCCAACTTCTTGAACATTAGCATATATGTTGTCAAGCACACAAATTAGTTTTATAAAGTATTTCAATTCTTTTTTTTATAAAATGTGGAAAAATTTCAAAACACACCTAAACCTCTTATTCCAAATATGTAAAAAGAGAAATAGAGAAGTTCATGAAGATGCCGTTGATCCAGCAAGAATTAGCTTGTTCGATGACATCCTCAATGATGATGAATCTCTTTTTATTAATGAGCAAGCCCTTGATTGGGATTATGTTCCAAGCGAAATACCTTTAAGAGAAAAACAACAACATTATATTGCAGATGTAATAAAACCTTTATTCCAAGGAAAGAGTGGAAGAAACTTGTTTATTACTGGTCCTCCAGAAATTGATAAGGTAATCGCAGTCAAACATGTATTAAGAGAGTTAGAGGAAAAGACTAATGATATTTATATCTCTTATATTGATTGCCAGAAAAAAGAAACCTCCGAATTGAGAAAGATTGTTTCCGAAATAATAAACGAGGAGCTAGTTGTTATTGCCTTTGAAGATGTAGAAAACCTAAAAGAGGGGGAAATATTGAATACCCTTTCTAAAAGTTTTAATAAAAAATGTATTTTAATGATTTCTGATGATAAAGATTGGTTAAAAAAATTAAATAAAAATATTAAATCTAGTTTGAACGCAGATGTTTTGAAGTTTAAACCATATAATCTTCGTGAAATTTTTAAGATTTTAAAGAAGAGGGCAAGTTATGCTTTTTATCCAGGGGTTATAGAAAATAGAGCAATAAAATTTATTGCTAAAAGGGCTTTAAAGAATGGGGATTTCAGGGCAGGCATTTTTTTATTGAGAGAATCCGGAAATATTGCTGAAATGGAGGAATCTAAAAAAATATCAAAGAAACATTGCAAGAAAGCTATTGAGAAATTAGATAGTTTTCTAATAAAGAAAAGAAAGTCAACTAATTTGTAATGTTTTTATCCATCTATCTAATCTAACTTTAATTACTTATTCAACTTATATCCCCTTTCGAATTCAACAATTATTTTATTCTTAATCAAATGCTTTAAGGCCTCATCTATCTTTCTCTCGATTTTACTTCCTATTTGTTTATAGTGATATATTCCTTTCGCAATATCTTTTGATAGGGCTTTTTTTGAGATACTAAAAGTATTTTCTAAAATATCTACAATTGCTCCACTAATTTCTTCTTTTGGTATTAAACTAAAAGGTCTCTGAGTTTCTTTAGATACCCTAACAGTACAATGCGTGCTTATTGGTTCTTTTGACACAGTATTGCCTTTTACATAAACTCCAAGTTCTCTTAACATTTTTTCAAGAAACCTCTCAAGCCTTACACCTAATTTTTGAATACCATAAGATTTCAATACTTTTCTAAATAACCATTCTTTCTCTATTGGAGACTCAATATCTATTACTGCCCTCATATCTTTAGTTATTTCATCTTCATAATCATAACGCAAATCCCCATAACCATCAAATTCTAAATTTATATTTCTTCCAGAAAGATTGCAAGGCCGATATCTCTTATATTTATCTTTTAGAGGTTTTTCTTCAAAATCATTAACTTCTTCAACTTCAGAAAAATTCTCTTCTTCAATCTTTTTTATCTTTTTTTTTAATAAAAAACTCACTTTTTCTTTTATCTTCTTAATTTCATATTCTCTATTATTCAACCAATCATCTGACCAAATTCTATGAATATTCCAACCCAGCTTCTCCAATATAACCTGCCTCACTTTATCTCTGTCTCTCGCGTATTTAGAAGAATGATATTGAGCACCATCACATTCTATACCCAATATATATTGACCCGGGTGTTTTGGATGTTTAATGGCCAAGTCTACTCTATATCCGGAGCAGCCAACTTGACTACTCATTGAAAATCCTTCATCAGATAAAGTATCATAAACCACTTCTTCAAACCCTGAATCAAACTCTATACCTTCAGATACTTGTAAAAATTTAGTAAAATTTTTATTTTTTGCATAATCTAAATAATACTTTAAAAACTTGACTCCTTCTGCATTAACTTTACCATCTTCTAAATCTTCCGGTAGAATTGAAGAGAATATTACTGTTTTAAACCTAGATCTTGTTATTGCAACATTTAACCTCTTATATCCTCCATCCCTATTTAATGGACCAAAATTATAGCTAAATTTGCCATTAGAATCTTTTCCATAGCCAACACTTAAGAGAATTATGTCTCTTTCATCTCCTTGAACAGTTTCTAGGTTTTTAATAAATAAATCTTCTTTATGGGAATCTATTGCTGTATCTATGTCAATTTTACATTGTTGGAATGCTTCCCTTATAGCATTCTCTTGAGCTATGCTAAATGCAATTATCCCAAATGATTTATGGGGGTGTTCTTTTTTTAATTTTATATAGGTATTTACTATTTCTTTTGCCTCTACTCTATTCTTCCTAGATTTCCCCCTATCATAGATTCCTTCTTTTACATGGACAAAATCTAAGCCGTTTTTATCTTTTGGATTCGGATTTGGAAATGTAATAAGCTTATTTTCATAGAAAAATCTATTAGAGAACGCAATTAAATTCTCATTTTGACTACGATAATGCCAATCTAATGATTTGCTTCTAAACTTAGTGCTTGCTTCACTTAAAAAACTCTCTAGATCTTCTATTTCTTCCTCAACATCTTCATCTTCTTGAGAGCTCATAAAGAATGAAGTTGGGGGCAATTGTTGGGTATCTCCCATTATTATTGTTTGATTTGCTCTTACTAAACAAGGAACTGCGTCTTCTGGCATTATTTGAGATGCCTCATCAAAGATTACAACATCAAATTTAATTTTTTTCGGATCAATATACTGACTTACTGTAAGTGGACTCATCATAAAACAAGGTTTTAAGCTAAATGCTAATTTTGGTATAAGTGTTAGTAAATCTCTTACCGGTTTTAATTTTCTTTTCTTTTGATTTTCTCTTTTTAAGATAGATACTTCATTTTCACCATAGCTTTGATAATTGTAGGCTGGCTGTTCTTTCTCAACAAAATCCATAATTTTATACCTTTTTACATCCCTTACTTCAAAATCGAGTTTCCTAAACAATTCTAATTTTTCTTTTGGAGCTTTCAAATTTAATTTTGTTTGGAATTTCTCTAATAGTTGTGAGTAATAAGATTTTAAGAAAACAGAACTTAATCTTGATACCCTATTATCTTCAAAATATTTCTGCACAAACTTCTTTAATTCCTGATCTAAAGAAATATATTCTTGTTTAAAATTTAAAATATCATCTAAATATACTATATTTTCAGATAAAGCTTTATTGTCTTTCTTTATCCCTGCTATATTCTCTTTTTCAAACTTATTATCTTTATCAAAATAATCTTCGGTTTCTTTTAATAATGACTTCAAATTATTAAATTCTTTTTCAATTAATTTTTCTTTGAACATAAACTCTACTACTTTATAAAATAAAGTTTTATTAAAATTCTCAGCAAGTTTATATATCTTTGATAATTCTTCTGCTTCACCTTTTAATTTGGCAAGATTCTTTAAATCTTTTAAATTTCCATAATTACTAACTTCCTTAGAGTATTTTTTTGTTACGGAAGAATACTTCTTAATTTCTTTTGAATATACTTCTTTTTTCTTAAATAGCTCAATCCACCCATTATGTTTTATCTTTTGTTTACTAAGTTTATCTAATGTGATTTTGGCATTTTTATATTCTTTATTAGTTAATCTCGAGAAAATTGAAGCTTCTTTGAATATTTTTTCTTCTTTCTTTATGTTGGGAGTTAAGAATTCAGGTTTTGTCATCTTCGAAAATTCTTTTTTAAGATTCTCAATTTTCTCTAAACTATTGTAAAATTCGTTTATGGAATGATAATATTCTTTAAATTTATTTGATATCAAGAACTTTGGGATATTCTTTAAATTTTTAACTTTCTTATGTAATTCAATAAATTCTCTAAATTCTTTTAATGATTTAATTTTATATTTTGTTGAAAAATTTATTTTCTCATTAAAAATCTCTATCTCTTCTATAGCATAATTAGTTTTTTTCACTAATTTCTTAAATTTATCTAGTGAAAGAATTGTATCTTTTGAAGTTTTAAAGTTAAACAGAACATTATCTAGGGGAGATGTTACTTTGCCCAATAATCTATCCATATCATTAAGTTTAACCATTATGCTTGAAAACTTTTCCTCATCAAGATTTGAGGAAGATATCAAAGGCGAATCAAGAATCTCTATATCATGTAGTTTAGCTAATTCTCCCCTTACATCATAAATTGAAAGACTCCTCGGTTTGTGTTTTTCACAAAGATATTCGTAAAATTCATTTAATATTTTCTGGCTATCTAAATAATTTGTAAAAGAGTATCTTTTCATTTCATCTTTTATTTTTGGAGAAGTTTCTAATTCCGTAATTAGTTGATTTGTTACTTCTTTTTTGTTTCCTTTGTAATTATGTAGATTTAGACAATATCTGCCAAGGCCAACTTCATCTAATCTCTTTTTTACTACATCTAGTGCAGCCATTTTTTGACTTACAAAAAGAACTTTCTTTTTATTTTCAATTAATGCAGCAATCATATTGGAGATTGTTTGACTTTTTCCTGTTCCTGGTGGACCTTGTAAAACAAAAGTTACGCCTGCTTTGGCTAATTCTATTGCTCTTTTTTGAGAAGAATCAGCAGGTAGAACATCAACTCCAGTAGTATCATCAAATTCTTCTCTTGATACTTCTGAAATTTCATCTTGTAAGGCATCCCTATCTCCAACATATGCTTTAATTAATGGACTATTTTTAACTAAATCTCTGTGGGTTTCTATATCTTTATACATTATGTATCTTTGGTATGAAAAAATATCTATAAACACACCTTCATCTACTGACCAACTCTTTTTTCCGGCAATCTCTTTTGCTAAATATTTTAGATATTCCTTTGGCTTAAAATTTTCTTTGTCAATATCTTTTAATTTTATATTGAAATCATGAGATAATTTTTCCCTTATTGCAGGATTTAGGCTTATATCTCCAGAACCAGACATTATCTTGAATCTATGTGTATTTCCAGGTATCCCTTTTTCCCGGATTATTTCTACCGGAAATAAGAAAATTGGAGCTTTTTGAATAATTTCTGAACTATCTGCTTCTTTAAAATTTAAGTTACCAAAACTAACAAAACATGTGTTTATTCCTTGTTCTTGAAAATTTTCTTTAGATTTTAAGTATATGTTATAAAGTTTTTTTTCAATTATTTCTTCTTCTTCCGAACATTGCCATTCTCTTTCTTTTGTTACTTTTTTATTTTCTTTTTTTAACAATAAAACATCTTTTTCATGGTTTAAATCTTCTAATACTTGATCTAATTCTGGTAATGTTATTTTGATTGTTTTTGATTTGGTAAATCTGAATGAGATGAGATTATTTCTTTTTGAGAGATCTATTAATTTTTTCTTCCAATAATCTATCTTTTTATCAATTGTTTTACTAACATCCATTTTTTATATTTCTTATTTTATATTTATTAAGCTTGTTATTATTAAATAGGATATAAAAATCTTTTTATATACGTGCATTACGATTAATGCGAAAGTTTTTATACATTCTATATATTTTGTTTTTATGCAAAATCTACTCTTGACAATTGAATTAATTCCAGAATCAACCTTTTTCAAATCTCTACACAATTTCTATAAATATCATTCTAATGGGAGTATTGAAGACTGGCAAAGAATAAAGAAGAAATTAAGGGTTCTTGAAGGAGACCAATGTTGGATATGTGGCGCAGAAGGAGGGAGATTGGAGGCACATGAATTTTATGAATTTGAGTTTTATGAAGGAAAACCTCTCCAAAATCTTATGGGAATACATCACTTATGTAAAAAATGCCATATGGTCAAACATTTTGAATTTTGGATGTCTAAAGGGTATGATAAAAAAGAGTTGGTTGAACACTTTTGCAAAGTCAATAAATGCTCGGAAGAGATATTCGATAAACATAAGATCGAAGCGGTTGCCGCATGGAGAGAGAAAAATAAATTTAAATGGAGTGTCAATCTAATGGAATTGTTGAGGTGGTCTTGTGGTTTTGAATTTGAAGGTAGGAAAGATGGTTCTACTGAAATAAGGTTTCCAACTGAAGAAGAATTTGAAGAAACTAGGAAAATTAGATTGAATCAATTAGGACTTAATTAGCAATTCTAAGGCATACAAAGCTTTATTATTAAGTTATACTTAGGCAAACTATGGGATTTTTCAAGAAAAATAAGAGTGGATATGCAGTATTCAAAGATAAAGGTGGAAAGACTCATTCTGTCCATAAAAGAGTAGTGGAGAAGAAAATGGGCGGAAAGGTCAGAAAGGGTTTTCAGGTCCATCACAAGGATGGAAACAAAACCAATAATAGACCTTCAAATCTTTGGGTTGTTAGTAAAGCAAAGCATAAGAAGTTGCACCCTAAAAAGAAGAAATCATTTTGGAATTAATTAGCAATTCTATTGTATGCGAAAGTTTTATTATTAAGTTATTTCTATAGAAATTATGATGGTTAACTATTGTGAAAAGTGTCATAAAAATGAAATAGAAGAAGGGATCTTTTATTGTCCTGATTGTGCGTTTAAAAAATCTAAAATCTTAATAGAAAATGCAGTTAATAGGAAAAAAGGATTTCTTTATTGGTTGGATGACAAAGGAAACATTCTCAGAACAAAAATTAATGAAGATGGGTCTAGTACTGGATGCATAAAAGTAGAAGAGAAAATTATAAAAAGAGAAAAAAGATTATTATATTTTATAGATAAATATGGAAATGTTAGGGTTTTTGATCCGAGTGTCACAATTAAATGTTTAAATTGCGATTACACCTGGAAACCTAAAAATGATAAAATCCCTGCAAAATGTCCGAATTGTAATGGAAAAATTTATTCCACTAATAAATATAAGATAATTTAGAATAATTGCCGACAAATTAGCTAAAAAATAGATGTATATATTTATATCGATGGAAAAACTATTGGGGAGAAAAAAGAAATGTTTAAAAGTGCATTAAGGGTATTAAGTAAATCTCCAATTGGCTTTTTGTTTTTTGGGCTTATTCCCTATCGCTTGGATAATTTAGGAGAAGAGATTTATGTTAAAAGCAATATTAGGAATTATACATGGTGTGAAAAGTAGAAAACTAATTCAAAAAGGAGAATGGAAAAAAGCGCTCCCCCATATTGAAAAAGCACTAGAGGAACATCCATTAGATACTGGTTATTTAGTTGATAAGGGTGTTGTGTTGTGGAAACTTGGGAAGCATAATGAATCAATAGAATGTTTTGATATGGCAATACTGAGATATAAAAATTTTAAGGAAGACTTATTTTATTTTGGAGGAGATACAGAAGAAAATTTAAAGGCAAATTATATTTCTGCTTTAAATAATAAAGGGAGTTTATTTGCTGAATTAGGTGAAAATAAAAAAGCAAGAGAATTACATCAACTTGCATTAAAATTAGACAAAAATAGAAAATCAGCCATGATAAATCTAAAAAATGATTACATTAATGAAGGTTTGGATTTAAAGGGAGATCTAATTGATTCTATTGGAGGGATTCATGGAGAAGAAGTTGCTAAAAAAATCATTCTTGAAGAGGTAAAACAACATGATAAAGTTTTAAAGATTGAGCCAAAAAACATAATCGTTTTAGTTAATAAGGGGGTTGCTCTAGCAGAATTGGATAAATTTAAAGATTCAATAAAATGTTATGATAAAGCTTTAAAAATTGAACCAAAATATATTGATGCTTTATTTAATAAAGGTTCAACATTGGCGAGAATTGGAGAATATAAAAAAGCTATTGCATGTTATGATGAAGTTTTAGAGATTGAACCAAAAAATAAACATGCATTAAAATGCAAGAAATTTGCAAAAGAGGAGGCAAAGAAGAAATAGGTATAATCAAAAGCCTTATATACTACTATATATCACCATATATCAAGGTATTATTATGGTAAAAATACAAATAGATTTAGATAAAGAAGAAGATAAGATTGTAGAGATATACAAATTAGTTAATAACCTAAAGACTAAACAAGATGCGATAAAAAAAATGGTGAGTTATTTTAAAGCAGATATCAAACCAAAAAATCTAAAACGGGAGGAATATTTTAAGTAAAATAAAAGAAAATAAAATTAACAACCTTTAAATATTTTTAACAATATCCCTAAAATAGACAATTCCATGGGGGGTGGAGATATTGAAGAAAAATATACAATTATTTATTTTAATTAGCGTTTTAGTATTATTCGGCTGTGCGCAAATAGGTTATTCTATGGATAAAAATTTAGAGGAATATGAAGTAGATGAAAATACTGTAGCTTTATGGCATTTTAATGAAAATTCTGGAACCGTAGTTTATGATGAAACAGATAATGGTTATG
>Ga0233437_1003229_pt1 | contig 21915 bp, 21 predicted proteins | sample SI_122_August201_FD_182714 | JGI IMG/M metagenome (GOLD analysis project Ga0233437, IMG submission 182714) | Seawater microbial communities from Saanich Inlet, British Columbia, Canada - SI_122_August2016_200_MG | ecosystem: Environmental > Aquatic > Marine > Inlet | place: Canada: British...
ATGGTTTCTGTGACAGAGTTCACAACGAATATGCTTGGCCGCAAAGTTAAAAATGATGATCGTATGCAAATGCATCACACGGTATCTGTTGCGGTTAATAAAATAACAGATGATTTGCGCATGGCCTTTATAGTGGACTCAAAGTTTCAAGGAAAAGGCAGTGTGTATAAAACGGGTTTTATAGGCGAAGAAACGCGAATGGATTTTTCCACTATGAGCAATGTTCATTTTATTAAGAACAAAAAAGATACTGATCAAGTTCATGTTGGGTATATAGCTAAAAAGAATGCCAAAGGCCATTTAGACTTGAAAAGAAGGCAAACAGATTATTTGGAAGATAAAATTAATGAGGGTGGGCAATCACAGCTCCTTATAAAAAACATGAGTCAGTTTGCTCTAGAGTATTATGATTCTAATAAAGAAGAGTGGAAAAAGAAATGGGATACAGAATCAATTTCAGCTGCCGGTAAATTACCTCAAATTGTAAAAATAAAACTGGGGGTTCTGCAGTTCTTTGATGATACAGAAAAGGAACCCAAAGAACATTACTATGAGTTTTTAGCTGAAATTCCCATGTACAAGACAAAGATAAGTTTTTGATCTTGGTTGTGGAATTGTTATTATGAAAACAATTTTAAAGAATCAGCGTGGTGTGGCCCTTATCCTCATCATGGCAGCAATATCCTTTTTAACAATTATTTGTTTAGATATGTTTGATGATTCTTTAACAGGGCATCAGTTAGCGCAAAATTATCGTTCTCGGGCACAAGCTTATTATTTGGCAAAGTCAGGACTCAATTTTTCTAAAATGTTATTATACTATAACAAACAAGTGGAAAGCACGCTGGCAAAAAAGAATACAAGCTTGCAAGCTCTTGGTTATGAACCTCTATATAAAATGATTCCTTTAAGTAGTGAGATGCTAAGAGGCATGGCAAGCATGAGTCAAATGACAGGAGGAGGTTCTGAGGACGTTGATGTGGAGGATGGTTCTGATTCAGAGGCTTCTACTGAAGAGTCTAGCATGCAATCAGTTAGTATGTTGGAAAAACAAGATGTAGAAGATTTTTTAAGCTTTGATGGTAATTTTGATGTTTTGATTGGTGAAGAACAATCAAAATACTCTCTTAATGCGATTTCAAAAATGACACCAACCTCTTCTACATATGATTTGCATAAAAAAGTCCTTTTATCCTTGTTACAAGCCCCTTCTTTTAAGAATTTCTTTTCAAACCAGTCATTTGACACGCGAAACCTTGTGCACGCGATTGCTGATTTTGTTGATTCCAATACAGCCATTAATGAGTTTGATCAGGTAGAACGGGGAAATGAAAGCTCTGGTTATGATGGGGATGTAAAATATAAAATAAAAAATGGCCCTCTTTTAACTTTGTCAGAATTACGGCTTGTATCTGGAATGAGCGACGATATTTTAGAAACATTAAAACCCATGGTAACGGTGTATCATACAAGTGAGAAAATAAATATTTGTCTGGCCCCAGAAGATGTTGTGGATGCTTTAATTGTGCTTTACACGCAGTATTCAGAATGTACTAATGCCATGGATGCTGAAAAAGATGTTAAAGAGGTGGCTGAAATCAGAGAGGAAATATTGGCCAGTTGCCCAGTAACAAATGATATTGCGACAGCGTTGTACAACAAGTTGGGAATTATCACAACATCAGCCAGTACTACGAGCACAACAACAACTTCTTCTTCTGCAAGCTCTTCGTCTAGTGGGAAAAGTAGTAGTTCAGCAGCAACAGCAGCAGGCTGTAAGGTTTTGTTTGAAAATTTACTATCAGAAGATAATAATATTTTTAAGATTAGAGCTACTGGAGTCGTGAATGATGTTGAAACCAGCATTGAAGTTGTTATGGATGCCTCGGGCTCAAAAGCAAGCAAGTGGCCCATTCTTTATTATCACGTTGACTAACAGAACGACGCATAAAATTACCATTATTTCCTTTGTGATTTTGCAAAGTTGTAATACTATAGGCCTAAATGTCACAAACAATACTTGGCATTGATCTCGGTACTTATTCCCTCAAGATTCTTCGTTTAGAGCGGCATGTTCAAGAACTGCGTTTATTGGATTTCTTTGAGCTGCCACTTGATTTGCACGCCCGTACGTCTCATGACGAACAAGTTGTTGCTATTTTGGGTGCTTTTTTCAAAGAACACTCGCTTGAGGCTGATATTGTTTGCATGAACTTGCCCGGCCACCTCTTGTCATCACGCATTGTTGAAGTGCCTTTTGTTGGTCAAAAAAAGATCAACCAAGCACTTGATTTTGAATTAGAAGGCCACCTCCCTTTTCCCATTGAAGATATTTTTTGGGATTATCACGTCATTAAAGAAGATGAAAACTCATCAGAGGTGCTTTGTGCTTACACACATGAAGCAAATGTCAGTAAATATTTAAACAGTCTTGAAAGTATTAATATAGATGCCAAATATCTCGGCGCTGATTTTACTGACTTTGCTAGCATTGCTCAAGTTGCCATTCTGCCGCCAGAGGGTTTTTATGCGTTATGCGATATTGGACATAGTAAAACGACTTTCCTTATTATGGAAGGCCCTCAGCTTAAATATGCGCGAACCATTGGTGTTGGTGGCTTTCATTTTACGCGAGCCATTCAGAGAGCCTTTAATCTAAATTATGAAAAGGCTGAAGCCCTTAAGTTAACAAGAGGCAAATTATATTTGCGTGAACAAGAATCAGATCAAGTCTCCCGTATTTTATCTCATGTTGCTGCAGAGCTCATTTCTGCTATTAAACAAACCTATATGGGGGCCGCCAAGTATTATGGCAATATTACAGTGCCAGCCGTTTATTGTTGTGGGGGCGGGACAAGGCTTATTGGCATCTTAGAACACCTTTCTTTTCATTTACAAACAAACTTTTTTGAACTGGATGCCTTAACGTTCACAGCACATCATTTTGAAGAGGTTGATGATATCAATCGTGTGGTACCTCAAGTTCTTTCAACAGCCATACGCCCCATCTATCTTCACCGGATACCACGTATAAATTTTCGAAAAGGCCCTTATGCTTATAAGCAAGACATCCAAGTGGTCACACGAGAATTTAAATCTGTAATTGTTTTTGTTTTTCTCATAGCAATCTTGGTTGTGACTTATTATTTCATTGCTGAGAACCATTATTCAGAAAAAATATCTAAAATTGATCGTAAGGCACACAAATTAATCAACAGTGATTTTAAAGATATTACTATTGCCAAAAGAAAAAGAGGCTCAAAAAAGGACGACACAGAAAAGAAACTTAAGAAATATTTAAAAAGCGTAAAAAACAAAATTAATGAATATGAAAGTGTTTCCTCAGGAGGAAGCTCAGAAGATGTTTTAAACATTCTTTATGAAATCTCAACAAGGCTTCCCGCAAGGCAAGATGTAAATTTTGAAACAAAAGAATTTGTATTTGCTGAGGATTTTGTAAGGTTAAGCGCGACAACTAACGATACTCTGAATGTAGAAAAAATTATCGAATCTCTACGCACATCAGAAATGTTTTCTGATGTATCATCAACAGATGCACAGCCAAAACCCGGGGGGCTTTGGGATTTTACATTAAAAATTGATTTGCGCCAAGTGGCAAGGAACACAGAATAGTTAATGGATTTTCTAAACAAAAATAAGATCCTCAATAAAATTAAATTCGATGAACTGTATAACAGCTTTTTATTTCTTGATAAAAAACAACAGTATCTTGTTGCTGGTGTGATTGTTGTTGTGTTGCTTCTTGTATTGATTTTGCCGGTTAACTTTGTCTCGTCGCAGCTCAATGCGCGTGAAGAAGAGTATAATCAGGTGGCGGAAACAGCAGCTCAGCTTTATGCACAGCTTAATTACTATAAAGAGCTGAAAGGTGGCGCGGGGAAAAGCGGCACAGCATCACAGCAGTTGGGGGCAGACCCTTTAAAAAGGATTGTTTATAAGTTTGCTAATGAAATTGGTATTGAGCAAAAGAAAGTCAGGCTTAAAACAATTCCAACTGTTGAGCAGGGGTCTTTTATTGAAGAAGGCAAGGAGCTCACAATTCAGAATATAGGCTTTTCTGAGATGGTGGACTTGCTTGAAAAGGTCGCCGCTTATCCTGATGTACCGATTAACATAAAAAAGATGACGGCAAAAGCAGATCGTAGAAATAAGCAAAACATGAATAAAGTAATCATGACAATTAGTATTTTACGTCCAAATGTAGCGGTAGAATAATATGAACCGAACAGCACAAATCATCCTATATATTTTAACGGCTCTTATAGCCTTTGTGTTTTTTGTCGTGCTCTTATTTCCTCTTGATTCTGTAATTGGTTATTATTTGGGAGGTATAGAAAAAGCAACAAAGGGTGTTTATCGTGTTTCTGTATCAGAGATTGATGCAAGTCTTGTTTTTGATACGCAGTTTTCCAATTTTCGTGTTTATGAAAATGGTGTTGAGATATTTTCTGTGCCCAAACTAGAAATTGGCTTTTCTCTTTTTTCTCTTTTAGGAGAGACTAAAAGCCTGAGCTTTGAGGCATATTTTAAAAAAGGTGAAATTGATGGGCGGTTTTCGATTAATAATCAAGGTATAAACGTAGTGGATATTAGCCTTGATGAAGTGAACATTGATGACCTTTCATTTTTTAAATACTATTTAGAAAAAGAAAAAATACCTATACAGCTCAAAGGTGTTCTCGATGGCTCTTTCTATGTTTATATTGATAACGATCCCAAGGCGAGTGAAGCAGAAATAAATCTTAAAATCTTACGAGCACACACAACTCCCATGCCCATTAAGGCGCTTAATCAAACAATTCCAAAACTTAATTTATCAAAGGGTAAAAAAGCTGTTGTTTTTGATTGTGTTCTTGAAAATGGACGGATTCGTTTGAAAAAATTTATAATGCCAGGTCCAGATCTTTCAATGGATCTCTCAGGGTCAGCAAGGCTCAATAGAAGGGCTGCTGTTAATAATTTAAGTTTTGATGGTAAATTTAGTTTGTCAGATAAAATAACAGCAGAAATTCCTATGTTAGGTGACATGCTGGCACAGCACAAAAATGCTGATGGTTCATTCCCTCTTACAATTCGTGGCAGCGGGAAAAAACCCAAAATAAAAGTGGGTGATTTTCAGATCTCAGATTTCTTCAGTTTTTAACCTAAAATCTGGTTTAGGCTTCTCTGTGGCGCTTCACGACATGGCGGCTAGTTTCTTTGTTGCATAAGTTGTTGTTATCAGTGTTTTTGCCTTTGTTGACAAGGGTTCGCCGTCGCGATATGAGATTAGTCAGATGACAGAAAAAAAGATTGCCACAACAGTCTACCTCACAGAAGACCAGATTGAAAAGCTAAGAACATTGAGTGACTATACTAAAGTGCCCATGGCAGAATACATCAGACAAGGTATTGACATGTCTTTAGAAAAAAATGGCGATTCAATTCCTGGTCAACTGAGCCTGTTGGACATTGATGGTTTCTTTGCCTCAAAGGGTTTTTTTCAAAAAGAATTCTAACCTAGTTTGTAAACTCCTGAACAGACATTGCCTTTACTTAATAGTTTGTTTATACTACTAAAAACCTCATTAATGGTTTTTATTTGCCCATATAATAAGGATAGATTGTGAATAAAAGTACGTTTCATGTTATTGCTGAATATGCTCAAGCTCTGATTGGTGCGGTTTTGTTAGCGGTTCTCATTCGTGGTTTTCTCGTAGAACCTTTTAAAATTCCTTCAGAATCAATGGTGCCAACCCTTCTTGTTGGTGATCACATTTTTGTGGCTCGTTATCAATATGGGCTTCGCGTGCCTTTAACAAAGTTTTGGTTGCTTGAATTTGATGAACCAGAGCGTGGTGATGTTGTTGTTTTTACATATCCAGAAGATGAAAATGTTGATTTTATTAAACGCGTTGTCGCTGTGCCTGGTGATGTTTTGACCATGTATAACGGTATTCTTTATGTGAACGGTGAAAAATCAACCTACCAATCTTTACCTTTAGAAGGACAAAACCCTGATAATCACTGTGTTCTGGCCATGACACCAGAATTAGAAAAAAAATTACCAGAAAAATTCAGAGCGTTTCCTTATTTTCTGAAATACAAAAAATTTGATGTTAAGCTTGAAACCTTATCAACAGGTCACTCACATCTCATACAGCGCTCCCATAAAAACCCCTTTAATTCTGATTTTGAAGTTACTGTTCCTGAAAGGCAATATTTTGTGATGGGAGATAATAGGGATTATAGTCATGACAGTCGAATATGGGGCATGGTTCCCAGAGAAAATCTGAAAGGAAAGGCTGTATTTATTTGGCTGTCTTTAAATCATGAAAAGACTAAATGCTCTTACAACTTATTAAGCCCAGAGGTTTTTCCTAACATTCGCTGGGATCGCTTTGGCCGTCAAATAATATAGTATTTATTCGATAGTTTTTTCACTTGTCTCAGTTGTTTTGCTTGTGTGAGACGTGAGACGTGAGACGCGCGACTTTTTCATGCGAGCTTTAAAAGTCATAGCCATTATTGTTTTCACAGTATTCTTCATCGGCTTTGTCAGCCGCAACCTTTTTTTTCATCCCTATAAAATACCTTCTTCATCTATGATGCCAACCTTATTGCGTGGTGATTACATTTGGGTGGCTCGTTATGCTTATGGGCTAAGAATTCCTTTAACGCAGTTTTGGTTTTATGAAGGCGAAGGTCCTCGGCGCGGAGATGTTGTTGTTTTTAAAGACCCTAAAGGATCATCAATTGATTACATTAAGAGAGTAGTTGGTTTGCCAGGAGATGTTGTAAAAATTGCTAAAGGAAATCTCTTTATCAATGGGGCTCTTGTTTTAACAAGTGATCTTGTCATTGAAAGATCAAGTCCTGCTGATCAGTGTCAGGCACAACTTGTAGATAAGAACAAAGCGGCACCATTCTTGTTACCCATACCCTACTATCGCAAGCATAAAGAATTTAGCATTCAAGAAGAAATGCTACCGCACGCCACACACCTTATTCAGAGATTAAAAAGAAAAGAAAAACAAAAACCAGAAAAAGGTCTTTATGAAGTAACTGTCCCTAAAGGAGGTTATTTTGTTTTAGGAGATAATCGTGATGTGGCTCTTGATAGTCGTGATTGGGGCTTTGTTCCCAAGAAAAATATTATGGGTAAAGCAACGAGTATTTGGTTGTCCGTTAATAAAGATCGTTTACACTGTAGGGCGCCTTTTTCTGATAGAATTTCAACATCTATTCGCTGGTATCGTTTAAGAAAAAGAATTTATTAGAATTGTTAGGGTGAGGATTGTTTTATCGTATGATTCTCATGCGCACTTTGCCCACACCATCGCGTACAAGTCCAATGCGTTTGGCCGCCCCGTAAGAAAGGTCAAGTTTGCGACCATGGATGAAAGGGCCTCTGTCATTGATGCGTACTTTCACTTTTTTTCCTGTTTTCAAATATGTGACTTCTAATTTTGTGCCAAAGGGGAGTTTTTTATGGGCTGCTGTTTTAGCATGCATGTTATAGCGTTCACCGCTGGCTGTTTTCCGTCCATGAAAAGGTTTACCATACCATGAAGCATTACCATAAGCATAACGACCAGAAGTAAGATGGCGACTACCTGAGCATGCTGAACAAATAAATGCGAGCGCAATAAGAAGGATTAGGATGCTTTTTCTTCGGTCCAATGAATAAACTCGTTTTCAGGGTCCAAACCAAGCTTGATATTCCAGTGACGTATTTTTTGTGTGATTTGTGGTACAAGGCTGTCAGTAATAAAGAATAATAAGTCATCGACTCGGTTTGGTGTGCCGCCATCTTCATCAAACAAAAAGACAGGAAACTCTTCGAGAAACTCTTTGTTTGTACGTTTAAGACGGATTGTTTCGTTAACCGCAGCTAAGAGAAAGTGCTTGCCCATGATGTGTGCATTTCGAGGAAGTGTTATGGGTGTGACATTGGGAGCATTATGAAAGAAATCAATAAAAGCAGATTCATACACCATGTCAAAACCAATAGTGATGAGGTCACGTGTTGAGCCATTAGGGTTGTAGAGTGAAATGAACTGCGTTTGTGTTAACGGTTCTGCAGAAGCAGTTAAATATTCTTTAGAAATAACCTCATCTTGGATGTTTTTTCTAAAAACAGTTAATTGTGATTGAGGGTATTGTCGTTTTTCACGGTTGCCGGCAACATAGTCTAGTGCTGATAAGCTGGGCTCAACCATGATGCGTGAGTAAAACTCTTGAAACCCTTCAATGTATTTTAAATCATAGGAGTGCATTTCTACCGTTTCAGCTTTTAAGGGATCAGGAGCTGTTTCATACACAAGCTTTTTATGGGTTAGCTTAGCACGATGAGCCAGTTCTCTGAGTTCGTGAATGGGAACAATAAAAAACAAGCCAGCAACATTGAGTAAGCGTTTTCGGATATTTATGCGCTCATCAGGTGTGGCTTCCCATTTGTAGAAATGAACAAGGTCTGAATACAAAAGCTCTAAGAAGTTGTTCTTGGCGACTTGAAAGTGATCAGACTTTGGATCTGATTGAACAACAAGTTCTTTTAGTAAGTTTTGTTCATCCTCTGAGTAGAAGGGAAAATTGTCAGCAATTGATTTATCTATGTTATTTGTTGTCATGTTTGTTTTTTTATTAAATAATACCGTGATTTACACTTACAATAAAGACTTAATAGAATAACCACAAGTAAGTTTATGTCTTTTAATCAGTGTATGCTTGAAATTCAAGTAAATCATCCGTATGAGATAAGAATATGAAAAAAGATAATGATATCGACAAAATACGAGAAGAAATAGACATCATTGATAAACAAATTTTACAAGGGCTTTCAAAAAGAGGAAAGTGTGCTCAAAAAATAGGTAAAATTAAAAGATGTGATGGAAAAAAAGTGCATGTACCTTCGCGCGAGAAACAGATTTTCACGTCACTTTTGAAAAAGAACACAGGCCCATACAATGACAAAGCTGTTCAGGCCATCTTTCAAGAGATTATTTCACAGACACGTGCTTTAGAAAAACGAGGAGATAATAGGCCAGGAACTTGTTTGTATAATCAGGTAACCATTATTGGTGTGGGTTTAATTGGGGGATCAATTGGCCGTGATTTAATAAAAAAGAAGATAGCAAAAAGTGTTTTTGGCATAGACGCTAATACAAAGGCCCTTCTATGGGCTAGAAAAAATCATGTGATCACTGATATAGCAAAAGATGATATTCAAACACTTATGAATAGCGATCTTGTCATTTTTGCCACGCCTGTATGTGCGATTAAAGAACAAATGATGGATTTTGCCCCTTTTATTTCTGAGAAGGCACTTGTTATTGATGTCGGGTCAACAAAGACAGCCATTACAAAAATTGCTGATAAATGTTTTTCAGCAGGGAATTTTGTAGCGTGTCACCCCATGGCAGGGTTTGAAAAATCAGGCATCACAGCAAGTGCAGATAACCTGTTTTATCAAGCGCCATGCATTATTGTTCCCGGAAAGAAGACAAAAAAGACATTTCTACAACAGGCAAAAAGGTTCTGGAATCAATTGCATGCCAATGTTTTGGAAATGGATATTAATATCCATGACAAATATTTAGCAGCGTGTTCTCATTTGCCGCATATTATTTCATTTGCACTCATGGAGTCTGTTGGCAATAAAATCACGCCAAAGGAAATAAAAAAAATAGCGGGCAATAGCTTTAAGTCTTATACACGAATAGCCGGTTCAGACCCCAGGATGTGGACAGATATTTTTTCAGATAATAAGAAAGAGGTCCTAAAACAAGTGACCTTATTAAAAAAGGAATTAAGCACTTTAGAATCTTGTGTAAAGCAATCTGATTCTAAAAAAATATATGAATACATTAAGGATGCCGCAAAACTATGGAGAAAAATATGAAAGAAAAAACCTATCAAACAAAACCTGTTCACACTCTTAGAGGCTCTGTTGAAGTCGCGCCAGATAAATCAATATCACATCGGGCACTTCTTTTTGCTGCCATTGCAAAAGGTGAATCAAAAATTAGTAATCTTTTATTAAGTGAAGATGTTTTACGAACACTCACCATTATTAATCAGCTGGGTATTCAAACCTCGCATACAGCTCAAACGCTTAAAGAGAAAGACGAGCTTATTGTTTTTGGAAAAGGATTGGATGGCCTGACAAAACCCGAAGAAACGCTCTTCTGTGGTAACTCAGGAACAACAATGAGGCTGATGATTGGTTTGTTAGCAGGACAGTCTTTTCAAGCATCATTGACAGGGGATGATTCTCTTAACAAAAGACCCATGGATAGGGTTATAGAGCCTTTGCAGGAAATGGGTGCCACGATTGTCTCTGAGGATGTTGATGACAAAAGGCTTATTACGATAACGCCCAAAGAAACATCAGGGGAAAAGTATCTAAAAGGAATCTCTTATGAATCTCCTGTAGCATCAGCTCAGGTTAAATCAGCAATATTGTTGGCAGGTTTATATGCCAGAAAACCAATATCTGTATCTGAGCCTAGGCAATCACGTAATCACACAGAGTTAATGCTCAAATCTTTGCGGGGAAAAGTTTCGATACAGGATCTTATGGTCACAATAGATTGTCCAACCAGATTAAAAGCATTGGATCTAACTGTTCCTGGCGATCTTTCCAGTGCTGCCGCTTTTATTGCCGCCGCTCTTATTGTCAAAGATTCTGAACTTACTATAAGAAATGTTAATTTGAATCCAACACGTACAGGCATGGTTGATATCTTGCGTTACATGGGAGCAAAAATCACAACAGATGTAAAAAATGTCATCAATGGAGAGGCTGTGGGCCATATACACGTCCAAACGTCACGTTTAAAAAATATTTCTATAACAGGAAATATTATTCCACGCATGATTGACGAAATCCCTATGCTTGCTTTGATCGCTTCTGTATCTGAGGGAAAAATGGTTGTGTCTGGTGCTCAGGAATTGCGCGTTAAAGAATCAGATCGCATTAAAGCCATATGTAAAACATTGCAGCAATTAGGTGTTCGTGTCGATGAAAAGGAAGATGGTTTTATAATAGTGGGTAATCCCGAAGGGTTACGTATTCAAGATGGGGTGGACTTCCATAGTTATGGGGATCATCGCATTGCTATGATGCAAAGTATTGCTGGACTTGTGCTAGATAAAGCCGTAAAAATTGACGACGTATCCTGTGTGGATACATCGTTTCCTGGTTTTTTTAAAATTTTAGAAAAGTTTTAATAAGGAGTTCTTATGCCTGAAAAGAAAAAAGCAGTTAGTGGCTTTATGAAACCTGTTCAACCAGACGAAGCTCTTGCAGCCATTGTTGGCTCAAAGCCACTTCCCAGAACAGAAGTTGTTAAAAAATTGTGGGTTTATATTAAGAAGCATAATTTGCAGGATCCTGAGAATAAAAGAAATATTAATGCAGATGAAAAACTAAAGCCTGTGTTTGGTGGAAAGAAACAGGTTAATATGTTTGAGATGACAAAATTGGTATCAAAGCATTTGAAGTGATTTTGGGGCCTGTATTACAGAGATCATATTTTGCACGCACAATAAATAGGTAGCTGAACGATCTTTTTGCCTTCAAATTCATAAACCCCACCTGTATCGCCATTAAATAAAATTCCTTCATCAAGCTGAAGGTCATTTAAGCAATTTAAAAGGCTCGTGAAATGCTTTTGGCTTGTTTTTAAATCAGCTTTGACTTGAATGGGGATGACCTTTCCTTGTCTTTTGCTTAAAAAGCTTACCTCACTACCATTCATTTTTTGGCGCCACGAAATGGGTGGGACTGGATTTTTCGACATGAGTTCATTTAATACAAAATTTTCTAAAAGGCCTTGTCTTTCTTTCTTAAGGCCCAGGGTCCTAATAGGCTGTTTAGAAAATACAGGCCCAGCCAATGACGCATAATAATTTCTGATTCCATGGTCTGCAAAGTACTTCTTTGGGGGGATTTTTGTTCCAGAGACCTGATGAGACGTTTTAATGGGGACATTATGAATAAGGTTGGCGTTTTCAATAAGAGAGAATAGCTTTGGCACTTTTGTGTAAAGCGAACTCGAAGAAGGGGCAATATGCGTTTGTTTACACTGAAAACCTACTGATTGCGCAAGCTTACGTAGAGCCTCTTCGAGGAATGTGTGGTCATGAGTGTTAGAGAAATTAACTAAATCATTTAAGTATGTTAGGAGATACTCCGCTATTGCTGGTTGAGAATTCGCGCTTTGGCATGCTGTGATAAGTAGGCTAGCCAAACCACCAGATGCTAGATAATTATTAATAATATCAAGTGATTCCTTATGTAGAAGGTTGGTAAATGGTTTGCTCAAACGCCAATTATTGAGAGCGTTTTGCAAATAGTTCTCTTTTGAAAAAAGGAGATATTCTGAAAATGAAAAGGGAGGAACATGAAGTCTTTTTACACAAGAGTGGTAATCAGGCTTAATCTTGTCTAATATATTATGCGGCATAAAACTGATAAATATAGTCGACTGGCTTAGCCACTTAGATTTAATGTCGTAAACAAAGTGGCCGAGATTTTTACTGAGGTGGGCATTGTCTATTACGAGACATTTGCTGCTGCTGGGAGCAAAGTTATAGCGTAGTCCCAGTAGATCATTTAGGTCTTCTAGGTTGTTGCATTGGTCAATTTCACTAGCAAGTTTAGGGTCTGTTTTGAGGTCAATCCAGATGTGCAGCCTGGTTTTTAGGTGTTTTTTGACCAAAAAAGTTTTTCCAGCCCCTTTTAGACCATCAACAAAAATGATATCTCTTTGAATTTCTTTCTGATTTAAGGCGGTTGTTAGTAGTGGGCCTATTTCACGCTCGATTATGATCTCTTCAGACATTGTAGTAACCTTAAATAGTTTAATGTTTTAAAAGCTATTGTGAATAATATAACTATATAATTGGAACATCAACTAAAACATAGCAATAAAATCAAGTTAGATCAGAATAACATAATACTTTTATTCCCTCTTACCTCTATTATTAAGAGAATAGCAACTAGAGAGGAAAGTCGAGCCCTGTCTATGTCGTAACTTTCAAAGTTATAAACGCATAATATTATGCCTGCTGAAAACAGCCTCAAGCGCAAAGAAGCCAAAGACGCATAACAGAACATATGTTCAGAAAGGCTGATTCATTGGCGCCGAACAAAGGCATCAGTGGCGCATAACAGTATTTGTCTTTAAAAATTGACTTATAACACGTTGAAATATAATGAGTTGCCAATTGTCTTTGAAATGACGGGTTTTAGTAGAAAAGGTCGTTTTTCAAGAAAAATAATCTGTACAGAATTATGTGTCACGCATTGACCTGTAATAACATGGGTTTAAGTGCTATTTAACTGAAAACAAACAAATGCATTTTCTCACAAATATTGATCAAATATGGGGGTGTCAGGAACCTTTCAGCGCAATTCCAAGAGTTTTGACGTATAAATAGTGTTGGTTGTGATCAGGGGAGCCCACGAGAATAGCAGAGATACAATTGAAAATAAAAAAGTATTAACAATGTCTTGCAGTATTTTTTTGTTTTAGTAACGACTAAAATATGAAATGTTTAATTGAAAACCTAAAAGGTAAAGTGGCTGTTGTCACTGGTGCGAGCTCTGGTATTGGTGAATCGTTAACAAAAATGTTGGCCCAGAAGAATGTTAAGGTTTACGCTGTTGCTCGCAGGAAAGATCGTTTGGCAAATCTGGCCTCCACAAACAAAAATATCATTCCTGTTGTTCAAGATGTTACTAAGGAGCTGACAGCTTTGAAGGAGATCATCAAAGATAAGAAGATTGATATATTAGTCAATAATGCTGGAGGTGCTTTAGGAAAAGATCCCATTCAAGACGCTCCAAAAGATAAGTGGTTGGGCATGATTGAGCGAAATGTCACAGGGCTTATTGAGATCTCTCAATTAATTATTCCTAAAATGATAAAGCAGGGTTCAGGAGATGTGATAAATGTTGGATCCATTGCTGGACTCCAACCGTACTCTGGCGGGGCCGTATATTGTGGTTCAAAAGCCATGGTGCGTTTCATGAGTGAGGCTTGGCAACAAGATCTTATTGGCAAAGGAATTCGTGTGATGATCATTAATCCAGGGTTAGTGGAAACAGAGTTTAGCATTGTGCGTTTTGATGGCGATAAAGAGGCTGCTGACAAAGTATATGAAAATATGGATCCGCTTACAGCTGAGGATGTGGCACAAAATATTGTGTGGATGCTGGCGCAACCAAAGCATGTTAATCTCATGAGTGTGACCATTATGCCAACACATCAGCCCAGTGCTACCATGGTTTGGCGGGAGCGTCGCTAGTCGCTAGTCTCTGGTCGCTAGTCGCTAGGTTATTTTACGCCATTTTTTAAGATGATCCACTCTGATCAGAATACGGACGTCGCGGTATACGAAAATACGAGATGGTAGGAAAAAGCGGCCAAAGGGCCACCGGCCACGTGCCTTTTGCTTACCTGTTTTGATACGAGTGAGAAGAACCTCAAGGCGTTTGATGTATCGCCCATCTAAGGGGATGTCATTATGGCAGGGAAGCAGTTGTGGTTTTTTTCTTTTGGACTGATACAGTTTGGCAATTTTATCCAAAGACTTTTCAAACTGAATAATAGAGCTGTCTTCCAAGTTGATATATAAGATACCATTATAGAAAAAATCACCAAGCAAAAGCACATTTGAATTTTCTTCCAAAAAAGCAAGGCTTCCAGCTGTGTGACCAGGAACGAAAATTGGCTTTAGTCGCCAAGGTCCAAAAACGTAATGTTTATTAAGTTTTATAAAATGTGTTGGTTTAAATTTCTTATGCTGTGGTTTAAACCAAAACTTCTTTGGCCAAGGTAGCATGTCTTTTAACAGTTCATAATAAATGGAGGTGTGTTTGTTTTCCTTGTTTTTGCTGTATTTTGCCCATTCTTTTTTATAAGCAAAAACTTTTTTTGCTTTGTAGTTCAGGCCTACGTGATCGCAGTGCAGGTGGGTGTTCATGACAGAGAACTCTTTGATGCCCAGTGCATTAAAAAGTTTATTGGCTTCTTTGTGATCTAACCCTAATCCTGAGTCAATAAGTACGGCCTTATTACCATATTTTAGGATATAAAAGCTCACATGTTCGGGCTCATGCACTTCAAACAGATTTTTTTTGATTTCGCGAATGCGGTACCAATGACCGGGTTGTTGTGTGCGAGCATTTTTAATCATGCGTTTATTTCCTGATGAACACGTCTTCAACATAACCAATGCCACCGCTTTGTGGTGCGTATTGTATTGAAGTATAATAGGCTGTTAAAACAATGATACTATTACTATCAGCCAAAGCTTTTTCCCATTCTTGTTTGAATTGTTTAATGTCAGGCGTTTTGATGCCATTTACTTTTGTGATCAGGGCATACTGCTTGAAGTTAGCAAACATAGAAGATTGCTTGGGGTTATCAAATTTTACAAACACACCTGCTTGTTTTACATGATGCAGTTCAAGAAAGCTGGCCGATGGTTGGAGTACAGTAAAGTTATGCGTTGTGTGGTAGGCAGGCACTGTTCCGCTTGGTCGTTCAACAGCTTTAAATTGAATAGGAATGATTTTGCCATTTCTAAAGATCTTAATGCTGATGTTTTCACCAGCCAGACTGTCTTTAATTTTGGTGTTTACAAGGTAGAGATTTTCATCATTATATATTTTGTGGTCTACAATGAGGATGTCCCCAGGTAAAACATCGGCACGGGCTGCAGGAGATCCATTAAAAACATTTGTGATTTGTACGCCATTAAGGGGTTTGTCCTTGAAATAGTATTGTTGCAAGGTGATGTCCATGGGGCGCACAAAAAGGCCCCAGTGTCCATAGTGAGCGGCTTTGGCTTGTTTGTGATTAAGGATGTTGTGATAGCTTTTTTTGGCGCGGTCCACAGGGATTTCATAACCTATCAAGACGCCTGTCGACCTGTTTCCATAAAAGTGTAGGCCAATAAGTTCTCCTTTTTCATTCATAATGGGCGAGCCACTATTGCCTTTGTTTGTGGCCGCATCAGTTTGAATCACAACAAAAGGATAGTTGAACTTTCCTTTATCAATGCTGTTTACATGGCCAGTGTGTGTTACGATGCCGCGTCCTTTTGTATTGCCAATGGAAATGACTTTGTCTTGAACGTGAACAGATTTCATGTCGCCCCAAGGGATGACAGGCAGCACGGAAGAGCCAACAGCTTCTTGAATTGCTTTGTTTTCAATGGTGGCTGTGAGTACGGCTACGTCGGTATCATGATCAACTCCTAAGACCGTTGCGTCAAGTGACAGGGCATTATTGTATGACTTAAGCTGCCAGGAGATTTCTTGGATGTCTGTATTATCAACAACGTGTGCATTGCTCAAGAAATGATATGTGTGTGTGCCATTGCCATTATCAATAGCCTTAACAACAAAAGCCGTCCCTTCCCACATATAGTTAGGATGGTTGACATATGTTTCCACAACAAAAACAGATTTTTTATACTTAGCTTCTAGTTCTTGGATGGCTTGATCAGCAAGAACATGATTTATAGAGAAGCAGTAGAGAATGAAAATGAGAGTCGAAAAAATTTTTTTACACTTAAACAAGTTCATTGAGTAATCTCCTTTATATTTTTGCGATTTGCGAAAGGTCCTCGTCCCCATATGGTTCAATGTGTACCATGACATCGATGATGCTTTTGTTTTTGGCTAGTAAGGCTTGTTTTACGGCTGTGGCAACGTCGTGGCCCTGTTTAACGCTGATTTCAGGATCAACGAGCACGTGCAGATCAACATAAATGCCTGAGCCATGTTGGCGTGTGCGGATGGCATGCATAGATTGTACGCCAGGAACGCATGCTGTGATGGCTTTTATTTTATGGAGGTCTTTGTCAGGGGCAGCAATATCGGTTAGTTCAAAAATTCTAGGTTTTACTATGTCCCAAGCAACTTTAATAATAAATAGAGAAACAATGATAGCACCAATTTTATCGACATAAGCAAATTGGGGGAAGAAGGATGCCACACCCACGGCAATGATAACAGGTATGGAGCTCAAGGCATCAGTGCGGTGGTGCCACGCATTGGCAAGCAAAGCATGTGAGTTGTGTTTAATAGCGGTTCTTTTTGTGTATTGATATAAAATTTCTTTGAGCAAAATGGTTGCACCTGGTCCCAGAAGAGCTATTTTGAGCGGGGCTGAAGTCATGGTATTGGTCATGCCCCACAAAGCACTGTAAGCAATCACAGCACCTGTTCCAAAAAGAACAAAACCCAAAACAATTGTGATGAGTGTTTCAATGCGTAAATGACCATAGGGGTGAGATTTGTCTGCAGACTTGTACCAGTATTGGGCGCCAATGATGATCATGAGATCTGTGGCAAGATCAGAAAGGCTGTGGAAGGCATCGGCAATGACCGCAGCACTCAATCCCATGATGCCGACAACAAATTTGAAAACGGCTAGCAAGAGATTTACAAAAAAGCCAACACGTGCGACCTGCTGAATCTGGCTTGTTTTTTCTTCCAAAAGCTTTTGCACCAAAGCATATTAAACGAAAAAAAACGTAATATCAACCAGATAGGCTTTTTTTTGTCCCCTGTTTACAAATGACCCTCATTTGAATTAGTGATAGCTTATACAGGTATAGGCTTTATAAGAAAGGATCAGCTTGTGTTATTGAAAGTCTTAAAATCAAAAATTCATCGCGCCACAGTAACTGATGCTAACTTAGAGTATGAAGGCTCCATCACGCTTGATCAATCTCTTATGGAGGCAGCAGGCTTTAGAGAATATGAAAAAGTGGCTATATGGAATGTGACAAACGGCAATCGTCTATCAACTTATGTCATGACGCCAGCGCCTCCAGGTTCTGGTGTTGTTTGCATAAATGGTTCAGCAGCACATAAGTGTCAAAAAGGTGATGTTGTTATTTTAGCTTGTTTTGTTTCCATGACTGAAGAAGAATACAAAGATCATAAGCCAATAAAAATTTACATGTCTGAAAATAACCAGATCAAAAAAATCACGTAGTTCTATTTTGAACTTGTTCAACCTTTTCTCCACTGAGTTTAGCAATCACTGTAGCACCACAGGAATCACTAAAAACATTCACTGTTGTGCGGCACATATCAAGCACACGGTCTACTGCCAAAATTAAACCAATGCCCTCTAGGGGCAGGCCAACAGCTTTTAGGATAATGGCAATCATAACAAGTCCTGCTGAAGGAATGGCTGCCGCACCAATAGAGGCTAACAGTGTTGTGATGACAATGATAAACTGTTGCATGAAGCTCAGTTCAATGCCGTAGGCCTGTGCAATGAACATGGCTGCAATGCATTCATACAAAGCCGTGCCATCCATGTTAATGGTGGCCCCTAAGGGCAAAACAAAACTAGAAATCTTATTTGAGACGCCGACTTTTTCTTCAACGCATTTTATGGTGAGTGGCAGTGTTGCTTGCGAAGAGCTTGTAGAAAAAGCTGTGAGGAGTGCTTCGAGCATTTGTTTATGTTGCCAAAACCACGGTTTTGTTTTGGCAAAAACGCGTAAGATCAAAGGGAGTGTGATGAAAAAATGAATCGCTAAACCAGCCAAAACAACGAGGGCATATTTGCATAGCGGTAAAATTGAGGACAGGCCTGTTTTTGTGATGGTTGCGGCAACAAGGCCAAAAACACCAATAGGGGCAAACTTAATAATGAAATGAGTGATCTTCATCATCACATCAAAAATAGCTTTCCAAAAATCAGTAAGAAGGGAGGCATATTTTTTACCAATTTTTGGAATGAATAGACCGAGTAAGATGGAAAAAAATATGAGGGGAAGTACGTCAGCTTTAGCGGCTGATTCTATTGGGTTTACAGGAATCATGCGCTTAAACACGTTAATGATATCTGAAAAGCTTCCTTCAGCCAGAGCGCTCATGCCAGAAACGCTTTCTTGAAAACCTAGGAGCGAACCAACAGGATTGCCATCTTGAATGCCTGGTGTAAATAGGTTGACCAAAATAAGACCGGTTAAAATGGCTAGCAGACTTGTGGCAAGATAATAAACGATGGTACGCAAGCCAATGCGGCCTAAAGAAGAACCTGAGCCAAGGCTTAAAACACCTGTTATTATTGAGGCTGTGACCAAGGGAACAATAATCATTTTGAGCAGCTTGATGAATATTTCGCCGATGAATTCATAGGCTGCTAAAATTTGCGTGTTGTCTTGTGTTGTTAATAGTCCACAAAGAACACCCAAGGTCATGCCAATGAGAATTTGCCAGTGGAGTTTGAGTTTAAAGATTTTTTGAATAAAAGAGTTCATTCAAAAAATGATGACGAAAGATAGGAATGTTGTCAAGAACGCTTTAGCCAAGAAGACGGGCTTCTGGTAGATCTTGGTTGAGTTTCTCACCACTTACTTTCATGGTGTCTTCCCAAACAGATCTTACCATGCTGGCTGTTTCATCGCCAAACAAGGCTTTGGCAGCATGAATTTCTAACCAGGCCAAAGAATGCAAGTCCATGTTATAAATACCAGCTGTTTTTGCTATGGCTCTGGCGACACTGAAAATAAGAAGAACAGGCTCAACCATACGATCTTGTTGCATGATCATGTGATAATGAGCATGGTTTATGGGGGCAGCTAAAATATGCACGCCACCTTCATCCATGTTCAAGGTTTCTTGAAACTCTGGAGAGGCTCTTTCAATTTCTGATGCGTTCATGCCAGGCCACAAGTGCAGTGCGCCATCATCACCCATGAGAGGATGACCTTCATAGGCAGAATCCGTAAAGTGACGAATCATGGCATCTCTACGTGTGTCTGAACCTTCTGGAATATAGGGTTTTAAAAAGTCTAAGCCAACGCCCCATTTTTTCCACGCGCCATCTGCTGTTGGCTCTGGGAGAGGCTGATTGCCGTTTTGGAGTTTTTGTTGGATGAAGAGTGAGAATAAATCAGCAAAGGCTTCATTAATAGCGCCAGACAGTGCGGTATAAGGTGAGGCGCCATGGAGCATGTTGTTTAAAAGGTGGCCTTGCTCATGCCACAATACTGTATAGGCTTCAGCAGGATTATAAAAAAGAGCATGCTCACCAGGAGCTCTTAACATGCCAAAAAGCATCATGCCCAAAGCATTAGGCACATCAACAGCGGCCGCATTTGGCCATCCCAGAGCATCACCAGGAACAGGATCATGATTGAGCACCATGACAAGAGCACCTTGTAAGATTTGAATGGGAACTGTTGTGTCTGGATAAAGTGGTTGGAGAGCTTTGATAACTTTTCTAATTAAAGTGTTGGCTTCACGAACAGCGAGACCTGTATTATCGAGCAGGTTATTATAAATAGGATTTGAAGGTCTGGGCTGTCCTTCTTGCCAAACAAGTTCAGATTTTCTGGGGTCAGCGCCACCTTTACCATTAAGAAGAACCCTATCAACACCAGACACAAAAGAGCTATCATATTTAGCAGGGAAAGGTGCAAAGCCTGTTAGGTCGCGTAGTAATCTGGATAAATATAATCGTCGTGGGAGATAGGACTGGGCTTGCGCACCAGGATGCTCTCTAATCCATTGATCAAAAACAAGATCATTTTTTCTTCGATACTGTGCAGCGAGTGTGGGTGGCAGCCCTAATTTTCTTAAAGCATCTGGATTGCCATTTCTCAGATACATATCAGGAAGGGCTTTGGCTACAGAAATGCCAGAAGCCGTTGATGCTCCTGCGAGTAATGTTGGATTTAATGACATACCAAGTTGCATACCAGGGTGTAATATAGTCATGAGAACTCCTGAAAAATATTATGTGATGTTAAAGCGACCCCCCTAATACTATCCCTCACATAAAATTATGTGTCATTGCAACACAAAAGGTTCTTGGCGACAGGATGTCAGAGTTCAGGGGAGTATAACTGCTTGAATATTCAGGGGTTTGACTGTAGTCTTTTTGTGCGTTTTAGATGAAAAAAAGGTTTTTTTGAGGGTTTGTGGGGCAATTATGACTAAAAAGAAGCTGTTCTTAATAGGATTGTGCTTGGGGTTGTTTGGGGTTAATGCCTTGGGCGTTTATTTTATTAACCCAGCTCTATTTCCTGATTATCTGACGCCTGTTATTTATTATGTTCTCATGGGTTTTGTGGTTTTGCTAGGATTTGTGTTTTGTTTTATAGCGTCTTTTTTCTTAAAGATTCATCATACGATCGCTGATTTACTAAAAATTGTTTTTGCTCTTTTAGTGATTATTGGCATTGTGCTTTTTCCCTCTTTTTTAAAGAATATTTTAGCAACATGTTTTATGCTAAGTCTTTCATATTCAGCCCTAGTTTTGTTGTTGCTCATCTCAAAATCTTATGGGTGGCGTGGTCATTGTGACAAATGAAAAACTGGAAAGATAGATTTAGTCATGATAACGGACAAGTATGAAACGTTTAATGATTGTTTTATGCTGCATTTTTTTTCTTTTTCTGCTTTGGCTGATGACAGTGATGATGGTTACGAAGATGTGAGTTTAGATGCTGATCTTTCCAGTGATGTGACGGCAGATCAAGACTATAGCAGTGATGATGTTTTGTCTGATGAGCTTGACGATTGGTATTTTCACACACCAAATTATTTTTATCCTGTTTCAAAAAAATGGCTTGTTCACAATAGAACGCGTCTGGGTTTTTCACTTTCACGCGGCAACACACATTCATTTACTGTTGATGGCATGAATGATCTTGTTGTGCGTAAAGAATTATTTACAAACACATTTTCCTTTGGGGCGCTTTATTCTCGTGGAAAAGATTTTGCAGGCAGTCCATCCCAAACCTTGTCACGGTTTTTCATTGTTGAAGATAAGATTGAATACGCATTGCATAAAGACTATTATATTTTTAGTGTTGTTGGTTGGCAGACAGATCGGGCTTCTGGCATGGAGCAAGATTATA
>Ga0233437_1003235_pt1 | contig 21860 bp, 35 predicted proteins | sample SI_122_August201_FD_182714 | JGI IMG/M metagenome (GOLD analysis project Ga0233437, IMG submission 182714) | Seawater microbial communities from Saanich Inlet, British Columbia, Canada - SI_122_August2016_200_MG | ecosystem: Environmental > Aquatic > Marine > Inlet | place: Canada: British...
CTCCGAATGCGAGCGGCACGCTGCCGTCGAGCAGGCGGCGCATGATGTGACCACTGAGTCGTTCTTCGAGCGATGCCGGGGGTTCAGGGGCGCTCACTGCGCACCATCCCGCAACGCGAGGATGCGCGCAGCGTCGGTCGTGAGCGTCAGGTCGAGGCCGTCCGGCCCGCCGAATCGCACCATCCCGAGCCGGAACATCAGCCGCTCGTCGAACCACTCGCGGACCGGCTCGATCTCCATCGACTCGGACAGCGCGACAAGCGAGCCCATCGCCTCCGCGTCTCGTTCGGGGCACCCGCGACGGACGCAGCGCGCCCACATCGCGGCGAGCGCGGGTGAGCGGTCGGCCCTCACGACGACACAGGCGAGTTCAAGAGCGCGGCGACGAGGGCGTCTAGTTCGCTCTTGAACTCGCCGCGTGCGGTGCCCCTGCTCCAGAACCAGTACCCGGCCAGCGAGCGCACCGGAGTGAGCGCCCGGTTGGAGAACGCCTCCCGCACCAGCACCAGCACGCCGAGCGCGGTGAGCGCGTCGGTGAAGTCGGGCAGGCCGAGCGTGAGCGAGTGCGGCGTGATGAGACATTCCAGTTGGGACACGTCGCCTTCGTCTGACACGAACACTGCCGGCGCATCGTCGATTGCACCAAAGACGCACCGAAATTGCGAGGCGGGATCGTAGTCAGACAGGAACGGCCAGCCCTTCACACCCATACCCGGCAGCCACCGCCACGCGGGGCACGCTACGGCCCTCCGTGCGAGTTCCATCATCTCGTCAGTCATCACCACTTCCCCCCTGTGTCCCGTTCCGGCGTCTGCCATTCGTTCGCCGCGTCGGTGTAGACGCCGGCATGATCGTCCCATCGCAGCGGGTAGCGCCCCACGTCGCCGAGGCGGTTCGCTTCGATGATCAAGTGCGCCTCTTCGCGCGGCTTGTAGTCGGGGTCAGCCGCCGACGGCCGGTGGACGAACATCAGCGCCGACGAGAACTCAAGCAACGCGTCGGAGCCGCGCACGTCGGCGGCGCTCGGTGGGCGCGGCTTCCCGTGCTTCACTGAGTCCCTGTTCAACTGGCTGCACACGAGCACCGCAACGTCGTGCCGCTTCGCGTAGGACTCCAGCGCGCCGGCGACGCGGCGCAACTCGGCGTCCTGGCCGTTGCGGGCGTCTTGGCGAATGAGCCGGCCGATGTGGTCGACCACGACGAGCGCCAGCGGCACGCGACGCTCCGCGCGGCTGCGGCGGTAGCGCACGATCTCCCGCTCGACCTGCTCGACGCCCGCGCCCGGCTTGTGAACGATGGTCATCAGGTCGTTCAGCGTCGGCGCTTCACCACCCTTGGCGCGGCCCGCCTCGCGCAACGCGACGAGCTCGTCCAACTGGTCCTCGTTCGCCCACCCGCTATAGAGGCTCATCCCCTTGCGCCTGACCTGCGACGACGCGAGGCGGCCGCCCAACCACATCGGTTGGTCCTCCCACGCCATGTACAGGACGTGGACGCGCGAGCGGGTGGCGAGGCCGGCAGCGACGGCGAAGGCGAACGCCGTCTTCCCGACCTTCGGACGTGCGCCGACCGTATACATTTCCCCGGCGCGCAGCCCGCCGTGGAGCGGCCCGTCGATAGCCGCGAAGCTGGTCGGCCAGCCGGACCGGACAGCCTGCCCCGCGGCGCGCTTGTTCGTGTTGTCGATTGCGACGTCGGTGAACATCGCCAGCGCATCGCCGAGGCCAACGCGCCCGCCTTCGCCCACCTCGCCTAGCTCGTTCATTATGCGGTCTGAGATTTCGCGCACGGCCGCGTCAGGGTCGCCTGGGTCGGCGTGGTCGATGACCGTCGCGGCGTCCATCACGACCTTTTGCACGGCGCGCAACCTTGCGGCGCTACGGATGAGCCGAGCGTGATGCTCCACCGTCGCGTCGGTGTAGGCGTCTCGGCAAATGGCGTTCCACCACGCCGCGCCGCTGGCGCTCGCTCCGGTACGGGCCTCGATGGCCGCCCAAATGTCTGCGGCGATGACCACGGGCCGAGAGGCGCATAGCGCGATGGCGGTGGTGTAGACCGTCCTCACCCGATGGTCCGCGACGTGCTCGGGCTGGAGATGCTCCGACAGCCGGACCACACACTCCGGGTTGTGAGCGATGGCCTGAGCCATCGACGTCTCGGCCGCGGTGATGTTGTACTCGTCTCTCAATTCGTGACCTCGAAATACTCAAAGACGCGGCGAGCAAACGCGGGCGTCTGGACGCTGGCGAGCGACTCGGGCGGCTCGTTGCTGGTGATGACCGTCGGGCGGCAGTCGTCAACGCGGCTGAGCACGATGGTGGAGAACGTGTCGGTCACGAACTCCGTTCGGCCCTCGAGTGTGGCGAGGTCGTCGATGATGAGCAGGTCGACGTCGATCGCATGTTGCACGAAGTCGACGCCGGACCCGTCCCGCGACTTCGCGGAACTCCGCAGCGCGTGGACCATCTTCGACTCCGAGATATAGAGCACGCTCCACCCGTCTCCGAGCGCGAGCATGCCCAGCGCGACGGCGCGCACCGTCTTGCCCGACCCGACCTCTCCGTGGATGTAGAACCCGGCCGAGTCGCCTGCGATCACGGTCGTCGCATTCTCGGCCCACGAGTGCGCACGGTGATCGGGGTTCGCCTTCAGGTATCGAACGACCCGATTGGGCAGCATCGACGCTTTTCGGCGCCGGTCGACCTCATGGCGGCGGGCGTCTTCGGATCGCTCGGCGCAGGCGCGCTCATCATCAACGCGGGCGGCCTCTTCGCACTTGGGGCATTTGAACGCGAGGATCGCGTCCGTCTCGAACTCATCTCCGCAGCGGCATTCAACCTTGTGCATCATAGATCCTTCGCGCCGTGGAATAGCATCTGACGGGCCATGTCGGGCTCACGTCCCGGATCGCCCAACTTCGGGTACTTGTCGAGGATGATCGCGCGGATGGCGGCGTTGTCCCCCGCGCCAACAGCCGCACCGATGGCGCGCGCCTCGGACCTCCGAGAACTGCGCTCCGATCCGCGACGGTCCGGATGCTTCGCCCTCGCGATGCGGTCGGGGATCCAGTCGACGTTCGGGCGGCGGTGCCCCTCCTTCGCAATGGACTCGATGGCATTGAGCACGTCGGCATGAGAGTGCGCGGCGAGCACGTCACGAAGACCACGCGCAACCGACGTGTTGATGACCAGTCCTACCCCGGCCGCGGTCCACGCATCGACGACCTGCCGATACGGCTCAGGGTTCGATTCGTCTGGGGCGGGACCAGCCCACGGACTCGGCCACTCGCGCCCGCGGAGTGTGTCTGGTTCTTCTTTGGCACTTAGTGGTACTTCGGGTTCGTCAGGCGAACCGTTTTGTTCGTGAGGCGAACCGTTTTGTTCGTGAGGCGAACCGTTCCCGTCGCGAACCGTTCGTGAGACGAACGGTTTCCCTGTGAGACGGTATCGAGTCGAGCGACCTGCGCCGCCACCGCGCTCGACCACCTCAATGGCCCCGCACTCGACAAGTTCGCAGATGCCGCCGTAGACGGCGGTGCGGCTGAGCCCGGTCGCCTCGCGCAGCGCGGCCCACGACGGCCACACGATCCCGTCGCCGCCGTCAAAGGTCTGCATCGCTAGGACAACAGCCTTGGCCTTTGGCGTCACTGGCATCGCGGAACGCACCCACGCTCTGAGGTCAGCCACGTCACGCGCCGACCTTGGGGCCGCAGTTCACCGCCCGATGCGCCTCGCGAGATTGCAGGGCCTCGTCGACCAGCGTCCGAAGCATCGACGCAATCGGGCTGCCGGTGCGCGCTGCCTCTTTGTGCAGTCGACGCAGCAGCGGCAGCGCGAAGTAGGCACGGATCAACTTTTTCTCGTCGAGTTGCGGCGGGCTCAGGCTCTCGGCGTTCATCTTGACCTCCTAATAGTGCGCCCACCATAGGCCCAACGTAGGACTAAAGAAAGAGACATTTTGGGGTTTCCTTTCCTAGCGCAGTCGTCTATAACTCACCTCACACGGCGAGCAAACGCCGCTCAGGAGGACCCGATGAGCACCGAAGCCCAGGCGAAACGCCTCAAGACCCTGCACGACGCGACGTCGGCGAACATCAACGCCCACGTCGACCGGCTCTGCGGCCTGACGGCCCAACTTGGGCTCGTCGCGATGAGCGGCGACTCGACCGACATCGCGTGGATGGTCGGCCGCATCGCGGCGGCTTCGATGGAGGCGAAGGCGGAAGCCGACCGCCTCGTCTCGATTGAGGCGCGAGTCGACCGGCCCGAGCCCCGACCGTTGGGCACGCCCCGCGACTTCACCACGTTGCGGGTTGACCTCGACGCGCTCGACGACCTGCTCGCCGAACTGCCGAGCGACCCCTGCGCTGGGTACGTCGCGCAGCCCGAGGACGAGTCGGGGCCTGATTCGATGGATGGCGACTGCAGCATGGAGAACCAGCGATGAGGATGAGCGACACTATCGGAGCGCACGCGGCGGCTCTGGCGAAGGCCCAGACCGAGTTCGATGCGGTGCTCAAGAACGCCAAGAACCCGCACCTCAAGAACCGATACGCCGACCTTGAGTCGGTGCTGTCGGCGGTGCGGCCCGCGCTCGGCGCGAACGGTCTGAGCGTGATTCAGGGAGTCGGCCTGCTCGGCGACGACCCCTGTGTGCAGACCCGCATCTGCCACGAGTCGGGCGAGTGGGTCGAGACGGACCTGCCTCTGCTCTGGGAGCGACAGGGCAAGGGGACGAACGACGCGCAGCGGTTCGGCGGCGGGCTCACCTACGCTCGCCGATACGCATTCATGGCGGCGCTCGGGCTCGCACCGGAGGACGATGACGGGTGCAGCGCGGGCGAGCCCGGCAGCGGGCGCGCGACGTCGCAACGACGCGAGGTCGAGCGCCCGGTCAGGACGCCCCAGCCGCCAGTCGAGGACCCGAAGAACTACGAGCCCGAGAACCGAGGCGGCAAGCCGTGGGCGACGTCGGCGAATCTCAGCGCGTGGCTGACCGCTCACGACGTGCCGCCGCAGGCGTACATTGCGTGGCGCGAGGCGACCGACAAGGGCGAGCTTGACCTCGGCAACGAGTGGCACGTCGGCGGCGCGTGGGTGAAACTCCTGCGCGGCGAGATGGCGCAGGTCGTCGCGTGGATGAGCGAGCAGCACGGTGAGTGAGCATCGACCGCCATCGTGGGACGTCGACGGGCTCGACGACGAGGACGCGAGCCGTCCTGTGCGGGTCTGGTTCGAGGCTGATGGTGTGTTTCCGAGCCGCGTCGAGGCGGGCGACCTGCGGCGCGGGCTCGATGGCGGGTATGTCCTGCACCGGGTCGACGACCTCGGAACCCGCGTGTTTCCGGTGTCGCGTCGAGTCGTGCACATCCACGACGACGCGCCCGGCGTCCCGTTCCTGTTCGGGCTCGACGAGTTCGGCAACCTGATCGATCAGTTGAATCGGAGGCTCTCGTGAGAATCTACCCGCTCGGGCAGCAAGCCCGCGACGTGATGGCGCACATCGAGGCCGCCGACCGCGCCATCGAGGACGCCGACGGCATCATCACCGACGAGGTTGAGGCGCTGCTCAGCGAGGTCGATGCGATGGTCGCGGACATCGCTGCAGACGCCGACCCCGACGAACTGGCGCGCGTGGTGCTCGAGCTCAAAGCCGTCGAGGCGGGGCGCAAGGCAGAGGCGAAGCGCGCCCGGCTCGCTGCGGCTCGTGCGTCGCGGTACGTCGAGCAGACCCGCGCCGCTGTCCTCGACGTGTTGAAGGCGCAGGGCGTGACGAAGCTCAAGGGGACCAACCACGCGCTCGGCATTCGGAAGGCGGGCGGGCTCGCGCCGCTGGAGGTCGACGCAGACGCCGTGCCACCCGAGTTCCTCAAGCCGGGCGAGCCCGACCAGCGCCTCATTCGTGACGCGCTGTCTGCCGGGTTTCACACCATCGACTTCGCGCGGCTGCTGCCTCGCGGTAGCTACCTGAGCGTCAAGTGAGCGACTTCGCTTGCCCATGTGGGCGTGAGCATCGGCACCCGATGTGCCGCAAGGGTCGACGCATCGAGGGGCTCACCGTGCGCGAGGCGTGCAAACTCGGCAGGCCGATCGACGGCGCGAGCGCTCAGACCCGCATCGACGCATGGCACCGCGAGCGGTTCGGCGAGGTCAGGCCCGGCGAGTTGTCGCTGCGGCTGCTGCGTGAGGCGGTTGAACTGTGTCTCGCTGACGGCGTTTCGCTCGGCCGCATCGGCGCGGCGGTCAGCGTCGAAGGCGCGGCGCAGCGTTACAAGGCGGGCGGGCCGCCGCACATTGGATCGGCTGGACCCGACGAACGGCGGGCAGAGGCCGCAGACGTCGGAGTGCTGCTGATGGCGCTCGCCGGGCGCGAGGGCTTCGACCTGCTCGACGCCATCGCCGAGCGTCACGCCCACAATCAGACGCGCGAGGTGATGCGATGACCTGCAGTTGCGGCGGCGCGATATGCAAGGGCAGGACGTTCCAGTGTGCCGCCTGCGGGATGTCGACCCCGTGGCGCTGCGGCGCGAACGGCGACGAGCGGTGCGACGAGTGCGGCGACCAGCGGGACCTTTTCAAGACGACCGCGCCGCGAGGCGCAACCAAACCGAACAAGGGGTGAGACGATGGCGGGAGTGAACAAGGTGATTCTGGTCGGCAACATGGGGGCCGACCCCGAGCTGCGGCACACGAGCAGCGGACAGGCGGTGTGCAATCTGCGCCTCGCGTGCTCCGAGTCGTTCAAGGACCGCGACGGCCAGAGGCAGGAGCGGACCGAGTGGGTGAGCGTGACCGTCTGGGGCCCGCAGGGCGAGTCGTGCGGCCAGTATCTCAGCAAGGGTCGGCAGGTCTACGTCGAGGGGCGGTTGCAGACCCGAGAGTATGAGGACCGCGACGGGAACAAGCGCAAGGCGACCGATGTCGTGGCGACGAGCGTCGTGTTCCTCGCGGGCGGCGGTGACCGCGATGGCTCGCACGGGAGCGACGGCGGCGGGGCGCGCAGCGGGGGCTCTCGCTCCAGCGCGGGCGCATCGGGCGGCAAGCCCTCGGGCGGACGCCCGCTCGGCGGCGGCTGGGGCGGCGGCTGGGGCGGCTCGAAGGACAAGCAGACGCCATCGGGCGGCGCGAAGTCGAGCGGCGGGTCGGGGTGGGGTTCGGACGGGCCGAAGGGAGGCGACGACCCGATCCCGTTCTGAGAAAACGCAGGGCGCTACAAGAAACCGCTAGACCTCAAGATAGGCCGCGCGTATAAAGGACCCACACAGCGCAACGAACGCGCTCACGACAGGAGCCGAGACGATGACCACCGACAAGACGATTCGCGCGCTGATGAACGAGGCCGCTGCTGCTGGCGACGATGCGATGGCGCGGACCTGTCAACGAGCGCTCGACGGCGAGGCCGACGCCCGCGACGAGTGCGAGTGGGCGGTCGAGGACGCCGCCGCGCAGGTCGAGACGGTCGAGGAGGAGGCCGACGAGGCGACCGACTGCGGTTGGAGCAACTCGTGAGCCGCGTCACGGAGCTCGGTGAGGACCTCGCCCGCGTCGATGACGACGCGCTGCCGGGCGGCTCGGCGTTCATCTGGCTCGCCGACGCCGACGTCACGTCTGTGAACTACGACATTGACGGGCTCGGCGCTGTCGATGCGAGCGATGACCTGCTCTGGGATGACGAGGCCGAGCGCATCGTGTGGACGGTCGAGCGGCTGAGCGCGATGTGGGCCGCCGACCGCGACGGCATCATCGAGCAACTGCCCGACACAGAGCGGGGCGACCTGCTCGCCGAGTGGCGCGCGAGCCGCTAGCCTGCGCGAACCGCCGCGAAGGCGATGCGAGCCCACCACGTCGTCAGCCGCGCGCGCCTGCGCGGCTTCTCTTCTTTGACCTCGGTCGTCTGCTCGCCGTCATCCATCCACCCGGACTCTTGCACCCACTCGGCAATCTTCGACGCGACCGCCTCGCGCTTGTCGGTCGTCTCACGCGCACCGCGCGACGACAACGAGCGCAGCGACGTCACGACCCGCGCCGTGAGCTTCCGCTTGCGGGCGTACTCGGCAGCCTCGCGACCGCTGACCGGGCTCATGTAGAGGTCGAGGATGCACAGGGCGGGCGGGGTGCCCTCGACCCTGAGTGAGTGCATCAGGCGGATCGCCTCGCGGCCTGATTCCGCCTCGACGATTCGCGCCGTGGGGCGGGCGGCTAGAACCGCCTCGACAATCTGCGCCCGGTCCACCGGGTTGTTGTCGGCGACGAGGACCACGAACCTGTCAATCATCATGTGACCTCCTGTCGGCAATGGGCGCACCGCCCAGAGTAGCGGCACCAGCGACCGGCGTCACGACGCCCGCTCGGCCCTCAAGTCGGGCGACCTGCCGCTGTAGTTCGCGCACGAGGCCCTCAAGCGCGAAACGCGCCTCGCGCTCGACATCGACGGCGGCCCGGTGCGCCGCGCCCGCCTCAGCGAACCGTTCTTCGACGAGCGTCCCGCGAGCGTAGTCCTCGGCCGCCAGCGCCATCGATTCGAGCGCCTTGACTCGAGGGTCGAGCGTGCCGAGCGTCTTCGCCGTCTTGTATGCCCAGACGCCAATCGCGCCGACGACGAGTTTGGCCGCCTCGCCCGCGCCGTTGCTGATGAGCGTGGCAAGTGACTGCTCAGGCATCCCGCCCCCCGTTCGTTCGTCGTGCCAGCTCCAGAGCGCGCTCGGCGACCCCGCAGCGCAGCGTCTCAGGGTCCCCACCCGTGAGATGCGGCCACTGCCAGCCGCCGAGCGCGCCCGCCGATGTGTGCCTGAGCATCGCGCCGAGCGTCAAGCCTGCGTGAGCGTGCGCCGCGCTCGTCGCGGCTTCCCACGCCTCGGCCTCGACCTCCATCCACCGACGCTGGAACGGCGACAGCAGATACCAGACGGCGCGGCCCCACCGGGACCACGCCCGCTCGAACTGGCGCGCGTGCGTCGCCTCGTGAGCGAGGACAGCGGCGCGCTCATCGGCCGGGCGCTCGCGAGTCGCGGCAGAGATGTAGATGGTGCGCCACGGGGCGGCGAAGCTGTTGCGCCACCCGAGCGAGGTCATCCACCCCGGCACGGTGCGCACGCGCCACCCGAGCGCAGTCAGGTGTGCGGTGATGTCGCCGATGCGGTCGAAGGGGCTCAGCGAGCGACTGAGCGTGTGCAGCGGGTCGTCAATCATCATCGTCCTCGGGCGGCCGCGACAGGAGCAACACCCGGCAGTCTGCCACGAAGTCGACGCCGAGGTTGACCGCGCCGGGCGCGCGCTCGTCCTCGTGCTCGCTCACAGGCAGCCCACAGGACGCGCAGCGGGGCCACGAGGGCTCAGGGTCAGGCCCGTCTACCATTCGAGCACCAGAGCGGCACCAGCGACCACGCCGAGCGACGTCGCTGCGCTCGCCCATGCTCGACCCTCGCTGCAGCCGACCGCCGAGCAGACACCGACCGCCGCCGCTGGAGCCGCAGCGCCCGCGAGCGTCCACGCCCATGCTGGCAGGACGCGGGCAGCCTTGGCGACGAGCGCCTTGCGTGATTCCTCGGCGACGTCGAGCGCTGACGCAGCGGCGTCGAGTTCGGTGGCGGCGTCGTCGAGGTCCACTCGGCACGACTCCAGCCGCCCGAGCATCGAGTGCGCCACCCGGTCGACATCAGATCGCGCATCGTCGCGGGCTGAGCGGCAGAGACGCAGCGCAGCGCGGCCCGCGAGCAGGTCGGAGTGGCGGTCGGCGTCAGCCTCGAACGTGTAGAGCACGCCGACGGCCGGGGCCGGGCAGCCCGCGTCGAGGACGGTGAGCGGCGGCGTGAGAACCTGCGGGCAGGCGAGCAGTAGCGCGACTAGCATTTGCCGAGGATAGCGCGGCGCGCGAGAAAACGCAGGCGCATACAAATAAACGCTAGACTTCGCGTTAGGCCGCGCGTATAAAGGAATCACACGGCGCAACGAAGCGCCCACGACAGGAGCCGCACCATGAACCGCACCTCGACCATCTGGAAGCTCGCCCACGCAATCGCCCGCCGCACCGTCGCCGAGTTCGGCGGCGACTACCGCGTGACCTTCGGAGCGGCGCTCCGTGAGGTCTACGCCTGCGAGGACGAAGCGGTCTACGACCTGCTCGACGAGGCCGAGCGCGCCTCGCCCTGCGCGCCGCCGTACGACGGCAATCCCGACGGCGTTCGCTTCGCCCGCGTCTGGGGTGACCTCGACTATGAGCTCGTCGCCTGCGCCATCTGGGCGGTCGAGGGCACGCTGCGCGACGCGCCGATGCTGCTCGTCGGTGGCGAGTCGTTCGCCTGCGCCGAGGCCGCCTAATGGGCCTGCGTGACCAGTGGGAGGCCGAGCGCGCCATCTGGCCCGAGGGTCCCGCGTTCTTCGACTACGCTCGGCAGGTCGCTCGTTCGGGGTGGTTCTTCGGCGGGCGCAGTCACCCGGTCGGCGGGGCGCGCCTCGACCTCGTGACCGAGGCGCGGCAGGTCGTCGAGTTCGTTGACGGTCGCGCGCCCTCGCGCTGGGTCGTGTCGGGCAAGACGACGCCGAGCGGCAAGACGATACTGCGGTGTTCGGGTTGCGGCTTCGAGACACCGCTGCCCTCGCGCTGCCCGGCGCGATGCACAGACGCCGAGGTCGCGCGCGGCTGGAGCCGCGTCTGATTGCGTGAGGTAGCGGCGCGCGCTACTCTGCCGCAACGGCAGGAGCATCTCATGGTCAAGTCCAAGCGCCCGCGCTCAGGCGGGCTCACGTTCCACGCTGACGGCACCGTGAGCCTCCTCTACGGCGAGGCATGGGTGAGAGGCCGCGACCCGAGCGCGGACCTGCTCGACAGTCTCGACGACGGCGAGCGTGAGCGCGTCCTGATTCACATCGGCGCGGTTGAGGCAGAGCCGCTTGAGGCGGGCGCGCTGCGCGCGGCGCTGCGGCACCGGAAGCAGACGCAGGCAGCCGGGCCGCGCACCATGCGAGAACTTGCGGGCGAGGCGGGAATCAGCGAGTCGGGCCTGCGCGCCTGGGTCTGCTTGGGCGAGGTGCCGCCCGCGCCAGCACACAAGATTCGGCGGGTGCTCGGCCTGCTCTAGCCTCGGCGGCTGAGCTTCGCCCGAAGTTCAGCGAGGCGCGACCGCTTCGCATCCGACCTCACCATCTCGACCTCGACAGCGTTCTCATCGTCGGTCGCGATCCATCGCGCGTGAGTGGCGTCTAAGGCGTCGAGGTCCTCGACGCGCGTGGCACTCGCCCTCGCACGCTTCGCCGCCCTTCGAGCGGCTTCTGCTGCCGCCACGACCGCAACGGGGGCCGCCGCTGACGGCGAGATGAGCCAGAGCGCGACGAGCGACACGGCGAGGACCGCCACGCAGACGGCGACGAGGCGCCAACTCACTGCGCGGGCTCGTCATGCTTCGGCGTCGTTGCCGCGTGTCGATGCTCTGCCGCGTTGCCCCCGACGAGCGCGCCGTAGAGCCCCGCCACGCCCGCGACTGCGCCGAGCGCGATACTGACGACGTGAGGGTAGGCCGCGCCCGGCAGCACGCCGAGCAGGCCGACAGAGCCGACCCCGACGAGCACCACGGCTAGCAGCGACCAGACGAGGCCGGTGAGCTTGCGGCGGCCCGGTGGTGCGTCAGCGGCCGAGCGTAGCCAAGCGATCATGCGCACACCCCCTTCTCACGAAGCCAGTCGAGCCGCGCGGGGTCGAGGCACTCGCCCCGTGCCGCCGCGTTGACGGACGCGCGCAGCAGCCGCCACGGAAACGCTGGACCGGGGTCGACCTTGCGACCGGGCGCGACGTCCCTGTGCCCGACCCAGCGTCGACCGTCGGCGAGGACCGGGAACGCCGCCACGATGTCGGGGATGAGCCCGAGCAGCGCCTCGACCTGCGGGCGCGTGAACGGCTCGTGAGGTGAGCCGCCGACCTGCGACGGCATCGGGCCGAGGTAGCGCCCGCCGTAGGTGTCGACGTGACCGAGCGCGCGACGCTCTAGCGGGCCGACGTTCTCAAGGTCGATGCCGATACTGCGACCGTTCACCGCGCTCGGGCCCTCGCCTGCCGCAGCGCCGAGCGCCCACGACGACTGTCCCGCGTGCCAGCATCGGTCGGTGAGCGGGGCACCTTGCAGCGCAAGCCCGTCGCGCAGGACCACGATGTGAGTCGAGTTTCGGCCACCCCGACCCGCGAGCCACTCCCGCAGTCGATGCTCGTTCGCGCCGCGCCGCACGTCGTAATCGGCAGCCGGGCTCGCGGTCCAGTGGATGACCACGACCTCGACAGGTCCCACGCTCGCGGGGCGCTTGCCCTCGTGGTAGCGGTACGGCGTCAACTCGCGCTGAGATTCTGGGACAAGCCAACTCACTCGACGATGATCGCGGTCATGTAGGACCATCCCGCGCCGACAGCCGCGCCGCCGTCGGCGAAGACGATTTCGACCTTCACGTCGACGCTCGCGGCTGTCGCATCGACGAACGCAGACGCGCCGCCCGACGCGCGCATAGTGCTACCCGTCAACGACGGGGGGTACGCGGACCCATGCGAACCGATGTCGACAGGAGCCCCTGTGACGTCCACGAACTTGAAGTCGAACCGACTCGCAGACGACGGACCGAGTGACGAACTCAGCATCGCGGTCTTGCCGAATGGAATAGTGACGACGCCGCCGACGATGACGAGGCCGCCCGTCGCGGGCGTCTGTGTGTCCCACGCGACCGTGCCGCCCGTCGCGATGGCCTGATTCCCAGACAGCCCGATGTGATGCAACGTGACCGTGCTACCGCCGCCGCCGCCGCCCGCCGCCACGCCTCCAAGCGTGAACCCGTCACCCACCCACAGGCTGGAGAGGTCCGTGTCCCACACCAGCACTCCAGCGGCGGGCATCGTCCCGCCTCGGATGATGGTGCTCTGCGGGAGCGCGCGCGCCGACAGGACGCCGCCGAAAGTGAGCCCGTCGCCGACAAACAGCCGTTCGAGGTCGGTGTCGTAGACGAGCGCGCCCTTGGCGGGAATAGCGCCAGTGCGGGTCAGCGTGTCCTGATTCGTGACGCCGCCGCCGCTAGACCCGGTGCCGATGATGGTGCCGTGTGGCGCGGCGAGCGCGCTGCCGGTGAGCAGAAGCCAGAGGATGAACCCGCGCATCAGTACAACTCCCGCCACGATAGAGACGCCCACAGGTCAGGCGTGCCGCTGATAGCTCGACACTGCAGCGTCATGATGTCCGCAACCCCTGCGATGTCCGCGACGAATGCTCGCACCGCGCTACTCCAGCACGACGATGATTTGGCCCGTGTCGGCCGCGTTGCCCTTCGCGTATGCGATGGCCGCGATTGGCGCGCGGGTGACGGTATTCAGCACTCCGCGCGTCGGCCAAGTCGTGAAGGTGTTGCCCGGCGCGATCAGCCGGTTGGCCGTCAGGTCCCCGGCGATGGTCCGCGCGACGAGCTTGAGCCGCCCGGCGTTCGCGCTGGTGTTGACCCACGTCACGCTGACGAACCTCTTGCTCGCGTCGCAGGCGGTCCCGTCGGCGGCGCCCGCGTCCTCGAAGTTCGCGGACGTCAGGGTGTGCCAGTCCGTGTCGGCGGTGCCGTCCACGTCGAAGACACAGACATAAGCGCCCTCGATGGCGAGCGAACGAACGACCTGGGCCTGGGCCGAGCCCATGCATCCGAGGGCGAAGATGGGAGCGGCGAGCAGGCGCATAGCGGGCCTCCGGTTGGAACGTCGGCCCAGCATAACGCCGGAGGCCGCGGGGGTCACGGGTGCTGGCTAGGTGATGGTCACGCGGCTGATGTAGGCGTATGTCGAATGGAAGGCGGGCGCCGTCGCGAACACGGTAGGCGCGACGTCGCCCCAATCGGGCGCGATGAGCCCGTGGACGCCGAAGTCGGGCGCGACGGCCGGGTCGAACGTGATGAGGTTCGCCGCTCGGTTCACGCTCAGGATGGTGAGGTCCTTGAATGCGTCCATGTTGCCGCCTGGGTGAACCCGCACCACGTCACCCGCGACTAGTTGGTCGAACCCGTCAACGTCGCGCTGGTCCTCGCCGCTCAGGCGGTTCTCGTCGCTTGAGTAGACGTTCACGTCGACCGTCACAGACGTCGCTGTCGGCGCTGCCGTCACGCGCGCCGAGGCGTTCCAACCGAGGCCGCTGAACCCGTAGAACACCGCTTCGATGCGCGCGATGGAATCCCACCACGACTCATTCGTCGACCTCACTCGCGCGAGCGCAGCCGAGACGCCGATGCCCGACGTGCCGCGCAGTAGCGGGTGGGTGACCGCGTAGGTGCCGCCGAGTTGCATCTGAGCGACGAGCCCCTGCCGAACCCCGAAGCGCCACACCCTGCGCGGGTAGGCGAGCGCCAGCGCGAGGCGCGACCATACCGCGCGAAGCTCGTCGTGGACGTCTGCGACCGACGGGTCGACCAGCATCCCGCGCAGGTCGCCAGGGAGCGGCCGAGCCTCGTCGAACTGCTCGATGCTCGGCTCAACCGGGATGGCGACTTCGAGCCTCGCCTCGCCCGACGTGTCGTGGTTCACCTTGAAGGCGAACACGTTGCGAATGCGCCGCTCGACGACGGTATACGGGCGCGGGCTCTGAGCAATGTCGGCGGTCGTCAGCGTGCCGAGCAGGTCGGCCGCGCTTGGCAGCCCGGTCGGGAGGGCGCGCAGCCTGCACCGCCCCTGCTCGTCGGTCCTCATATCGAGGACATACCCGGTCGCGATGAGCAGCCCGGCGATGAGGTCACGAACCGTGTCGCCGCGCTTCCATCGCGGCGCGAACTCGGTACCGGGGCCTGGGTTCTGCACCGCTCGGATGCTCGCTGAGTCGACGTCTGCGCCGACGTGGTCGGCGGTGTCGTAGACGAGCCCGCCGCCGAAAGGCAGCGTGTCGTATGGTCCGTTGATGCCGCCGCCGCCCGCGCTCGTGAGCAGTTGCAGGATGACGACCGCCGCGCTCGCCCCGTCCTGAAACGCGATGGCGGGCGCGATCTGAATCCGGTTCTCGGTCGAGTAGTCCGCGAAGGTCATCAACTCGTCAGGGTGCCCGCGCTCGTAGTGGCGCGGCGCAAGTTCCAGCGCGTACCCAGCCGCCGCACCCGTTAGCGGGTCGGTGATTGCAGTCTCGGTCTTGACCTCGACCGTCGCGATGAGCCCGTCCCTGTCGCCGGGGTCGCCCCGCAGAATATCGACGTACATCGTGCCGCCAGCGGGTAGCCCGATAGCGTCCTCGACCGTGATGTGTTTCTCGCCGCGCGCGTACCAGCCGCGCGCGGCGCCCGCGACAGGTAGTACCACCTGATTGTCGTCGCCCGCCGCGAGCCACACGAAGCGAGCGCCGACGCCCCGGCCGATGGTCGACCCGAAACTCCGCCTCGAGCTCATGGCGCGAATGCTGCCGAGGATGTCGCGCGCTTCTTCATCCTCGACCGGGCTCGTGACACTGAACGCCTCGGCGGGCAGCCGCTCCACATCGCCCGGCCGAGGGCGCGACCCGTCTGCGTCCCACTCTCGCGGCGAGTCCGCGCCGAAGAACTGACCGTAGCCTGCGTCAATCCAGTCTGCCGGAATCGGACCCGACCTGTCGGTGAATAGGAGGCGAACGCCGACCTTGGGCGAGCAGTTCAGACGGCAGATGAACGACGGCACGTCGGTCAGGTCGAGGCGCACCCCCGCCCACGCGCCGTCGGTGTCGCGGTAGTCGCCCTCGTTCCACCCTCGACCGCCGACCCCAGCGATAGCGTCTTGCAGGCACGCGGGCCACCGCTTGACGACGATGCCGCCGCCGCTCGTGTCGGCGAGTTCGCAGACGACCGACTCGGCCGCCGCAGCGTTCTTGATGAACGAGAACTGCTCGTGGACGTGCGCAGGGACGGTGACACTAGGATGCGCACCGACCGGCAGGCTGACCCTGAGCTCGGGCCATGGCGCAACCCCGTGAGGCGACTGCGGCTCTGCGGGAGTGGTCGACATTGCGACGACCGAGCCTCGGCGTGGGTGCCCAGACGGCAGCAGCTTCGGAGCGCCGAACGTGCCGAGGTTGAAAACGCGATCCCACGTTGCGGTCGAGTGCACCTTGAGAGCCCCAGCGCCGAGGAGGGAGCCGCCGGATGTTTCCTTGTAGCCTTCGCCCTCGCGCATGATCTGGATGTTGTCGTAGAGCGTCGCCACGCCATCAGAGAACGAGTGGTACTCGTGACTGAGTTTCGTCGGCTTGGCAGACGCGCCGAGCTTGCGGTCGAGGCTCGCCGTCATCGGCGCGATGCTGAGCACCACGTTGCCGCTGCCGTCGAACTCGGGCTCGCGCTCGATGAACCCGCGCCACCGCTCGACCCACCCCGACGCCTCCCCGACCGCTCGACGGTTACCCTCATAGATGATGGCGCGACGCCCTCGAAAGTAGACGGGCTCTGTTGTGACGTAGGGCTTAGAACCAGACCGGCTCGTCGCAATGTGCGGCCTATGGGGCGTGCCGTTCTGCGCTCGCGACCCCATCGTAATCGTGTGAGGCGCACCCGCCGCCGCGCCGGTGGCCCAGAACGTCTCTCGCCCGATGTGCATCCACCTCGGGTACACGAGCCCGCTGAGGTCGGTGCCGATGTCGAGCGTGAACGGCGCGACCGCATCGCGGGCGACGTCCTCCAGCAGCACCGCGGATGCGGTCGCAGACTGCGGCCCCAATCGCCCGAACACCTCGCCGGGGTCGGTCGCGTCACCTGCACCCTCGCGAGCCTGGAACGTCCGAAGGTGGACCGCGACGGGGCTCGACGCGCTGACGCCCTTCGCCACGTCCATCCGTCTCTGAGTCGACAGGCCGAGCTTCGGAACGAGGGCCGTGACCCGGTTGTAGATGATGCCCTGCGACGTCCCCACGAATGGAGGACGGACCGACCCATATAGCGAGTCGACGCCCGCGACCCACAGGTAGAAAACAGGCGAGCGGTGCCGCCCAGAAACCTCGTCAATGTCTGCCACGTCCGCTCCTGAGCCGAGCCGCTACAGCATACCACGCGGCATCTCGTGCGTTTTCTGGTAATGTTTCGCTAAGCCGTGCGTCCAAGACGCGAACGCCACTGGAGGACCCGATGAGACTGCTCGAAATCGCCACAGCCGCCGCCATGCTCGTCGCCTGCGCCCCCGGCGTCACAGCCGAGCCCACCTACGACGACACGACGCTCACCGCGTCGTGGGAGGTCTGCTGGGCGACCGCGCCGGGGGCCTGCGAGGATGCCGTGTTCAGCTACCCATGCCAGGGCGAGGTCGTGTCGACCCCGTACACCCGATGTCACGGGACTCGTGGCGGCGGGCTCGTGTCGCTGCTCTACAGCGCGGAGGTCGCGCCGAACGAGTGTGATATCGAGGGTCGCATTGAGGAAACGTGGGAGTCGCTGTCGATGGGGTTGGAGCAGCTCGGGTGCGGCGACTAGACGACGAGGACGCCGCGCGGAATCTCCTGCACATCCACGCGCAGGATGCGGACGTCGGTCGTCTGGAATCGAAGCTCCACGCGCTGCGACGAGCCCGCCGCTGTCCCGTATTGCATCGCGCGCGCCCGCGTCGGGTAGGACCCGGCCGCCGGGGTCGGGATGACTCGCACGAGCGAGACGTGCCGAATCGGGTAGATGCGAGTCACACCGCGCCACGCATACCCGAGCGCAGCGCCGAGGCTGCCCGCCGCCTCGCTCAGCCGAACACCCGGCCCGCCGCCTGGGTTGTCGATGGCGGCACCCACGACCGTCTGTAACGTGACGTCGAGGACCGGGGCCGAGGTCGCGCCCGCGAGGTCTTGCGCCTGAAACGCAATCCAGACGGCGACCTGCTCGGCGTGCGGGTTCTGCGTCCACGGCACGACGAAATCTTGATTCGTCCCGGCCGGGTCTTGCCGCAGGTAGTCGCCGCCGTGCGCCGCTGCCGGGTCGCGGTCGTAGTCGAGGACGTGCGAAACGGTCGAGAACGAGCGCGAGACGAGCGCGTGGTCTGCCGCGCCGACCATCGTCAGGATCGGCTCGCCTCTGACGGGCTCGCCCCAGAACATCGACTCGGCGTCTGGGAGCTTCGGGCGTCTGCTACTGACAATCACGTCGGCCATGCGTCGAGGGTAGCGACTCCCGCGAGAAAACGCAGGCACCTACAAATAAACGCTAGACCGCGCCGTATCAGGCGCGTATAAAGGACTCACCAACCGGGGCCAAGCGCCCCAAGGGAGCCGAGCATGAGCCGACAGACCAGAAACGACACTATCCGCACCGCCGCCCAAGAGTGCGCCGAGTTCAACCACGGCAAGCCGGGCGCCGCGCGCATGTCGAACGCGGACGTCTTGCATGTCCGCGCGGCGCTCAAGGACGAGGGCGAGACGGTGACGGTGCTCACCAGCCGCGACGAGGCCGTGATGCTCGACGCCTACCGCGCCATGATGCGGCAGATCGTCCGGTGGTCCGCATGAGCACCGCCGCGCTGACGACCCTCCGCGCCGCGAACATCGGCGCGACGACGACCGCCCGCAGCCTGCTCGGTCCTGACGTCGCGAACGTCTGGGAGCGACTGCCGAGCGAGGGCAGCGCCCCGCACATCGGCGTCATCGGGCACCTCGTCAGCCGACGCGACGGCACCATGAGCGCCAGAGTCCCGGCGCAGCCCGGCGACGAGGCCGCGCCCGACTCCCGAATCTTCGGCGACGAAGCCGACGCCTGCGCGTGGCTGAGCGCGCGCTACCACCGGAAGGGGAACCGATGAACCTGACCATCCTGACGACCCGAACGAACTCGCGCGGCGACAGCCGCGTCTACACCGCCAGCGCGCGGTCGCTCGACGAGGCCGCGCGAGCCGCTGACGCCGAGATGGCGCGCGGCGCGGACTCGGCCATCGTGGTCGACGACGACGGTGATAAGCACTACGTCGCGCCCCGCGTGCGCTCGTGAGGCTCGCCATCCCCGACGGCATCGTCGCCGAGATGGAAGCGGGCGCGAGCCTGACGCTGAGCGTCGTCGGCGGGACTGCCTGCGTGACCCTCATTGACGTCCGGCGGTCGCTGATGCTGAACCACGCGAGCGTGGACGGGCTGGCCTGCGCGCTCGATCTTGTCGACGCCGACGCCTATCGGTGGCGAGCGGGTCGAATCGCTACGGCTGCCGCGAAGCTCGCCGAGCGCGACGACCCAAGCCTCTCGCTCACCGAGCGCCTTGCCGCTGAGCTTGGTGAGGACGTCGCCAGCATCACCGGGGTTGACCTCGCTGTTGCGGCGCAGTCGTATCGCCGAGCGAGCCCGGTGCTGCTCGACTAGAACCGCCGACGCTGGCGCTACGATTCGCGAGGGCGGGCGTTCTGCCCTCGGCGCGCGTGGCAGCCATTGCCCGCCGCTGCGCGCGCCCTACTCGCCCCAGACGCTCACCGCATAGAGGCTCGCGGTCGTCACCGCGGCACCCACCTCCGGGTTGAGTGCGACGCCGAGCACGCACCCAGGATGTTCCAGCCCCGCGAGGCCGCGCCCCTCCGGCAGCGTGAACGTCGCGCTCTGCCAGAGGTTCGCCGCGCCGACTGCGACGTCGATAACCGCGACCTGCGACGATGCGCCTCCGCCTGTCGGCCATTCGCGAGGCGACCGAGCAGCGCTGACGATTACCCTCGTTGGGCCCGCGCCCGACTGCTGCACCCGGACCCAAGCGGTGTAGAACACGCCCGCCTGAAACGCGCCCGGCCTGACGATGGACGTCACGCGATGCTGATGCGGTGCGTGGTCGATGCCCGCCGACGCACCCGGCAGGTCGATGCCCGACCAGATGAGCAGGGCGCGCGGGCGACGCTGGAGCGCCTCTAGGTTGTCGCGAGCCTTCGACGCGATGAACGCGCTGAGCGCCGCGTCGGTCGGGACGACGAGCGAGCCCATCGGGTCGAGGTCGCTGCCCGTCGCGAGCGCCACTCGGCCAGCGGCAAGCGGCGATGCGAGCGGGGTGAACTCCGCGCTCACACGGTCAAGTTGCACCGACGACGCGCCGTCGGTCGCGAACATCACCAGCGAGACGTCATCGTAGACCGCGCCGACGGGCATCGTGAGCGTGCCCGTGTAGCGGGTCGGCCCGCCCGCCGCGACCGCGATGCTGAGCGAGGCCGCGCCCGAGACGAATCGGACCGTGCCGCCGTTGACCGTGCCCGTCGCGTGGATGTCGAAGAACAGCGAGACGTGAGCGTCCGACAGGAGCGGCACGCGCCACGTCGCGACGGTTCGCACGATGACCGAGGCGTAGGTACAGACCCCGGTCGGCCACCCCTGCCCGATGGGCTGCGCGACCTGTAGCGCGTGCGTGGCGTTGGACGTCTGGGCGAGTTGCGCCATGAGGCGCTGCGTCGTGGTCGACCCGGCGACCGCATCGCTGGGAAGCGGGACGGCGGCGGGCGTCGTGAAGTCGTAGGCCATGCGCGCCCCCTATCGGCTCGGGTCGGCGTCGAACGACAACTCGACGTCTTGGAACTGGTCAAGTTGCCGCCCGCCGTAGTCCTCGCGCTTCTCGTTGCTATCCTTCGCCCCGCGCACAACGAGCAGCCGACCGCCGACGCGGGCGTTGACCGCGCGCGCGTCTGCCTCGCCCGTCACGAGCAGGTCGTAGGGAGTGAGTGTCCCGGTGCCCGGCCCGCCGCCGACCCACTGCGCGTCTGCGAGGTCGCGGTGCCGCCTCGTGTCCATGCTGCCGAGCGTGAGCGAGTCGAGGTCGCCCCACTGCGGATAGATGGTCATCGGTCGGCCCGGCAGGGCATAGGCCCAGAAGCGCCGGAGGTGCGCCTGCAGGTCCTCGGTCGACCCGACGCGACCGTCCACCCTCTGCCGCAGCGTCCAGCCGTCGTACGGGCCCTGATGGCTGCTCGTGTGCGAGCCGTCGGCCATGCGCGCCACGCTCACGTCCTCGTCGACTCGCGAGCGCAACCACGACGCCATCCGAGAGGGCGCAAGGAACGGCGCGGCGGGGTTGGTCCCGACCTGCACTCGGCATCCCACGTTCAGCGTGGACGCCTCGTCGCCGACGAAACCCAAGAGCACCATCATCGTCTCGTCGACCCAAGTGACGTCGGCGAGCCCGGCGGCGCTCAGCCACGACGCCTCGACGCGACCGTCGGGAAGGACCAGCCAGCGCACGCCGTTCGCCACCGCAGCGTCGGCGTCCTCGATGGTCAGGCCAGAGAACACGTCGTCGGAGTCCGCGATGACCCCGCGCTTGCGCAGCCACACCGGAAGGCACTGCACGCGACGGTTCGTGCCCGGCAGTCCGAAGCCGCCGGGCACGGTCGCCGTGTCTACGACGAGGACAGGCTGGTCGACGATGCCCCGCTGCCAAGGGCTCGTTGCTGTGAGCCTCCATCCTCCCGATGGGTGCGCTGGAGCCGGCCCGGCGCCCGCCGTCGAGAATCCGAACACCGCATTCGCAGTCAGCGCCCAGAGCGTGAACGTCTCGGTGTCGGAGTGGATGTAGAACAGGTCGGCCTCGTCGATGCCGCAGGTCACGCCACCGAGCGCGCCCGCCGCCGTCCACGCCGTCGCCATGAGGCTTGCGAGGTCATCTGTCAACGTCGACCCGTAGCCGTGGCACATGGCGGGCACGTCCCAGAACAGCCCGACAGACGCGCTCAGCGAGTAGTTGGCCACGCCTCTGTCGAACACGTTGACCGAGGCGAAGGCGCGCGCGTCGACCTCGGCACCGAGGGCGAGCGTGTTTCGGATGATGTCTGGGTTCGGCATCGGTCGTTCCTTCTCAGTCGTCAGCGAAGGCGCTCGCGCCGGGCAGCCCGCCGAATCCGCGCGTGAGGTTCGCCCGCTCGAACGCCTCGGCGAGCGCGGGGACGGCGCGCTCAAGCGAGGCCGGGTCAGGCGGCAACACGAGGTCGCTCAG
>Ga0233437_1003237_pt1 | contig 21850 bp, 18 predicted proteins | sample SI_122_August201_FD_182714 | JGI IMG/M metagenome (GOLD analysis project Ga0233437, IMG submission 182714) | Seawater microbial communities from Saanich Inlet, British Columbia, Canada - SI_122_August2016_200_MG | ecosystem: Environmental > Aquatic > Marine > Inlet | place: Canada: British...
ATGAGATTACCGAGATTGGTTTCTCTCACGCGGATGTCTTCCCGAGAGCCATTCAGCGCCAGGTCTGTTGCGCCAACAATCGTCGTCATCAGTGCGTCGATGTCATCGCCGTAGTCTGCCAGCAGGTCAAGCATTGCCAGGTCTTCGGCAATCGATTCGTCAATAGCGATGGGCATGCCATCAAAAGCACCGACCAAGCCTTCGGCTGTGAAGGTTACGTTCAATCGCCCAAGCTGTTTTCCCCATTCATGGGCCGTTGCCACAAGCACGGGTTCATCAGAAAGCGAGGATGTGACAGTTGGATAGGAGTCCAGATTCGAATGGGAATGCCCCCCGATAATGACGTCAATACCGTGAACGGATGCTGCAAGCTCCAAATCACGATCGTAGCCCAGATGGGTCAAGGCAATGATCTTGTTAACGCCCATTGCTTCAAGCTCCTGAGTTGTTTGTTGAGCTGTATCGATCATATTAAGGAAATGGACAGTGGGACCTGGACTTGACGCAATGGCAGTGTGTTCGGACGTTAATCCAATAACTGCCACAGGCTCGTTGCTGTAGAAGAACATGGCGAAGGGAAGAATCCTGTCGCTAAGTTGTGGATCAGACGTGGCATCCACGTTTGCTGAAATGACAGGGAATTCAGCCAACTCGATGAATCGAGCCAGTTCCGCCGGTCCGGAATCGAATTCATGATTACCCAGAACCATGGCGTCATAGCCGATTTCGTTCATCACGTCGGCAACAACGTTCGCGCCTCCAACTGTGAAGTAGAGGGTCCCTTGGAATTGATCCCCAGCATCCAGCAGCAGCACGTTGTCAACTTCATCTCGCACAGCTTCGATGGCTACTGCCAATCTGGCAGCGCCCCCTTGAACAGGCTCACCCCACGGTTCAAAGGAGTCGTAATGCGAATGAATGTCGTTGGTATGCAGAATAGTAAGTTCAACCTCGGTGGCCTCCGGCTGCACCAGCCACAGATATCCCAACACAGCAGCACCCGCAAGTGCGAGAGCAATCATGATCAGCTTCCAATTCATCGTCGTCTCCTTCATCTGGCATCCATCGCCCTTATACCTTGCCCATGACACGGCATGTGGCGTCCTTCAATGATCGAGATCGTCCGCCCTTGAATCAAACTCCGCTATCAGATGCGCGGACGACTTCTTGGCAGATACCGTTGAATGCAGTACGCCCCTGTGTACACTGTCCGCACATCTGCCGTATTCCCAGGCAAACATCAGGAGTTGATGGGAGCAATCATGAACGCACACCAAGCAATCAACGAATACCACCGGATCAGGATTGCACGAGCCATCGAAGTATTCAAGCTCCAAGGCTTCTCGGCTGAATACTTCGAATCAGCTTCAGAGGCTGTCGACCATTTCTTCTCTGAGCTTACCGCAGGCGATGTCATCGGATACGGCGGGTCAGATACAGTCTCGCAATTGGGAATCCGCCAGCGCCTGTCAGAGGGAGACTTCAATTTCCTCGATCGAGGCAAGTTCGGACATTCGTACGATGAGCAGCTCGACATACGGCGAAAGACCTTGTCAGCAGACGTGTTCATCGCTTCATCCAATGCAGTCTCGATCGACGGTGCCTTGGTCAACATTGATGGCGATGGCAATCGTGTGGCAGGACTGAGCCTGGGACCTCATCGCGTGTACTTGTTCCTGGGTCGAAACAAGCTGACTGAAAACATGGATCGCGCGATCTACAGGGCCCGCAATGTTGCATCTGCAACACTGGCCATCCAGCTGGGCAAGGATACGCCCTGTGCAAAAACTGGCGTCTGCCACGATTGCGCTTCACCTGATCGCATCTGTAACAACCTATCAATCATCGAACGCTGCAATCCGGCAGGCAGAATCCGGCTGCTGTTCATCAATGAGGATCTCGGTCTGTAGGAGGGGAACTCTCGCAACGCTCGAGTTTCTTGGAGTTTGGCAACTCTTACTACGTACGAGTTGCTTGGAGTTTTGGGAGGACCCAAAACTCTTGATGGATAAACGCTTTACAACTTCGGGCTTCTGCTATCCAACCAAGAGAATTTCGTCTTGCGGAATTCTCCAAGCAACTCGTGTTTAGCACGAGTTGCCACTGTACGTACCTCGAGTGACAACTTGAGGTACAATGCCCCATTCTTTAGCTAGGGGGTATTCATGAGTTCCTTACCAACAACTCCGCTTGCTGCGGATTCTCTTGAACAACTTGACTGGATGAGTGGGGCATGGCTCGAGGATACGGCGCAACGTCGATGCGAGGAGATTTGGTCGACAGTTGATGCACATAACCTGATGGGAATGTTCCGCTGGATCTCGTTCGACGATGTCTCGTTCTACGAGTTCATGGTCATCAAGGTCACGGATGCAGGCGCTGAGCTTCACGTCAAACACTTCCACCCCACGCTTGTCGCATGGGAAGAGAAGGAACGATTCCAGGCCTTCATACTGACAGAGATTGAGGACAATCGAGCTGTGTTTGCTGCGATCCAAGATCCTGATGAATCGGAAGTGACGGGTGGCTGGCTCACCTACGAATTGACGGATGGCAACCATCTTGAGGTCTGCATTATCGAGGCGAGCGGGAACGTGAAGCTAAACTTCCACTTCATCCGCGAGACCTAGCAATAGCAGCATCCAACGCTTTCTTCTCGTATTGGGTTAGTAAGACGGAGACGGCTTCCTCCCCTGTTGGCAGCTAGGCAGGTGACAGTGGTCCCTTAGTTAATCGCCTCTGCGGTTGACTTCTCTTTGAATTTGGTGTCTCATGTGTCTAGGCTTGACACGAGCCCCAATTATGTCGACTTTAGGTGGCAGCAAAGGAAGAACTAGTCTCCACTCACTGTGGCTCCTCGCAGTTCCAGCCGTTTATTTGCTGGCCCAGTACAACTACCTGCTATTCCACTCCACAGTAGAGCTATTCAGTATCGTTGTCGCTGTCGGCCTGTTCCTCATTGCTTGGAACAACCGCCGATACCTTGAGAACGGATACCTTGCCCTACTCGGCGTTGCCTATCTGTTCGTTGCAGGGATTGATCTTGTTCATACGCTCGCTTACAGCGGTATGGGTGTCTTCCCAGACTATGATGCCGACCTCCCAACTCAGCTTTGGATTGCCGCCCGCTATCTTGAGGCTAGCAGCTTGGTTGTCGCGCCGTTCCTTCTACGCCGGAAGCTTCGCTACGGCGTAGCGTTTGGAACCTATGCCGCAGTCTTCGCTGGCATTCTTCTAACCATCTTCGTGTGGCGCGTCTTCCCTTCATGTTTTGTCGAGGGCAGTGGACTAACCGTCTTCAAGAAGGTGAGCGAATACATCATTTCAGCCATGCTCGTTGGAGCAGTTGTTCAGCTATTCCACCATCGTGCCAAGTTTGATAACCGCGTCCTGCGATGGCTGGTCGCATCGCTTGTGCTGACAATCGCTTCAGAACTGCTATTCACACTCTTCGTGAGCCTCTATGGAATTTCCAACCTGTTCGGACACCTGTTCAAGCTGGCTTCCTTCTATCTGATCTATCGCGCCATTATCGAAACGGGGCTTCGTCAACCGTTTGCACTGGTCTTTCGACAACTCAGTCAGAGCCAAAGCGCACTTCGTGAGGCCAATGAGAGTCTTGAAATGCGCGTTCGCGAGCGAACGGAGGATCTCAGGCAAACGAATACTCAGCTACTCAAGGAGGTATCAGAACGGGAGGCCGCTGAAAAGCAGCTTCGACGACTGAACTTCGTGCTCCGCGCAATCCGAAACGTCAACCAACTCATTGTCCAAGAGCGTGATCGAACGGAACTTGTGGAAAAGGCGTGCGGTGCGCTGGTTGAAGGACAGGGCTATTCGACAGCATGGATTGCATTGACGGATGCCCATGGGAACCCAACACTGACGGCATCTCAAAGCGAGACCGCGCGCGTGATTCCTGCGAGCGACTTGTTGTCGGGAGGGAGACTTCCCCCGTGCGGAGCTCATGTGTGGCAAGCGGGAGGGATCTCTGCCATTGAGCCCTCGGGGAAGCTCTGCGCGGACTGCGCAAGTAGGAGCGAAAGCTGTGACACGACTCGCATGACGGCTTGTCTTGAACATGAGGGGATTCGATACGGACTACTCGGAGTTACATCGCCAGGCGCGGTGGTCACACAGGAGGAAGAGATTGATCTGCTGGAGGAAGTTAGAGGAGACATCGCGTTTGCACTTCGTGGCATGAACTTGGAGCTAGAAAGGCATCAAGCTGTCGCGGCATTGCGCAAATCACTGGAGGGGACCATTCAGGCAATCGGGGCGCTTGCGGAGAGCCGGGACGCCTATACAGCAGGACATCAGCGCAAAGTCACCAAGCTTGCTGTACGAATTGGTGAAGAAATGGGACTTGATGAAAACCAGCGCGACTCGTTGTATGTGACGGGAATGCTTCATGACATTGGAAAGATGTCCGTTCCCGCTGAAATCCTTAGCAAACCATCCAAACTCAGCTCAGTCGAAATGCAGCTCATTCGCTGTCATTCTCAAGCAGCCTACGACATCTTGAAAGGCATTGAATTTCCTTGGCCCGTTGCCGAGTTCGTACTTCAGCACCACGAACGAATGGATGGTTCGGGTTATCCGAACGGTCTTTCGGGCGATCAAATTCACCTTGAAGCAAGAATCATCGCTGTGGCGGATGTCGTTGAAGCTATCTCAAGTCATCGCCCCTATCGTCCGGCACTGGGCATCGACGTAGCGCTCGATGAGATTCAGAAGAACGCCGGAACACAGTACGATCAAATTGTGGTAGATGCTTGCGTCTCGGTATTCCGAGACAAGGGTTTCTCTTTCGACACATAATGTCGTCCCACTGAATCTCGATTCCGGGACTATCAATCAACGGGCAAGACTCATTTTGCTTGACGAAGCGCTCCTCATCCTGTAGTCTCCCCGTAATTCATATATACGGCTATAACGCATGTTTACACACAACGTGCCATCAAAGGGAGGTGCGGAATGATCCGAGAACAATTCATCTACAGGTCCGCAGGCCCCCTTGGCATGGTGAACACCCGCTGATTCGACCGAACTGATCTTCAACAGATCCTTTCGTCGACACCCCCCCAAGAACCCTTCACCGAGTCAGTCTGTTTTGGCTACTGCACAGGGGCTTGGCCAACAACGATCACTCCGCGCTAACGCGCATAGCTTCAATGTTTCAGACGAATAAGGAAGCTCAGCATGAAAGTGCCTATTAAGCAGTACTACAACCTGCTCTCGACCTACCTAAGATCCCAATGGCGATGGGTTCTCCTACTCACCATTCTCATCTTGGTGACGATTGCCCTGAAGCTGGCCAATCCACAGATCGTGCGCATCTTCATCGATACCGCTGTGGAAGGCGGTAGATGGTCCGTTTTGATCCGATGGGCATTGCTCTTCTTCGGCATCGCTCTTCTTACCCAAGCGTTGTCCGTAGCTGCCACTTATGTTGGAGAGACCGTTGCCTGGACGGCAACCAATGCTCTTCGGCTTGATCTACTCGATCACGCCTTGCATTTGGATGCCACGTTCCACAAGGATAACACGCCAGGCAAGATGATCGAACGTATCGATGGCGATGTCGCTACGCTATCCAATTTCTTCTCGCGCTTCGTGATCGATGTGGCTGGTAATGGGTTGCTTGTTCTTGGAATTCTCGCGTTGCTGTTCCGCGAAGACTGGCGGATTGGGTTGCCTATTTTTGCGTTTGCCATCATCACCCTGTTCTTGCTGATTTGGATTCGCAAGCTTGCCGTTCCCTATTGGACCCGCTTTCGCAAACTGAATGCCGAATTCTTCGGCTTTCTCGGCGAGCATATTTCCGGGCGTGAAGACATTCGCGGCAATGGCGCAGTGGCTCACTCGATGCGTAAGTTTTACGAGTTCGTGCAGAAGATATTCCCTGTACGCCTGCGCTCAAGTTTAGGCGGCTATGCCATGTGGATGGCCAATGTAGGATTGTTTGCGTTTGGTCACGCTGTGGCCTTTGGTGTGGGGGCCACGCTGTGGCGAGCTTCAGTGATTACCATTGGAACTGTCTATCTGGTATTTCACTACACCGAGTTGCTGCGTGGACCGATCTCGGAAATCCGAACGCAGATTACAGATCTGCAGCGGGCTGAAGCAGGCATCCGCCGCATCCGAACCTTGCTGAATACGAAGTCTCGTCTGATTAACGATGGCGCTTTGCATCTACCCAATGGACCTCTGAGCCTTCGCTTCGAGGACGTCTCATTCGCCTACGAAGCTGCCCGAGCACATCATGCCGAAGAGGATGCCGAGCCAGAAATGGTGCCTGCTCTTTATGACATTGACTTCAATCTCAAACCGGGCACAGTGCTCGGACTGCTAGGCAGGACCGGCAGCGGCAAGACTACGCTCGCTCGGCTACTGGTCCGTTTATATGATCCGCAGCAAGGCAACGTTCACGTCGATGGGAAGTCCGTCGATTCCGTTCAGATCGCAGATCTTCGGCGCGCTGTTCGGAAGGTCCCCCAGGAGGTCCAGTTGTTCCGCGCCTCGATCCGTGACAACGTTCGCCTTTTCGATCCGTCTGTAAGCGATGCGCGGGTGTTGAGCGCCCTCGATGATCTAGGCATTCGCGAGTGGGTGCTCGGACTGCCAGATGGCCTCGATACGATGCTGGCTTCAGAGGGGGGCGGTCTTTCCGCAGGGCAGGGGCAGCTCATTGCCTTGGGCCGAGCGTTCCTCGCCAATCCAGGTGTCGTCATCCTCGACGAAGCGTCATCTCGTCTAGATCCAGCAACAGAAGACCTGCTGGAAATCGCCGTGGATAGGCTGTTGAAAGATCGAACAGCCATCATCATCGCCCATCGGCTATCAACAGTAGAAAGGGCAGATCAGATCATGATCCTTGATGACGGACGTATTGCTGAATTTGGAGATCGCCATGATCTGATTGCTGATCCCACATCCCGCCTGAGCCGCTTGCTGCAAGTCGGGCTTGAGGAGGTGTTGGTATGAAGATGCGTCAAGCACTGTGGCAGCTAATCAAGTATCGCCCCGGCCTATATGTAGCAAATTCGGTGGCTTGGATTGCCATCCTGTTAGCAGAGTTGGGGACAGGCATTGTTGCCAAGTTGTTCTTCGACTCCCTAACAGATTCCTCTCCGGCGGGATTAACCCTCTGGAGCATTATTGCCTTGGTCGTTGGTGTGGGCATCGCCCGCATCCTGACCATTCTTGTGGGTGCGCTGACAGACATTCGCCATCGCTACAACATGGGCTCCCTTCTGCGACGGAACCTGTTGGCAAGCATTCTCGCAAGACCGGGCGCCCAGACGCTGGGACGATCTACAGGGGAAGCGCTCAATACCATCCGTGATGATACCCAGATTGTCGAAGACACGATCAGCTGGATCGTGGATCAAGTTGCATTCACTGTGTATGCAGGTATTGCGCTGGCTATTCTTGTCTCGATCGATGCCCGAATTACCGCTATCGTCGTACTTCCGCTCCTTACGATCATTGTGGCCGCTCGTTTGGTATCCAAGCATATTCGTCGATTCCGCGAGGCGAGTAGGCGAGCCACAGAGAAGGTTACGGGTGCCATTGGAGAAGCCATGGAGGGCGTACAGACCATTCAGCTTGCTGGCGCCGAGAAGCATGTGCTTGCTCATGTAGAAGAGCTCAACAAGGAGCGGTTGACCGCCACGGTTCGAGACCGACTGCTCAGCCAGTCCTTCCATTCGTTCTTCTGGAATACGGGCACACTTTGCACAGGATTGATCCTGCTGGCTGCTGCCAATGGCTTGAGAACGGGAGCATTCACAGTGGGAGATTTCGCCCTGTTCGTAATTTACGTAGGCGTCCTAGCAGAGTTTGTTGCCGTCATTGGTGACTTCATGATGCATCTCAAGCAGGGCGCAGTGTCGATGGAACGCATGATCAGTCTGTCCGACGATGGAACGGGGGCTTCAGTTGTTGCGCATGCGCCCATATATATGCATGGCCCATTGCCTGATGTCACCACACCACGGCGTACTGCCCTTGATCGCCTTGAAACGCTGCGTGTAGAGCGTCTCCATTTCCGCTGGGCTACTGGCAAGGACGAGGAGATTGACACAAATGGCTGTTTTGCCCTGAAAGATATCTCCTTCTCTGTGTCGCGAGGCGAATTCGTCGTCATTACCGGACGAATCGGGTCAGGGAAGTCAACGCTTCTCAGAACGATGCTTGGGTTGCTCCCCATCGACCAAGGGACCATCACTTGGAATGGAACACCTGTGACTGATCCCGCTCAGTTCTTCGCTCCACCGCGATGTGCCTACACACCCCAAGTGCCCCAGTTGTTCTCGGACTCGCTGCAATCCAATATCCGAATGGGCATTTCAGCCACAGCAGAGCAAGTCGATGAGGCACTGCGCCTGGCTGTCATGGAGGATGACGTCCCTCATCTTCAGGCCGGCCTGAATACCCTAATTGGTGCCAAGGGCGTCAAACTGTCAGGAGGCCAGAGACAGCGCACGGCTGCAGCGCGCATGTTCATTCGTGATCCTGAATTGCTCGTCTTTGACGACCTGTCCAGTGCCTTGGATGTAGAGACAGAGAATCTGTTGTGGGATCGCACATTTGCCCGCGGTGACCGCACCACGCTCGTCGTCTCTCACCGACGCCCAGCCCTCGAGCGCGCCGATCGCATTATTCTGCTCAAAGACGGGGGCATTGAAGGCGTGGGAACCCTGCCTGAATTGCTGGCACAGCATGAGGAGATGCAGTCGTTGTGGGGCGGAGGGTTCGAGGCCAAGGCCTAGTCGAGGATCGTCGCCAGTTCAGCCAAACAGGATGGAGAACAGCAGTCCAACGGATCGAAGAATTCCTCGATCCGTTGGATCTGGTGGAAAATCGTGCGAATGCCGTGGCTTCGGCAAAGCCATTCGACGGCGGCTGTAACATGCGTGAAAGCGAACTGCCGGGAGGCATTATCTATATCATCCAACCATTGCGAGAGCATGCCAAACTCATAGAGCTTCTGGGCAACAAGATATTCCTCAACCATCCTGTCCAATCTCTCTTCAGCAGCAATCGACTGCAAACCAACAACCTCGGCAATGCCCTCGTTTAGCCAGGCAGACACACGCATGTTCGTGTTGGCATCTCCCAATACCTTCGAGGAGCCAGATGTCTCTGAAACAAAAAGATGCACGAATTCATGAGTAAGAATCCGTTGCATACGCAAGTCGTCGGCATTCATCGGATCCAGCCGGGGTGAGTGGATGATGGCAAGACCGCAGTCACTGGATGAGAAGGGGGCCATGGCCATCGTTGGAGAGACACGTCGATCTAGGGCACGTGCCGCGTCTTCCGAATTGTGGTAGCAGCAGACGTGCACCTGTCGACTAGGAACAAAACTGAGGCTCTCCCTTGCGACTTGAAGAGCCGTTTGACTGATTTGTTGCACGAATTCCCTGTGGGATTTCAGCTCTTGAGCAGAGAAGTGAAAGAACACACCGCCAACCACAGTTGTCTCGTAGTTGGCTGGGGTATAAGGCAGGCGTCCGATCACGTGGCCTCTCTGCGTTTTCCAACGGCAAATGGTTTTGAGACTCGAACCCAGCCGGGAACATGTTTCCCCGCAGTTCTCAATTCAGATCGGAGTCGATCCGCTTCAGGCTCCCACTGCCGCACCAACTGCCAGAACTGCGCAGAATGATTCAGATGTACAGCATGACAAAGTTCATGGATCAATACGTATTGTGCCAAGCGCCTGGGGATCATGAGCAACTGCGCATTCAGGCTTATTGTCCTGTTGCTAGAGTAGCTGCCCCAACGCGTCTTTTGGCAACGGATACTGACACGCTTAATGGGAATGCCGAGATCCTGAGACAGATCATTGACCCATGGAACCAGTGACTGGCGGGCCTGGGTCATCAGCCATTGGCGAAGCTCGGATTGCCAGGCTCCGGGGACATCAATGGGGCCAGAGATCTTTAGTACAAATAAGGGCAACTCAACCACGGAGATCTCGGGATCTGCAGTCTGGACCCATTCAAGTTTCCAGTTTTGATCAAGCGTAGGCAGTTCAATCCTCGTCGGAACCGTGTCCTGGGAGGGCATAACTCGGCGCTGTTCCTCAACCTGACGGAGAGCGCGCTCCAGCCATGATTTCTTTCCCTCCAGCAATTGAGGAATGTGCGCACGATCGAATCCCACAGGAACGACAACAACCAATCCGTCAGCAACAGATACACGAAACCGAACGTGCTTAGAACGTGCGTTTTCTATTACAGTGTAATTGGGAATCAATAGGCGCAGTCCTTTCACAACAGCCGTCGTCCCTCAAGCGTAGGGTATGCTTGAGGAGAGAGCAATGGCAACTCGCACAAGGCGCGAGTTGCTTGGATGAATCCGCGTACTGGGTGCTTGAGCACCCAGTACGTAGCAGAAGCCGGGATTCAATCCCGTCTTCTGTGTCCATACGATTCTCCTGGTTGGTTACGTAATGACAGAAAGGATCCTCTAGGTAGTACTGGCCTAAGGAGGGATGAATTGAAGGGAAAACGAGAACTACTTCAGCATTTTCTGGCATCCTTGGCCTATCGTACGCAAAAGGCCTTGCGAGACGCCCCTGAGGAATTCAGTGAATTCCGAGTCTCTCCCGATGTCCGCACTCCTCGCGAGATTGTCAGACATATGACCAACGTTCTGGGATATGCGCGCACATTCTTTATTGGAGGCGAGTTTAGACCTCCGTCGCTTCCTACACTTGACCAAGAGGTCGTGCGCTTCCATGAGGTGCTGGAGAGCCTGAGCGGATATTTCGGTACAGGTGATTTCTCTCGCATGTCACCCAAGCGTTTCTTGCAGGGGCCGCTTTCCGACGCCATGACACATGCCGGCCAGTTAGCCCTGCTAAGACGGCTATCTGATGCGCCCGTTCCTCCGGAGAACTTCATCATGGCCGACATACAGGCAGACAATGTGTCCGAACACCAACCGGACCCCGTTGCCCCGGACGATGAGTGGCATACACCGGCAACTCGCGCTTAATGCGCGGCTTCCTCTCAGCGAAATCGCAGGAGACAGATAGCCCTTTTCAACTAAGAACTGGAAACTAAGGCAATTCCGCCAATGGTCAAAGCCATACCTATCAAGTGTTTTGGCTGAAGTGACGCGCCTCCTAGCAAGGAGGCCATCAGCACTCCGAATAGCGGTGATGTAAAGGCAATCGGCATCACCTGGCTCAATGACCCGCCCTTGAGTGCCACATAGAAACAGAGCATGCCTACAGCGCCAGCCAATACACCCCCGCCAAGAACTACATAGAGCAAGGGCCTGGGACCAGCTTCCAGGACTGTCTTCCACTGCGGTGCGCTGACCGCTGCCAATATGATCAACGCGACAGCTGTACGAATTGTGATCCCAACTTGTGGAGGAAGGTTGCCCAGCAACAGCCCCCGTTTCTCAAAATACCCACCGATTCCCCAGGCTGCCGCCGTGAGGAGAGCAAACAATTGTGGACGCATGAAAGTCCTTTCGAAACCAGAGATCACTCAGCCTACCTCTGGTGTCAACGATCGTCAATTCCCTAGCCGGGAATGATGTAGTTAGGCAAGGTCAGTGTGATCCATTCGTCACAGCAACAGCCGAAATGGGACTCGATAGTTCTTCGATTGAGATCAAACAACGACACACTTCATCTCCACCCGTTGTACGTGATAGCATGTGGCGGAGGTGGACACATGAAAGAGTTCTCGTTTCTGATGGGCAACTGCCCCGGTGCGTTGGTCGATATTGCAGCGGAGCTGAAGAAGGAACACGTCAATATTGAAGGGATTGCAGGTCTCACGGTGCTTGAAGAGGGAGTTATTTGCCTGGTAACAGACAATCCGGGCGCTGCTCGAAAAATCCTCAAGACCTTAAGTGTCGATTTCGAAGAGCGCGAAGCCCTCGTCATGGACCTTCCCCATCATCCGGGAGAGATATCGACAATACTCGGACGCCTGAAAGAAGACCATATCAACGTGCTTTCCATCTATGCTGGCGTAGACAAGAACAAGCTCATCTTTACTGTCGATCAAGTGGATAAGACCAAACAGATTTTGCGCATGTAGTGATCGCTGGATTCGGGGCGTGCACCGTCCCCGACTGCCTTGCTCATCCTAGACAAGCTCAATAGAGGCCCTGGCATAGGTTTGCGACACCCAGCCGAGAACCAGAAGAACCCTTCGTCAGATAGGTTATGTCTTCACAATGGCTTCACAGCTCTCCACTACTCTGAAGAATCCCCTCGTATGAAGGATGCGATCTCTATGCGACATGTGTTTTGGATTGGTCTCATTGCCGTTGCCGGATTGGCGATACTCGGATGCACCCTCGTTCAATCAACCAGCGAATCGGTTGGCTCTTCCTGGTTGCCTCCCACGTTGGCAGAGGTTACCACGTCGCTCGATGGGCTTGGCTTTGATCAGTTTATCGATGCATCCTACGAGCAGTATCTCCTCCGATTTCCTGAGGTTCTCACTCACTACGGATTGGCAAGCCAATTAGGTGTGCGAAACGATTTGCTCAACGATTACTCGGAAGAGTATCTCGCAGAGACTCGCACGATTGAGTCCCTCATCCTTGAGAAATTGCAGGCGTATGATCGATCTGCTCTAACGCCCACACAGCAGCTAACCTATGATGTGTGTGCCTGGTATTGGGACGACATTGTCCGAAGCCAGGAATTTGCTGATCTCGATTACCTAGTTAATCACTTCTACATCACCAGCAGGGATTGGTCTACATTCGACCTGCTGACTGTCGTCCACCCGCTGTCCAGCACGCGGGATGTCGAGGACTACATGGCGCGATTGGGCCAGGTGGAAATCCAGTTCGACCAATTGATTGACCGGATATCCGCGCAGGCAGAACGTGGCATTGTTGTGCCAGACCTAATACTCGCTCAAGCTATTTCCAACTTGCGCGGATTGGTGTATGCCTCACCAACATCCCATCCATTTTACACGACCCTGGCAACAGGAACTCAGTCCATAGCTAGCCTTTCTGCCTCTGAGCGAACAGACATCCTCGCTGATGCAAGAGCTGTCATCTCAGAACAGGTAATCCCCGCCTATCGACGTCTCTATGACAAACTGGGTGAACTGCGAGCCATTGCACCGCAAGCCATCGGATATGGCGAACAACCCGATGGACTTGCCTTCTACGACTATGCTCTTCGTCATCAGAATCAGACAAACCTCACTGCGCCTGAGATTCATACACTTGGCCTGGAACAGGTCGCCAGACTTCAAACCCAGATCTATGAAGCTGCTGCCCAAGCTGGCTACGCTGAAGGTCTATCGATCAGCGCAATCTACGCTCAAGTGGCTCGCGATGGCGGCTCGCGTTCTGGCGATACCATCGTAGAGGCCTATGAGGACATCTTAGAACGCGCCAAAGAGAACGTTGTCGATGTCTTCAATCGCCTACCCAGAGCAACCGTCGTCGTTGTCCCAGACGCAATGGGCGGCTACTACCGTCCATCGAACGGATCGCGGCCTGCTGAATTCGCAGCTCCCGCCAGCGGTTCTCAACCCTACTACTCCATGCCCACACTCACGTATCACGAGACGATTCCCGGCCATCATCTTCAGATTGCCTTAGCATCAGAGCTTCCGCTTCCGCGAATCCGGAAGATCGAGGTGTTTCTTGGATTCACTGAAGGCTGGGCTCTCTATTCTGAACGATTGGCCTGGGAATTGGGATGGTACGAAGACGATGTCTATGGCAATCTCGGGCGTCTATCTGATGAGATGATGCGAGCTGTCCGCCTGGTCGTCGATACAGGCATTCACGCCATGGGATGGACATACAATGAAGCGGTTGACTATTTCGCGTCTAATACGGGCAAAACCGTTGGCTACGCACGGAACCAAGTTCAGCGCTACATCGTCTGGCCTGGACAATCGACGTCCTACATGATCGGTTTCCTCAAAATTCTTGAACTTCGCGATCGCATGCAGCAAGCCCTGGGAGATGCATTCGACCTCGCCGATTTCCACTCGCTCGTACTGGAAGATGGCAGCATGCCGCTTGAGATTCTAGAGCGCCGTGTTCAGGAGGCTATCAACGCCGCCGCCGCCGAGTAGGCAACGGTCAATATATCCGGCACCTAGTTTATCTAGTACCGGAATTGGTTGACACCTAGGACCTCCTGAAAGCAGGGCCGTAGGGTTATGCACTCCCTACCATGAAGGACATGAAGAGGCGTGCTATGCCGCGAGCTAGCACAGTAAAGAAGAATCTTGCTCAGGTCTGGATTGTCTTCATGTCCTTCATGGTGAAAAGCTGTTGTCTCGGCATTCTAGTCGAACGTAGGCTCCGCTCCCAAGGCAGCCAAGGCAAAGATCCAGTTGTCGGCAATCTCGTCAAGCAGCTTACCCTTCGGTTTGCCCATGCCATGTCCCGCGCGCTCTTCAATCCTCAGGAGAATGGGATTATCTCCAGATTGTGCTTGCTGCAATGCGGCAGCGAACTTGAAGCTGTGTGCGGGGAACACGCGATCGTCATGATCGGCTGTTGTCACCAGCGTCGGCGGATAGGCCACGCCTTCATGAATGTTGTGGAGTGGCGAATAGCTCATGAGAACGGGGAACATGTCAGCATCGTCTGGCGAGCCATAGTCAGAGACCCAGAATGCACCCACTGTGAACTTGTGAAACCGCAACATGTCCAGCACGCCCACTGCGGGCAGGCAAGCACCAAACAGGTCAGGTCGCTTCGTCATACAAGCACCAACCAGCAATCCGCCATTGCTGCGCCCGTGAATCACAAGCTTGGGTGTCGACGTTCGTTTAGTGTCAATGAGCCATTCGGCGGCAGCAATGAAGTCGTCAAACACATTGGGTCGATTCTCGCATGCGCCTGCTTGATGCCATTCCTTGCCAAATTCGCCGCCGCCTCGAATACAGGCAACCGCCAGCTGCCCGCCCATGTCCATCCACGTGAAGTGATCGAGCCTGAAATTCGGAGAAACGGGGATGTTGAACCCTCCATAGCCATACAGACATGTCGGCGTGTCAGGTCCCACAACCGTTGATTTCTTCCGCGATACAAAAATGGGAACCTTCGTTCCATCTGCACTCTTATAAGTATGGCGTTCTGTGATATAGAGCGATGGATCGAAGGGAAGCGTACGATTCCTCAATGGCGTCGTTTGCTTGGAGCCTAGATCATGCTTGAGGATGGTCGCAGGCCTGGCTACATCAGAGTACCAAAGGTAGGCATCCGACCCTTCAGCCCGTCCTTGTACCAGGTCGACTGTCCCTCGTCCCGGAAGCTCAATCTCGTGGTCAACATCACCATTCAGATCGTAAACAAGCACCTGCGATTCCGCGTTGACAAGAGCGGTCACGACGAAGCAGTTGCCAATGAAGGCAGCCCAAGTGATCGCTCCGTCTGATTCAGCGACGATCTGTTGCCACTGCTCCCGATTGGGGGCCGTGAGATCCATCGCCACTATACGCCCCAACGGAGCCTGGTCATCCGTCCAGAAGAAGAGCCGATCGTCCAGCTTGCCAAGATAGGTGAAGGCGGCATCAAATTCCGACACCAGCTCCTGAGGACCTGCTGTCTTGTTCTCCAAATCTAGGACGCAAACGCGGTTTTGACGAAACGTCCCCTTCTGCGTCGTAATCACCAAATAGCGGTCGTCTGCTGTCACGCGTCCGTACGACATCCATCCAGGCTCGTCTTGGCGGTCATAAATCGTGACGTCTTTGGCCTGGGGATCACCAAGGCGATGGAAGCGAATGCTTCGTTTGGTTACGGGGGCCTTGTAGACTTCATCTGCCGGTGGCGGCTCTGAACCCGAATAGAAGAATCCTGATTCATCTTGGAGCCAGCTGGCCAGGGTGAAGCGAATCCACTGCAATTCATCCTTTAAATCCTCGCCTGTATCCACCTCCATCACGTACCATTTCTGCCAATCCGAACCTGCTTCAGACAATCCGTAGGCCAAGTATCTGCCACTTGGACTCGGGTCAAACGCCACGATGGACACGGTCGCATCTTCGGCGAGCACAGACGGATCAAGCAGGACGTGGACTTCGTTGGTCCCTTTCTCCATCCAGACGAGCGACGGTTGCTTGGCATCAGATGCTTGCAGCGTGAAGAACAGCCTGTCTCCCGCCTCTTTGGGCATTCCCACGCTTTCGTACGAAGACAGCGCTTCCACTCGATCACGCAATGCCTTCCCGAAAGGAACATTCGAGAATACAGATTGGGTATGTGCGTTCTGCTCATCGATCCATGTCTTGATCTCTGATGAATCAACGTCTTCAAGCCATCGATAGGGATCGGGAACAGCGACTCCATGCAATCGATCAATATGATCAATCCTGCGGGTGGATGGGGGTTGTGACTGGATGCGTTCAAACAGTCTCATGGCGCCTCCTGAAAGCGGAATCATTGAGCGTACTCAGAGTAGACAAGGCCGGCAAACCGTCTACGCTAAAAAATGTCCTGATTCGGGCTGCATAACGTATAATGCATTGTTTAGGAGCTAGGAATATTCAATCACGCCCGGCCCCTTGAAGAACAAAAAGGAGGGGATCATGTCGAAATTCATTGATCGACTACTTGACCCCAATTCACAGCGAGAGGAAGGCCAGCCGCCGCAGGTGAACCTGCGCCAACTTCCAAGCTCCGTCGGATGGATCGCCATCATCCTGATCATTGGCATATATCTGGCCACAGGCATCTACACAGTAGGAACATCAGAGGAAGGGCTTGTCAAGCGCTTCGGGAGCTATGTTCGAACCGTTGACCCCGGACTCCACTATCATTTGCCGGCACCGATCGAGAGCGTCGTCACCGTAAACGTACTTGAGGTTCGGAAAACCGAACTCGGATTCCGAACGATCTCTCCGGCACCCAATCCACGCTACCAATCTGTTGAGAGCGAAGCCCTGATGCTCACTGGAGACGGGAACATCGCACAGGTTGAGATGGTTGTGCAGTACCGAGTAAACGACTCTGCGCTCTACGCCTTCAATCTCATCGACTCGGCGGCCATCTTGAAGCAAGCTGCTGAAGCTGTGATGCGAGAGCAAGTCGCTACTAAGACATTGGAACAGACGCTTACCGAGCAGCGAGATACGATCGGCATTGAGACGAAGCTGGCGCTTCAAGAATTGCTCGACTCCTACGGCGTTGGCCTCCTGATCTCAAACGTCCAGCTGCAGGGCGTCAATCCGCCTTCTGAGGTTGTGGCGGCATTCGATGACGTCAGCAACGCGCGTCAGGACAAGGAGAAGCTGGTCAACGAGGCCTCCAAATACGAGCAGGACATCGTGCCGCGTGCACGTGGTCAGGCACAAGAGATCGGCAATCAAGCTGAAGGATACAAGCAAACGCGAATCTTGGGAGCCGAAGGTGACGTCGCACGGTTCGTTGAAGTGCTCGCAAAGTATGAATTGGGCGAGGACGTTACCCGTACGCGACTCTACATTGAAGCCATGGAAGAGATCCTGCCCGATATGGACAAGATCATCGTGTCTGGACAAGAGGATGGCTTGCTTAAGCTCCTCAATCTTGACTCGTCAGGAGGCGATCAGTAATGAAGACTCTCATTACCTTCGTAGTCGTTGCTGTACTCGCCGTCATCAGTTTCAACCTATTCACGTTCACCGTGGATGAGACCAAGACAGCGGTTGTTCGGCAGTTCAACAGAGTCGTCCGCGTTGCAGAGGAGCCGGGCCTGCACTTCAAGGTTCCGTTCATCCAATCGGTCACCTATCTAGAGGATCGAATCCTCAATTACGACATTCAGCCCCACGAAATACTCACGTCAGATCAGAAGCGAATGGTGATTGATAACTACGCCATTTGGCGGATCGAGGACCCTCAGCGGTTCCTGGAGACCACCGGCGGACGATTGGTCGGTGGACAAACGAAGATCGATGACATTGTGTACTCGGATCTGAACAACATCCTTGCCAAGCACACCTTGGACGAGATCGTGTCTGATCAACGTACTGAGTACTTGCAGGAAGTCACAGAGCTAAGCCGCGCCAAGTTGCTGGATGGTTTCGGCATCATGCTGATTGATGTTCGCATCAAGCGCGCCGATCTTCCGACAGAGATTGAGCAAGCCGTCTTCTCTCGTATGCGATCCGAGCGTGAACGCGAAGCCGCGAAGCTGCGCGCTGAGGGTGAAGAACAGGCACGAGAGATCACGTCTACGGCAGATAAAGACGTCGAAATCATCATTGCCGATGCCAATAAGGATGCCGAGAAAGTACGTGGCGAAGGTGACGCTCAGGCGCTTGCGATCTATGCTGAGGCTTACAACCAGGATCCGGACTTCTATCGCTTCTGGCGAACACTGGAATCCTATCGAATCGCCTTTGCTTCAAACACACGCATCATCTTGTCGAGCGACTCAGATTATTTGAGATATCTCGAAAGCATGCTCGATCAGTAATCTCATCATGACCATGCAAGCCCCTCACGGATTCTCGTGAGGGGCCTTTCTGGTCGTTACCAAGAAATGGAGCTATCCTTTACCTATGTCTGAATCGGTGTTGTACGACGTTGCTGTAGTTGGCGGAGGCCCAGCCGGGCTCACCGCAGCCATCTATGCCGCACGGCAGGGTGCAAATACGATCCTGATCGATCGCAAGATCGATCCAGGTGAGAAGCTACTCTTGTCTGGAGGCGGTCGTTGCAACATCTTGCCCTCTGTAGCTGATCCTGAAGCCTACACCTCTGATTCTTCGCCATTCACGTTGCGGAACATCCTGGGTTCGTGGCCCCTCGAGGATGTTCGCTTCTTCCTTGAAGTAGAAGCCAAATTGAAGACCAAGACAGATCCCAAGTCCGGCAAGCTCCACGTCGTTGGAGGAGGCAAGTCTGCGCGCAACAATCTCCTAGGCTTAGCAGAACGAACGGGCGTAAAAATCAAAAGACACTTCCACGTCGTTCGCCTCAACGGGATGGGCCCTTTCTTCCTTACGTGTCCTGAAAAACGAACGATCCGCGCAACCCGCGTCATTCTTGCCTGCGGAGGGCTGTCCTATCCTCAAACTGGGAGCGACGGCTCAGGGCTGGAACTCGTCCGCAAGCGCGAACACCAGATCGTTGCGCCGTATCCGGCATTGACGTCACTCATCGGGGCCATGTCGACACACCGTATTCTGTCTGGCATCACGATGACAGTGACTGTGACAGCGAAATCAGAAACTGAGGAAGCTAGCTGTCGTGGGGGATTCCTGTTCACGCATCGCGGGTACAGCGGTCCAGCCATCCTCAACACAAGCCATGTCGTAGCGCGGGCAAGACAGCGGCGCGAACAGGCGCAGGTCTTTGTCTCCTGGACGGATCATACGGAAGACGAATGGCGCACCATGCTCACTGAAGGGAAACGTTCCATTCGCGGCGTACTCATTCGCGAGATGCCCGACCGCGTGGCCGATCAGCTACTCAGTGAGATTTCGCTTACCGAAGGCCGGGTTGCTACGTTGGAGAAGGATCGCCGCGAGCAACTCATCCGCCTGCTCACTAAGTACCCGCTACCGATCACCCGCAACGACGGATTCAGTTCCGCTGAAGTGACAGGTGGCGGTGTCCATCTAGGTGAGATAGAAACTAAAACCATGCAGAGCAAGCGGCTTCCCAATCTGTATATCTGTGGTGAGATGCTCGACGCCTTCGGCCCCATCGGCGGCACCAACTTCCTGTGGGCATTTGTCACAGGCAAGCGCGCAGGTGAGGCGGCAGGTCAAGCAGCAGGTCAAGAGGCCGGCTAAGCGACACCTCCTCCATAACGGCGAGGGGACCTAGAGAAGGCTTCATCACTTCACGAATGGAAACCCTGGCTAGATCTTGCTTACGATCGTTTCAATCGTTGGGCAATCCTGAAGGTACTTCTTCACCGTACACTGCGAAGCAAGCTTGAGAACGGCGTCTTTGTATTTGTCCGGGAAACTCGTCGGAACGTCTATCCTAATCCTGATTCGGGTAATTCGTTTCGACTCCTCGTCACGATCCACATCCAGGGATAAGGACACGTCATCAAGCGGCAGTTCATGCTGTTCACAAAAATGGAGAACATAGTAACTCGTACATGTACCAAGAGATGCCAGCAAGAGGTCAACGGGGCTGGGCGCAACAACCTCTCCACCAGGCGTTGATGGCACATCTGTAATAATCGTGAACCCTTTGGTCTCCGCGTGGACAACTTTGTTGCCTGCGAATCGAATCTTCATGGTCATTTGAGCTCCTCTCATTGCCAACGTCCTTCGCAGTATGACTCCCAGAACACCATATCTTGATCAGCAGTTTCTCAATACAGTTCGTTCGCTGAGCCAAGTTGGAGTACATCCTACTTGAGAACCGGGGATGTGCAATGACAAGCGAGATTCCACTTGTGTGAATTGAAGTGCATCGATCTCTTTGGACTGATCCAATATCTAGACGTACAGAAAGAGGCTACCTCACACCGTAGTACAGTGACAAGATCCATTCAAAAGTCTTGGATGGCAGAACGCGCTTTAATCCAGCAGCCAACTTCTGAGAAGCTGGCCCAACGGTGTAGCGAACGCGAGGTCGACGCTTATTGAGAACGCGCAGGACCAATCGAGCAACAACATCTGGTGACGAGCCATTGCGTTCGTCCTTCTCGACAATGGACAGAACAGCTTCGTGTGCGTGTCCGTAGATATCGTTCGAGCCGGATCCTTTGACTCGCTGCCTACTGTCAGTGAATCCGGTACTGCAATCACCAGGTTCGATTAACACCGCTCGGATGCCAAAGCCACGAAGCTCCATGCGCAGAGACTCAGTCAAGCCTTCTAATGCGAATTTCGTAGCGCTGTAGAACCCCTGGAAAGGCAATCCAATGCGGCCGCCAATGGATGAAATGTTGACGATCACACCTGATCTCTGAGAGCGCATCGTAGGAAGAACCGCTCGGCAAACGCGTAGCATGCCCAACACATTCGTCTCAATGATGGCGCGCGCTTCCATGTCCGAGGTTTCTTCTACGGCACCTGCAATGCCAAATCCCGCCGAGTTTATGATGGCATCAATCTGCCCTGTCTGCGCCACTATCGCAGATATTGTGCGAACCACGGACGCATCGTCGTCAACGTCCATAACCAAGATATCTAGTTGATCTGCAATACCAAGATCATGGCGAAGCAGGTCGGGATCACGCCGAGTTGTTCCAAATACGTGATATCCCTCACGGGCAAGATGTAAAGCACAGGCGCGGCCAATGCCGGACGATGCACCCGTGACTAAGACAACCCGCTTTCGATCTGTTGTCAAGAATCCCCCTTCACTGCCCTCAGCGTAGTACGAACCCGAGGGCTGGGCAACCTCAGGTATTTGATATCTTGGATGATCTGCGTATCATACTTGTTTGATAAATCAGATGTTTCAGAATTATCAGGAGGCGTCCATGTCCAATGACAAGAATCCGTCTGACCCCGCGCCCAGCTGCGGGTGCTACAAAGTTGAGGCCATGATCACCGTCGATGAGCGAGGGCAGATGGTGCTTCCAAAGGATGTACGTCAACGCGCAGGCATCGAACCCAGAGACAAGCTCGCGCTAACCACCATTGAGCGAGACGGGAAAATCTGCTGCATCCTGCTCACCAAAGCTGACGATCTCGCCCAAGTCGTCCAATCGACATTGGGGGCAGCAACACAGACTCTCAACAAGGACTAGGAGACAGTAATGAGTAGTAAAGAAACGATCCGACAAACAGTTCGCAAACGATATGGTGAACGAGCGCAGTCCGGAACGAGTTGTTGTGGGGCGACAGAATCATGCTGTGGCTCTACCCAAACAATCAGCACCAAATTGGGATACTCGGAACAGGAACTTGGTTCCATT
>Ga0233437_1003239_pt1 | contig 21824 bp, 26 predicted proteins | sample SI_122_August201_FD_182714 | JGI IMG/M metagenome (GOLD analysis project Ga0233437, IMG submission 182714) | Seawater microbial communities from Saanich Inlet, British Columbia, Canada - SI_122_August2016_200_MG | ecosystem: Environmental > Aquatic > Marine > Inlet | place: Canada: British...
AATCGAAGCATTAAAAATTGCAAACAAAATTGCAAGCAAGAGCAAGTTAACCCCTAAAGATGTCAAAGAGTTCAGCAAACAAATAAACTCGTTGTCTTCTAAGAGGTTTTTTGATGCAAATAACGCTCATCCCAAATGACAAAATAATACCACATAAATCGACCGCAATTGAATTAGTCAAAAATATTGACAAAAATGATTTGGTTTTTGTTGCTTGTTGTTTAGCATATAAAAACAGTATTCTTTGGTCAGACGACAAAGCATTAAAAAGAGTCAAAGGAATTATTGTAAAAAATACTGCAGAGATTAAGAAATTCATTGATAACAAAGAGCATTTTAAAGAGTTTTGAAACAAGGTATTATTATGAGTGAAGAAATTGGTGAGTTAATTAAAGAAATCTCAGAAAAAAGCGGTAAAAGCGAAGAAGAAATTAATAGTCTGATTAAAGCTAAAATAGAAAAATTCAAGGGTTTGTTAACAGAACAAGGCGCTGCGTTTATGGTTCAAAAAGAACTTGGTTTGAAACAAGAAGTTAGTGTTGAAAGCAAAGTTAGTGACCTTGCAGACGGAATGAAAAATATTGAATTAAAAGGAATAATCAAAAGTATTTATCCTGTAAAAGAATTTGATCGAAATGGAAAAAAAGGAAAATTACAATCACTTATTTTAGAAGATGATTCAGGAAGTGTTCGCGCTACACTTTGGAACGAACAAATTGATAAACAAGAATTAACAATTGGAAGCGAAATCCAAGTCAATAATTGTATTGTAACTAGTTACAACGAAAAAAAACAGGTTAGTCTTGGTTTTAACGGAACTATAGATATACTAAATAAAAAAGAAATCGAATTTGAAAAAATAAATAATCTCAAAGGTGGAATGAACGGAATAAATGTTGTTGGAAGATTGTTAAGGAAATTTCCTTGCAAAGACTTTGATTCAAATGATCGAAAAGGAAAACTATGCAATTTCCAGTTCGGAGACGAAAGCGCATTACTACGCGCAACTGCTTGGAACGAAAAGGCTGATGAAGTACAAACCTTACGCGAAGGAGATGTTGTTGAAATCAAAAACGGGTATACTAAAGACGGAATGTTTGGAGTAGAACTACACTTGGGTTATAACGCAGAACTAAGTGAATCTACAAAAGAGATGCCTGGAGTTACCGAAATTTTAAAAGAACAAATTAAAGAGAAAAAAATAAATGGTTTAGTTGAAAATGAAAATGTTGTAGTAAAAGCAACTGTGAAAGAATTATTGCCTGGAAACTTTTACTTTTTAGCATGTGAAAAATGTGGTAAAAAAGTCGACGGAAATATTTGCGGGTCTTGTGGTGAAGTAAAAGGAGAGAAACGAGCAGTTGTATCCGCACTGGTAGAAGATGATACTGGTGAAATCAAAACAAATTTGTTTAGTGATAGTGCTTTGAAGTTACTTGGTTGGACACAAGAAGATCTCAAAACAAAAACTAGTGAGAATAGTAATGAAAAACTTCTTGAAGAAATTAACGGTTCGATAAAAGGAAAAGAAATAAGTTTATTTGGTTACAACAAAATGAATTCTTATTCTAGTGAAAATGAATTCTCAGTTAAAGAAGTTTTGTGATTACTTAAAAAATTAGTTTTTGCGTTTGAATTTTTCGACTTCTTCTTTTGTGTAGTTAGAGTCATATAAATTAGTATCATCAATCATATCATTTTCTTGCCAGTCTTTCACCCACTCGTCAACATTATATGAAATGCATTTCCCATTTACATCATTTCCAACAAATCTTTTTATTCCCGCATTAATCAAAACTTTTTTACACATAAAACAAGGATACGCATTAACGAATTTGTCACCACCTTCTGCTCTTTTAATAAAATACAAGTAAACTGTCCCGCCCAACAATGAGACTCCTGCTCTTGCAGCATTAATTACTGCGTTTTGTTCTGCATGAGTAGAACGACAAACTTCATAGCGTTGACCTGAAGGAATATTTAATTCTCGCCTAACACAATTACCTCTTTCAAAGCAATCCTTTGTTCCTCTTGGTGCACCAATATATCCTGTTGCGATTATCTGGTCGTCACGAACAATAATCGCTCCGCCTTTAACTGACATGCACGTTGAACGTTGAGCAGTTTCTTTTGCAATATTCCAATAGTACTCATCTTTATTTGGTCTATATTTTTCAGTCATAATAATCACCTAAAACTTCATCAACTTTTTTAATTAACTCGTCTATTGTTTTTGTGTTAACAAAAGTATAATCTGCCATTGCTATCGGCCCGCCTTTTTCTATGTTTTCTATTTCTGCGTAATCACGAGCTTTTGCTTGTTCACTTGTTGCAGGACGGTGACGTAAATCAGTATCTTCTTTTGCTAGTGTTCGACTACCTAGTCTTGCGTAACGAACTTGTGGAGGAGAATAAATTGCAATTACAATTAATTGATCTAGGTATTTGTCTTTCAAAATCTTGTACTCGGACCAGCTATATAATCCATCTCCAACTACATGTCCGATTTTTAATAATTCATCAAATTTAGGTATATTTAGGGTAGCATATGCGCCCATTCCGTGTGTTTTTCGCATCTCTTCTCGGATAGGTTTTTCGTTTTCATCAGTTGGTTCAAGTCCTCTTTCCTTTACAATATCAAGAGTTATTTGTCCAAATCTCAGAAAACCAAATCCTTTTTCAACTAAATGATCCGCTACAACACTTTTGCCTGAACCAGTCATACCTACAATACAAACTAATTTATTCATTTTTTTCAACCCAAAATAATTACTACAAAAATTGTTATAAATGAGCTAGGTGCAATCACTTTCTAAGTTCAACTTGTGCGAGTTCTTTTGTTGCTTCTAAGATCTTTTCTATCTTGTCTTTTTTCATTGGCTTCATTCTTTTTACACTACCCTCATAAGCATTAGCGGGATCCATTTCTTGCAAGAACCATTTCTCATTTGGGATATAGGAAGCCATTTTTTCAAAATCTGCGACAGTTAGTTTTGGGTACAAGGTCGTACGAAATTCGTGTGGGATTTTTGTTGAACGAACAAGAGCGATTGACTCGCGAATAGTTTTTTGTGCTATCCTACTCCGCGTAATTTTCTTGTATTTTCCAAGAGGTGCTTTGATATCCATTGCAATATAATCAATTAGTTTTTTGTCAATTAAGTATCGCAAAATTTCTGGTTCGCTACCATTAGAATCAAACTTTACTTCAAAACCCATTTTTTTAATTTTTTTTACAAAATCAATTATCCTTGGTGTGCACGTAGGTTCTCCACCCGTAATAACAACTCCATCAAGCATCTTTTTGCTATCGGTAAGAAATGAGAAGAAATCTTCTTCCGGAATTAATTTTCGCTTAGATTTTTTGAAGTATTTGTAAGAAGTTAGTTCTTTGTTATAACAGTATGGGCAACGAAAATTACAATTAACTAGAAATACTATACAAGCAACTTTGTTAGGAAAATCGGCGAGCGTTGTTTTTTCTAGCCCCCCTATAAACATTTAATTCACCTAACAAATTGTTTCTTGTACTTCGCTTTGATCTTTAGTAGAAAACAATTTTCTATCCTTGAACTCTTCTTGTTTGCTGTCATTCCATTGTTCTACTGGTCTAATGTATCCAACAACTCGGCTGTATACTTCGCATTTTGTTTTTACCATATTATCACCTCAATTCTCAACTCTTTTAAATTGGTAAACATTATTGCACCTCGGTTTTAACTTCTGTTTGAACTTCTGTTTTAATTTCATTTACAACGCTCTTTTGTGGCGCATCTTCTTTTTCACAAGTAGGACAAAACTCGTGTTCTCCTGCTATGTAACCGTGTACTGGACAAATACTAAATGTTGGTGTCAAAGACACATATGGCATTTCATAATTCTCGGTAATCTTTTTAATTAACATTTTTGCAGCTTGTGGATTTGGAAGTCTTTCTCCTAAAAATACGTGGAAAACTGTTCCGCCTGTGTATTGTGTTTGCAAAGGATCTTGTTTGTCAAGTGCTTTAAATAAATCTCTTGTATACGCAACTGGTAGTTGTGTTGAATTTGTGTAATAAGGTGTTGCACCTTGTTTTACACTTGCTTCATTAGCAACTATTATGTCAGGATATTTTTTCTTATCACTATTTGCTAGTCTTCTTGAAGTTCCTTCTCCAGGAGTTGCTTCTAAATTAAATAAATCAGTAGTTTCTTCTTGATAGTTCGCTAGTTTCTCTCGCATAAAACCCATTATTTTTTTAGCAAATTCTGTTCCCTCATCGTCAACAATATTTTTCTTCATAAAATTAATCAGACCCTCATTCATTCCGATTAAACCAATTGTAGAAAAATGGTTTTTCCAATACTGCCCGGTAGTCTCTTTCATTCCTCGCAAATAATATTTTGAATAAGGATACAAACCATTTTCAGTTAAATCTTCTAACATTTTTCTTTTAATACAAAGAGATTGTTTAGCAAGATCCATTACTCTTCCAAGTCTTTCAAAAAATTCTTCTTCATTACTTGCTAAGTAACCGATTCGAGACATATTAATTGTTACAACACCAATACTTCCAGTCATTGGATTACTTCCAAATAATCCTCCACCTCTTTTTCTTAGTTCGCGATTATCAAGACGAAGACGACAACACATACTACGTGCATCTTCCGAATCCATGTCACTGTTAATAAAATTTGCGAAATAAGGAATACCGTACTTAGCAGTCATTTCCCAAATCGCGTCGTATTTTCCTTCACTCCAATCAAAATCTTTTGTAATATTGTATGTTGGAATTGGAAAAGTAAATATTCTTCCGTCTTGATCTCCGTCAGTCATTACTTCTGCTAAAACTTCATTGAACATCTCCATTTCTGGTTGGAATTCTTTGTAAGTTGCTTCCATTGCTTTTCCGCCAATTATTACCGGCACATTTTTCATATTTTCTGGAACCGTTAAATCAAGAGTAATATTTGTGAAAGGTGTTTGAAAACCTACTCTTGTTGGAACATTGTTATTGAAAATAAAAGATTGTAAACATTGTTTTACTTCTCCTCTTGTTAAATTGTCATAACGAATAAAAGGAGCTAGCAAAGTATCAAAGTTTGCAAAAGCTTGTGCTCCTGCTGCTTCTCCTTGTAGAGTATAAAAGAAATTTACTATTTGTCCTAGTGCGGATCTAAGATGCCCTGCTGGTGCACAAGAAATCTTTCCGCGTACTCCGCGAAAACCTTCTACTAGTAATTGTTTTAGATCCCAGCCAACACAATACACACTTAACTCACTTAAATCGTGTATGTGTAAGTCTCCACCTTTGTGAGCATTTCCGATTTCACTAGGATAAACTTTCATTAACCAATAATTAGAAACTAAATTAGACGCAATATGATTTCTTAGTCCTTGCAAGGAATAAGCCATGTTTGAATTTTCTTTTACTCGCCAATCTTCTTGTACAACATACGAATCAACAACATCAAAATCTGAAAGCATTTCTTCTTTTGCTCTCATTAATTCGTGTTGGTGTCTATAAAGAATATACGCCTTAGCTGTTTTGTCATGCCCTGCTTTGATTAAGATTTCTTCAACAATATCTTGTACTTGTTCTACTGTTGGAACTTCTCCTTGGGGAAAACGAGCATTAATTCTTTCAAAAACTACTTTGGCAGTAATATTGCTTTTACTCCGATCTTTCCCACCAACACTTTGAACGGCTTTCCAAATAGCAGTTGATATTTTATCTTCATCAAAAGCAACTTTTGAACCATCTCTTTTTACAACAAATTTAGGCATTTTGGCTTCACTTCTTTTCCTTACGTGAACTAAGAAAAGCTTTGCGAGTTTATAAAGCTTACCTGCAAGATTATGTTGCAACAGAATCCGAACTGATAATTGGAGGAAGTGGTTGAAAAAACAAAAAAGATCTCTCAAAAAAGCTATGCTAACTTAGGAAAACAAAAAATAATTCGATGAAAAGTTTGGAATTAAGTTACCGTGTTTGTGGGAAAGAATTTTACAAACAAAAACTAATTAAACTTCGAGAACAATACTTATTCATGTTTCATTTTAGAAGCCCGGCCAAGCATACAAAAGCCCCTAGAAAATATATGTTTGAAAAAAGGAAAAAATGGACACATTATGATTTAACGCCAGGAAAAGGCAAATTCTTTGTGATGACACGCCACGGAAAACCATTAAATGTTTTGCAATATGACACGGTCGTTCGAGGAGACACAAAAACAATTAAAATTACTGGAATCCAACGCGCATCAAAAGTTCGATGGCGGTGGTTATTTTCAGAAGAAGAGGGTGCTGAAACCCATAATACAGATGTGCTTTATGCGCGCGAACAACATAGAAAAACAAAAGACGAACTAGGCACACATACAAGCGAATTTGTTTTAAGAGAATTCTTATTTAGAAATCGAGACGAAATTCTTTCAGGACGAATGAAAATTATTTTAGAAAAACCGCCCGGTAATGCATATTACAAATTGCTTTATCATAAACTCGGCGAATGGTATTTTAAAAAAAATAAATCTGGACAATACGAACTGCATTTAGGTAGAAGACGAACAAAAGACGTTTTGTTTAAAGGGTTGGCAAAATGATTAAAATTATTTAAAAGAACAATAAACACATTATTTGTATGAAACCAAGTATCGCAGTAAAAGAATTTGTTGTTAACGATGGAAAACTACTTTTAATTAAGAGACGAGGTAACGACGTTTATTGTGCAGAAAAATGGGAGACTCCTGGTGGGCGACTAGACAAAATCGAGACTCTTAGCGAACCAAATTATCTATTGTGATTTGCATAATTACAAAAGAAAATTGTAATTTAGTTAGTCATAGAAAGGAAATTTACTGCAAAAAGAAACAACATTATCTTTTATTTGTTTTAATTTTGCATCGTCTTTTCGTGCAATTAATGCTTCGTGCATAAATTGTGCTACCACTTTCATATCATCCTCTTTCATTCCTCTTGTTGTTAACACAGGAGTTCCTATTCGAATTCCACTTGGATCCCATGGCGAACCTGTTTCAAAAGGAATTGTATTTTTGTTACAATATATTCCTGCTTTTTCAAGAGCCTTTTCGGCTTCTATCCCCGTAATTCCACCACTACGCGTATCTACTAAGAGTAAATGATTATCAGTTCCTCCAGAAACTAATCTATAACCAAGAGATGCTAGTCCTTCACCAAGAGCCCTTGCATTTTTTACTATTTGCTCTGTATACTCTTTGAACTCAGGAGTTGCTGCTTCTTTAAACGCAACTGCTTTTGCTGCAATTGTGTGTTCGTGTGGTCCGCCTTGTAAACCAGGGAAAACTGCTTTATCAATTTTTTCTGCAAAAGCCTCCTTGCACATTATTATCGCACTTCTTGGTCCTCTTAATGTTTTGTGTGTTGTTGTTGTTACAACATCAAAATAAGAAACCGGGTTTTCGTGAACTTTCGTTGCACAAAGTCCTGCTATATGTGCTATGTCTGCCATACAATACGCTCCTATTTCGTCACAAATACTTCTAAATTTTTTAAAATCAATACTTCTAGGATATGCTGTGTATCCACTAAGAATTAATTTGGGTCTTTCTTTTTGTGCAACTTCTCTTATTGCGTCATAATCTAGTGTTTCTGTTTCTTTGTCAACACCATACTGTAAGAAATTATATGTTTTTCCACTAAAATTTACTTTGTGTCCGTGCGTTAGATGCCCGCCCTCAGTTAATTTCATTCCAAGAGCTTTGTCACCGGGAGAAAGTAATGCTGCGTATGCAGCCATATTCGCTGGAGAACCCGAATTGGGTTGAACATTAACGTGTTCTGCGCCAAAAAGAGTTTTGCATCTATTAATTGCTTCATTTTCAATTTTGTCAATTACTTCGTTACCACCATAATATCTTTTTCCTGGATAACCTTCACTATACTTGTTATTTGGATACGAACCCATTGCTTGCAGCACTGCATTACTAACTAAGTTTTCACTTGGAATTAATTCTATTCCTTCCATTTGTCTTTTCTTTTCGGCTTCTATTAAATCGTAAATTAATTTGTCTTCTTTTGCAAGTACCTCAAACACCCAATCACCCATATATCAAGAACAAAGTTGTATTTATTTCTAGATGTTGTTTAATACATAATTTTCACATAAAAAAAGATTGTAAAAAAGAAATATTTTTTTCATAATCAACTCGCGTGCTTTTTGAGACCCACTCAGTTTCCAAGGTAAAAAAAGCATCTGGATTTAATATAGATAAATATTTGTAATCATCTTTTACGTCATGAAAATGCTTGTGATGTGCAAAAGGAGCGCCGCCTTCATAACAACCATAAACATGATATCCTTTTGGATTAAGTAATTGAAAATCACGAATCATTTTTATTGGTAAAATTCCTTCTTTATTTGCTTTTATTATCGCATGCCCTGTATCTAAGAGAAAAGAGGTATTATAATGCTTGATAAATTCTTTCATTTCTGTGGGATCGGAACACAAAAAATCAAACTCATTATTAGGACAGTTTTCTATTAGCATTCGTGTGTCAAAATATGTGTCAAAAAAATCGTACATATTTTGTTTTGCATCAAGATTCGAGTTAATCCCTGGGTGCACAATAATATTTTGTGCATTAATCAAGTCAGCTACTTCAAGAGAATTTTGGATTATTGCTTCGTTTAAGTTATTTTTCACGCCGGGATCAAATCCTGATTTATCGTGTGGCACATGAAGATTAAAAGGCACAGAAAATTCTTGTAATTTAGCATAATCAAAATCTTTTAGAATATGCAATTCAACAAAGCTAAACAAATCCACAAAACTGCTTAGTTTAGCTAAATCTTTTGAGAATATTTTTATCCCAATGTCCATAGTAAAATAAAGTCATTTGGTTTTTTAAGAAGAACTCGGCCAAATATATGTATGGACGCAGGTATTGCGGTAAAAGGATTTATCCTAAAAGACAACGAAGTTCTACTTGTAAAAAGAGAAGAAAATGACGTTAATAGTCCTGGAGTTTGGGAAGTTCCGGGTGGACGAATTGATCCTGGAGAAAATCCAATACAAGCTTTGCAAAGAGAAGTAAAAGAAGAAACGGGTCTTGGCATTTGTGTTGGACAACCTTTTGCTGTTGAAAGTTTTGTTCGAGACGATGGACAACAAATAGTAATGATACACTTTATCTGTGAAATGGAAAAAGGAGAACTTGCCCTAAGCCACGAACACACTGAATTTGAATGGGTTGAAAAAGGCAAAGTTATCGAAAAAATAAGCCCTTATTTTAAATATGCAACAACTGAATTTAATAAATTAAAATAAACACACAAAAACTAGGACACCTTTTTTAAAAGAATAATGCGAATTAATTTATTAGGTGTTGAACAAAATGGCTGAGCGAAATATAAAATTGATTGATGAACTAGTTTTGGATGTTGCAAAAGAAAATAATGTGGATTTGCACAAAGGAGAAAATCTAGGCGAAGTAAACGGAATGGTAGTTGCACGTTTAAGTCAATCGGCAAAACCATTCAAAGATATAATCAAAGAAATTGTTACAAATAATGGTTTTGACAAGGATAAAGTCAAAGATTTTCATGAAAGAATAACTCTTGGTTGGGGCCACCACTCAATCGAACAACACGCAAATGTTAGTGTTGCTTTTGAGAATGTAAGCATTATTGGAACAAATAAATATTATGAAAATAAAAGATTGGCTGCATATCTTGAAAGAAGCACTAGATACCAAGATTTCTCAACGCCAAATTATTATACGCCAAAAGAATTTAATGAAGAACAAAAAAAAGAGTATGAAAATGTAATGCAAACATTGTTTGATGCTTATGCAAAGATCTTGCCAATGATAATTGAGGAAGTAGGAAAAAACTGGAAAGAACGTGGTAAAGACAACAGTGCAACTACTATAAAGAAAAAAGCATTTGATTGTGCGAGATACATATTACCAAGCTCTACTAATACTAATTTTGGAATGACTACCAACTCACAAATCTTTCGCTCACTAATACATGATTTAAAATCTAGTGAGAACTTAGAATTGATTGAGAGTGCCGATGAATTACAAAAAGAACTCACAAAAGTTTATCCTGCCCTAGTAAGTGCTAAGGTTAGCGTTGCTGATAAAAAAAGAAGCGAACACCGAAATAAAGACAAGAAAATTGAACCAATTGAAACAGAAACAACTAAAAAAATTAAAATTGAAAACTATGAATTCCCAAATATTCAAAACACTGTTAAATTACTACAAGGCACAGAAAATTCGGTTGCGCTTGTTTGTTATAACTATTTAGTACAAGAAGGATTTAACGCGAGTAAAGTTGGTGACAAAATATTTTTGGATGGAAGCGAAATTAACTACGAAGAAATACTCCAAAAAGTATTTACTTATAATTTCGTTGAGAAAAAAGCTCATAGAGCTGCCGAATTAGCAAATTATTATTTCGATACAATAATTGATTTTGGTGGTGGACGCGATATCCACAGAAACAGAATGTTAACATGGATTGATTCATTAGTAAGCCCAGAATATGGTTTTGCTATTCCCTATTATCTAACAGCAGAAGCTGAAGAAATTTATTTAGGTGCTTTGAAAACAGCTTTTAGTTTTTGGATTAAATTAGTTGGAGAAGGTATTAGCAAAGAGATTGCACAATATGTTTTACCCCTTGCAACTAACTATCGAGTTTTGTATACTGTTAATGCGCGCGAACTACAACACGTTGCAAAAACAAGGACAACTGCACACGCACATTTTTCTTATCGTGAATATGTTCACAAATTAGTTGAAGAAGTAAAGAAAAAAGACCCTTTGATTGGTAATCGCATAAATGATTTCTTTGCAAGCGAACTTTAATTTATATAAACTTTTTGTTTAGAAAGAAATAAAAATACTGAAAAACATATTACTTTATGTATCCCATTCCTCTTGCCGGAGTCGCCATAATTCTAATCCCTTGCATCATTGGATTAGGCATATTATCTTTTATGATTCATCGACTTGCGAAAAAAGATTCAAAACAACAAGACACCACTTATAAAAAAAGTTTTTTCGACGCAATTGGTTCTATAGCATACATAATTATGATACCAATTACTATGGCAATTGCATTTGATCCACTTTACAAAATTGTAAATGCAATAAGCTCTACCACAACAAATTTTGAGATCGTTTTAACCCTATTTATAATCGGGATTAATTTCAACTTTTACAAAAATTTAATCTCTCACAGTGGACGCAATTTTGAGCCGACCAATAGAGAGCGTATATTTGCAATATTTTCCATATTAGCTGGCACGATATATTTTTCCATTAAGCTTTACTTATGACCCCGCCGGCACCAAGGTAGGAAGAGATTTATAAACTACCTAACTATATTTTGTATATCAAAAAGAGCAAGGGGTTTTATTACGCCAAATAAAGCACTCAAAGTTCTAAAGAGGTGATATAATGGCGAAGAAAATAAAAACAATAGAAGACTTACCTGGAGTTGGTGAGGGTGCTGCGAAAAAACTGTTTGAAGCAGGGTACAAAACACTTGAACAAATGGCTGTTGCTAGTCCAATGGAACTAAAAGAAATCGCTGGGCTTGGAGACGGAACTGCTGACAAAGCAATTAAAGCTGCTCGCGACGCTCTTGAAATGGGTTTTGAGAGTGCAGATATTTTGGCTGAGAAAAGAAAACTTGTTGGGAGAATAACAACGGGTAGCCAAGAACTCGATACTTTGATTGGTGGCGGGATAGAAACCCAAAGCCTTACTGAAGTCTATGGAAAAATGGCTTCAGGAAAAAGTCAGTGGTGTTTTCAAACATGTGTTACTGTGCAATTACCGCTTGAACAAGGAGGACTTGAAGGAGCATGCCTCTATATCGATAGTGAAAATTCTTTTAGGCCTGAAAGAGTAATACAAGTTGCTAAACGATTTGGTTTAGATGTTGACACCGTATTAAAAAATGTTTTTGTTGCTCGTGCATACAATGCAGATCATCAAATGTTGTTAGCTGAAAAGGCTGCAGAAATGATCAAAGAAAAAAATGTTAAACTTGTTATCGTAGATTCTTTGATGGCACAATTTCGTGCAGAATATGTTGGAAGAGGAACTTTAGCAACAAGACAACAAAAATTGAATTCGCATTTAAGGACATTACAAAAACTAGCTGAGATGTATAATATTACGGTTCTTGTTACTAACCAAGTAATGAGTAGACCCGATATTTTGTTTGGAGATCCCACTGCGCCAGTTGGAGGAAATATTGTTGGACACGCAACTAAAACGCGATTATATTTGCGAAAAAGTAAAGCAGAGAAAAGAGTTGCAAAGTTGGTTGATTCACCTTCACTACCTGATGGAGAAGCATTGTATAGAATTACTGAAAATGGAATCGAAGATAGTTAAAAAAATTATTTAGGAGTGCTTAATTCGTTGAGCACTTTGTTTAATTCTTTTTCATTTGAAACATAAAATACTTTAGCGCCGAATTTGTTTATGTAGGCTTCTAACTCAAAAGGCAACTTATCTTTTGTAAACGGAGCGTATACGATTGTGTGTAAAGGCATTTTTTCACCGGCAATAATTCTTTCATGAATAGTCTTTCCCTTAGCTTCAACACCTACTTTGAAGCCACCAATTAGTTTATATAAATAATATCCGTAGGAAAGTTCTCCAAGCGAACCTGTTGTTAAGCCAAGCATCAAGATCACGTCTCCAAATAAGCAATGAGTCATATCTTGCTTGTACCAATCACCTGTGTCAATTACTTCATCAAAAACTTTTTTTCCACTTACTTTGGCTTCAATAAATTCTTGCATATGTGTTATCCCAAAAGTATTATCTGATAATGGAGCTAAACCAATTGCTTTTTCTCCACCTGCTGCTTTAAACTTTTTAACAAGATTAAATAATACTCCGCGATCTGTCAAACAGACGGGGGTTGAATTAGTTTCTTTTAATACGGTTGCGATTTCATTTAAGTGAGTATCTAGTTCTTCATTATTAATTTTAAGTAACTCATTGAAATGAAATTTTATATCCCCGGCACCAGCTAGAACTACTTTCATTTAATCAACTCCTTTAACATAAGAATTCAAATGGTTTTCAAAACCCCATTTTTTGTACATTGAATTTGAGTTTTTATTTCCACACATTGTAATAATCTCGATATAATCTACATTCTTTTCCTTAAAAAAAGCAAACAATTTATCGCGTAATTGTGAAGCAACTCCTTTTCCTCTGTGCTCTTGAGAAACCCAAATAGTTCTTAATTTGCCCATTAATAGATTTGGAAAAATTGGCCTTTCATCCGTTTCAACACTACCACATGCAAACCCGATTATCTTATCAGCTTCAATAGCGACTAAAAACAATCTGTTCGGATCAGAAATATTTTTTTGGATGTATTCTTCAATTTCTTCAAATGGTTTTAATTCGCTTCTTTTGTTTTGGAAGAATTTAGTTACAACTAGATCAAATTCTTTTTTAAAAGAAATAAATTTTTCAACTAGTTCTTTTGAATCACTTAACTCGGCTTTTCTTATTTTCATAAGAATATTTCTTCTCAAAATCTCTTTTAAACTTATCAAATTCCCTTTCTTTTATTGCAATTCTTATTTGTTTCATTAGTTTTGCAATAAAATGAATGTTGTGATGCGAAAGCAAGATGTGCGCATTTTGCTCATACGTTTTGAATAAATGATGCAGGTAAGCTTTTGAATGTTCTTTGCACACAAAACAATCACATTCTTTATCAAGCGGAGTAAACGATTCTTTGTGAATTGATTTATCCATTTGTATTGTTCCTTTGTGCGTGAAGATTTTTCCGTGTCGCGCCATTCTTGTCGGGTACGCTGAATCAAAACAATCTGCTCCGTTTGCAATTGCGTTTAGTAATTCTATTGGTGAACCTATCCCCATTACATAAGTACAATTGTTTTTTGGGAGAACCTTTTTTACTTCTCGGATTATTCGATACATATCTTCTTGTGCTTCTCCAATCCCAAAACCGCCAAGAGCAACCGAATCAAAACCAAGTTTGTGTAAAGCTAGTGCACAATTCTTTCTAATATCTGCGTGGTTACCTCCTTGCGCTATGCCAAATAATAATTGTTTTTTGTTTATTTTGTCTTTATTTTCTTCGTGGGTTTTCTTACACCTCTCTGCCCACTGGATTGTTCTTATTGCAGAATCAAGATAATTGGCTCTGCTTTTTCCAAAAATTGGTTGATGATCAAGAACCATTGCAACATCCGAACCAAGAGAATTTTGAATCCTCGTAGAAACTTCTGGAGAAATTAGTTCTCGACTCTTGTCAAACGGGTTTGTTAGCGTAACTCCTTTTTCAGTGATTTTTGGGGAGAAATGATCTAGGATTAATTGGAATCCTCCTGAATCAGTGAAAAGCGCTTTGTCCCAAGACATAAACTTGTGTAAGCCACCTGCTTTTTCTATCAGTGATAACCCTGGTTTTAAGTAATTTATAAACGCATTTGAAATTAAACAATCAATATCTATTTTTCTTAATTGTTCATGCATAATATTTTTCACAGAACCCTTTGTTGCTACAGGCATGAAAAACGGAGTTTCTATTTTTCCGTGAGCCGTTTTTAATATCCCGGTTCTAGCAAGAGAATTTTCATGTGTAATTTCAAAACAAGACATAGAAAAACTAGCAAAAAAAGCTCTTTTAAAAGGTTTGTGAGAAGAATTTTGTTGGACTAGACGGGGCCGTTAGCGGTGGCTTGTTACCAGAAATCCGCTTTATGCTGGGGTCGAAGCTAAGAAAGAGGTTTTGATGTTAATGCATTTCACCAAAGGTGAGTGTCGAAACTCTGTCCTTACAGGTCCTCTTGTGAAATGAACCCCGCCAGACTGGGAACAGAGCAACGGTAGTTTTATTTGGGAACGCTGAAGGGTCACGGAGTGGAGCTTGTTTTTGGAACGAGTGTATTAAATAGGAATCCATTTCTTGGCGTGTCCACTGATATTTATGCATTGTGAACAACAGTTCACCAATGCGACGTATTTCGCTTCCGCTGGGCGAAAGCAGCGAGGGAAAGCTTTTTATATGACTAAAACATTGATTCTAGCAAGTTTTACACACTAAAACGGAGGAATACCCTATGGTTTTTGAGAAAAAAATGTCTGTAAAGGACCTTATAGAGCAAATGCGACGAGAATTACAACGAGAACGAGGTAAAAAGTCGACTAAAAAGAAAGCAGCACCTAAAAAGAAGGCTAAAAAGAAAGTAGCGAAGAAAACAGTGAAAAAGAAACCTGTTAAACGAAAAACTACTAAAAAGAAGCCTGTTAAGAAGAAGACTACAAAGAAAAAGCCTGTTAAGAAAAAAGCAGCTAAGAAAAAGTCTTCAAAAAAAGCTGTTAAAAAGAAAAAAGCTCCTGCAAGGAAAAAAAAGACTACTAAAAAGAAGAAAAAATGAAGATAATTATTTTGAGGAGTGCTTTTTTAGCACTTCTTTCTCTAATTTTCTCAATGCATTTTGAACTGTTTCAAGCAATTGCCAAGTAGTATCTGACGCAAAATAGGTATCTCCGTCTAAAATTAGGTGTGCTTTTATCTCGTGCTGTTTTTTTACGCCTCCTCGTGCATAATCATGGCAAGTTAGCCTCAAAGACACATCATCAGAAGGAACCTTTTTGAAAAAATGAGTAATATTTTTATCGAGTAGTGCTGAATCAATTTCATCAAGTTCGGGGAATTTTATTAATTCGACGTTTTCAAGCTCTGACATAATAATCATACATATAATACATCGAACAATTAAAAAACAAAACTGCTTTAAAAGAACAGAGCACTAAAATTAATCATGCAAATTGATGAGCTTTTCGCACATTATTCAAAATCAGAGCAAAAAAAGATTGTAAGTGCAATTAATTATATTAAGAAAAAACTTACACCGCAACAAGTTGAACATAATCTTCGCGTAACTAAATTACTTATCAGTAAAAACCTTGATTGTGAAACTATTCTAGCAGGGATATTACATAATGTACTTTTAAAAAATGCTTCAACGGAAAGTGAATTAGAAAAGTTATTTGGAAAAGATGTTGCTAGTGTAGTAAAAGAAATCGCATTGGTTGGAAACATAGTCCGTACAAATTATCCAAAACTCCCAGCAAAAACTATGTCTTCACTCTTAATCTCTATTACGAGTAATTTGAGTACATTACTCATCCATCAAGCGGACACAATTGACTTATTAGAATTCAAAACTGAAAAGAATTTAGACTTATTCGCTAAACTCGCTGTTGAAGTATACTCACCTCTAGCAATAAAATTAGGTTTAAATGATTTTAATTGGCGGTTACAAGATTTTAGTTTTCGAATTGAAAAGCCAAAAGCATATCGCAAAGTAAAAAACTTGATAGGAAAAACAAGAGAAGAAAGAGAAGCAAAAGTTGAGGCGATGATGCGCAAATTAGAACAATTATTTAAAAACGAGAATATGCCGGTACAAGTTTTTGGAAGACCCAAAAATTTTCAAGCAATCTATAATAAAATGCAAAAAGTCTCATTTAAGCAAATGCACGATATCTATGGGATAAGAATAATATGTGATAAAGAAAAAGAATGTTATGAGATTCTAGGACATATACACTCAAAATTTGATTTTATTAAATATGCCTTTGATGATTACATTGCCAAAGAAAAAACAGGAAAAGAAAACAAGGGGTATCGGGGAATACACACTGCAATAAAAAAAGGCACTGATATATTTGAAATCCAAATAAGAACGTGGCAACAACACTTACAAATCGAATCAAGCGTCTACTGGGATTATAAACGACTCAATAAAGACGCAGTTTACGAAAATGAACTTGGATGGGAGAGACAATTGTTAGAATGGCAAAAAAATATTGGTAAAGTGACTCCAAAAAAAGGATTCTTAAGTAAAAAACTTTTTACATTCACTCCAATAAATGAAGTTATCTCGTTGCCAATTAAGTCTACTGCACTCGACTTTGCTTTTGCAGTACACTCAACAATTGGGACAAAAGCTTTACGTGCAAAAGTAAATGGAAAAATCGTTCCACTTGACGCAGAATTACACAATTTGGATCATGTTGAGATAATCACTAGTAAAAAAGTCGAGGTTAAGCGAAACTGGATAAACCTAGTAAAAAGTGATAAAGCCAAAACCAAAATAAAACGTTTTTTTGGAATTACTGAAAAAAAAACCGTGAAAAAATCTGGAATATCAGCAAACAATCTAAAAAAGATAAAATTGGCCGAATGCTGTCACCCTCTTCCTGGAGAAGATGTAATCGGAGTGAAAACAACAAAAAGAAAGATAATCATCCATAAAACAAATTGCCCAAATTTAAAAACAATTGGAAAACCCAAATTGGTCGAAATTGAATTTGAAAAAGACAAGGGACGCACAAAACTCAAAATAACCGCGATTGACCGAATTGGCCTACTAGGTGAGATATTAGAAGAAATAAAGAAGAATAAAATCAATTTACTGGAAACCAATTTTAAAATAAAAAACTCGGGTTTTGCCGAAGCACATTTCACAATCGAAGCAAAAAATGTAACAAAAGTAGAAAAACTAATGAATTCCATTGAAAAAATCAATGCTATACAAAGTGTTGAACGAGAATAAAGAAAAACTTATTAAATGAAAGATTATAATATATAGGTGATTTTATGAGAACAGGAACGAGAATTGGATTATTTTTAATTATTTTACTAGTATGTAGTGTTAGTGCGCTTGCTGCAGTACCCAGTGTGGCACAAACAAGTTACTTCCCAAGCCCAGCAGTGCCAGGAACAACAATAGATTTATTTATTCAATTAGAAAATAATGAATCAACCACGACCGAAGATGTCGTCGTTAGCATTGATAATAATTATCCGTTTAGTACTGTTGAAGAATCTAAAAAAGATGTTGGTGACTTGGAAGGATCAGAAAAGGCCTTTCTTGAATTCAAAATTTATATTGATCCAAGCGCAGAAAACACAACCTACACCATCCCTATACGCGTAAGTACAAAGAATAGCTTACCAATTGTAACAAGCCAACCAATAGTTATTAGTGGGAAAGAGCCAAGTGTAAAAGTAATTTCGGTTTCGGACGAAAAACTAATTCCTGGGCAAGAAAAAACTATAAACTTAGAAATACAAAATATTGGAACTAGCACTGCATACGATATTGTTGTTGAATTACAAGAAGATCGAACAGTTACTGCGGCAGGAACAATTGTTGAACGAGAAATAACTCCTTTAGGACCTGCACTTGACTATATTGGCCAATTACAATCAAAACAAAAACAAAATGTCGAAATCAAAGTTAGTGTTAATAGAGAAGCAGATTTGAAAAATTATACTCTACCAATAAAAATAACGTTTAGAGATTCTTCTGGAGCAAGTACACAAGAAACATCTTACATTGGTTTCAAGGTTTCAGGCACAGTTAATATTGATGCAGCAATTAAAGAAGTTACTCCACTTGGTGCACAAACAGAAATAACTGTTGAATTGTTTAACAAAGGAGTTGGAAAAGCAGAGTTTACAATTGTTGAAGTTGAATCTAATTTTGGAGAAATAGAAAAAAGCAAACAATTCATTGGCGCATTAGAACCTAATGACGTGGATTCTTTTAAAATAAAAATTACTCCAAATACTACTAGCGACAAAGAACTAACACTAAATATTTCTTACCAAGACACAGATTCAACACAAAAACAAGTTAAGTTAAAGCTAGCTGTTGATATGGGTAGTAGCCAAACAAATCAAAGTAATCCTGTTGGATCAATAATATTTTTGGTAATAATCGTAATCATTATTTACTTTGGTTGGCGATATTACAAGAAAAAAAAGAAACGTTAGGATTATTAAGTAAAAAAACAATAGTGATATAATGAATCGGATAAAAACTGGAATTGGGGGTTTCGACGAACTAATCGAAGGTGGGTTACCTGAAGGAAGAAGCTTTTTGGTTAGTGGAGGTACCGGAACTGGAAAAACTATTTTTGCTACTCAATTCATTGTTAGTGGTGCACAAAACGGAGAACCTGGAATTTATTTAACACTTGACGAGCGACCAGAATTAATCCGAGAAGATATGTTGCGGTTTGGATGGAATATACGTCAAATGGAAGATGAAGGTAAAATACAAATCATTGATGGTACTATTGCAAAAGTTGGGATACCTAGTGACGAAGAATTTTCTTTACCTGCAACAGGATTTGATTTAGATAAAGTGTTATTAGAATTAATGCGCGCGATAAAAAAAGTTAAAGCAAAAAGAGTTGTTATAGATTCTATTCCAGCACTTGGAATGAATTTTGAAAACGATCACGATGTTAGAAAAGCAGTTTTGAAAATGGTTTATTTGTTGTCACGAGCTGGTGTAACAACAATGTTAACAACTGAAACTAGTGAAGGTGCAAAACAATTCGGAAAATATGGTGTAGAAGAATTTGTTTCCGATGGCGTAATCGTTTTACACTACATGGGAATTGGAACACAGAGTAATAGAACTTTACATATTCGAAAAATGCGAGCAACAAAACACTCAGAAGACTTGCATCCAATAGAAATAAGCGACCACGGCATGAACATACACAAAGTTGAAGAAGACTACGATGTTTAAACCAAAAACTTTTTCTAAAAAAACAAACTTATTTTAAAAATAAAAAAACAAATTACTAAAATAAAAACTGTTTTTAAAAAATATTACGAAAAGATTTATTTATTTTTACAAAAAAAAGTTTTTAAAAAACAAATTTACTTTTTTTGTTAAATAAAAAGGCTTAAATATAAGAAAAGGATAATAAATTCAAACGAAAAGCAAAGGAGGTAATCATCATGGTTGTAAAAAAGAAAGCAAAAAGAAAAGTTGTTAGAAAAAGAAAACCAGTAAAACGAAAAACAACAAAAAGAAAAGTTGTTAGAAAGAAAACTACAAAAAGAAAAACAACTAAGAGAAAGGTAACAAAGAAAAAAACTGTTAGAAAGAAAAAGCCAGTAAAACGAAAAACTACTAAAAAGAAAACAGTTAAGAAAAAAACTACTAAACGAAAAACTACAAAAAGAAAAGCTGCTAAGCGAAAACCCGCTAAAAGAAAGCCAGCTAAGAGAAAAAAAAGATAGTTGTTTAGTTATTGTACAGAAATATTTGGGGAGCGTTTAGTTCCCCTTTTCTATTTTTTAAAAAGCTTATTTTATTATATATTTCCAACCGGGTTGCCACGCTTTTGTTTTACGCCAATCGTTATCAATTACTTCTTCCCAAGATTTATTGTCTAGTATAACTTCGATTGCTAGTTGTGGTGCTTGATGACAAACAAGCGCGACTCTTTTGTTGCCATAATTTTCTTTTAAGAACTCTAGAAAATCTTTTATTCGTACTTCTACATCTAAATAGCTTTCACCATTAGGATAATCCGTTGTAATAAAGTCTTTAAGCTCCCAATCCTTTGGTTTTTGATTAAAATCACCATAATCACATTCACGGATTCTCTCATCAATAATTAATTCTCGATCTTCGCCAAAAGTTAGTTTTGCAGAATTAATGCTTCTTGGTAAATCCGAAACAAAGATCGCGTCGAAATTATCTTCGATTTGATTAATTAGTTCTTTTGATTGCTTAACGCCTAGTTCAGAAAGTTTTGTATGTGCTTGTCCTGTTGCTAAATGTTGTTCATTATCTATTGTAGTTCCATGCACAAAATAAATTAGTTCTACACTCATAAAATCACTTAATAAAAATAAATGGGACCGGCGAGATTTGAACCCGCGACACCTAATTTAATATGGGAATGGCGAGATTTGAACTCGCGACACATACGTCTTCAGCGTATTGCTCTCCCAGACTGAGCTACATTCCCTTACAAAGAAATTGTCCATGCAAAGCTTTTTAATAATCACTACAGAGGGCAATTGCTTTAGCCTGTTTAGTTGGGTTCGAAAAACCAATTTCTTTCAACCAATGCATCAAATTGTTTTGACCATATAAACACACTTTATATGTTCTATGTTTAGATAATTGGCTCCCATAACTTCTAAGCTTTGTTACTCTAAAACTTTGGCACAAAAGACTTTCTCTTAATTGTTCGGCTAATTTTATACTAATAGTTGTAATCTCAATCGCAGGATATTTTTCAACACCTGGTTTTTTAGAATAGAAAACACTACCATCCGTATCAACAATCCCTCTAATAATATATTTTAATAAGTCCCAATTTAAGACAAACGACTCGGGAATAAAAACATTCTTTGCTTTACCTTTTCCATACAATAATTTAAACTGCTTAATCAACTTATTACAAATCTCTTTCGAATAAAACTTTGTTCTTAACCCACCTAAGCGAATTGTTGTTTTTGGTGTTTTATTCCAAACTTTTTGCATTAACTTTGACAAATAGTTATGATATTCTAAATCATCTATTGGGTGGCCAACAAAACCAACAATATATTTCCCGCTTGCTAATGAAATATAGCCATCGCCAATCAACGCGCCAATTAATTCCGCTTCCATTTCTTCTTTGTTCACATAATAAAATTAGCTTTTTTCATTTAAAAACAATTTGAGACGTCAGTGCCGGCACTTTTAATCTCTACGAGATTAAACCTGCACTAAATATTAGGTTGCTTACAGCAACCTTGCTGACGGTTAAAAAATGATCTGCCACTTCCGAACCACTGAAAGTGGTTCATTGTGTATTAGTACTCACGGCTAACCGTGAAAGCGATCCCGCAGGGATTCGAACCCTGGACACCCAGATTAAGAGTCTGGTGCTCTACCAACTGAGCTACGGGACCTAATAATTAATTTTGATTTGAGAGTATTTAAAAGCGTTTAGTTTAGCTTAAATT
>Ga0233437_1003242_pt1 | contig 21810 bp, 16 predicted proteins | sample SI_122_August201_FD_182714 | JGI IMG/M metagenome (GOLD analysis project Ga0233437, IMG submission 182714) | Seawater microbial communities from Saanich Inlet, British Columbia, Canada - SI_122_August2016_200_MG | ecosystem: Environmental > Aquatic > Marine > Inlet | place: Canada: British...
ATGCACTTGGATTTAAACACCGTCCTTTTACCAGAAAAATAAAAGTAGTGCCCCAATTGTAAAAATGAAAATCGTTTTTCACTGAGATTGAGATAGTAACGAATGTAAATTTACAAGTTGGGTTAAGGTTCATTATTTAATCAAATTCAATTTCATCGGGAATATATCTGTTGAAGGCAGGTTTTCGGGCATTGTTCCACCAAGTTCTTCAATGGTTTTTCGCACTTTTTTACCTACTTCAAACTGGGTTTTGTTGACTTTGATTTTTTCTTTGATTTTTTCCCTTTTTAATTTTTCTTCGGTTTGTGTTGCACGGAACAAATTAGCAGCTAATTCGGTACTTCCCATGTGGTCGAGTATCTTTTGGTTTTTCTTCAGTCCTTTCTTTCCGTGTATTCCTTTTGCATCAAGTCCGCCATACAAACCTTTGTAACCATGATTTTGAACAATTAGATAACAAGCATAGCGGGAAAGTTTTATGCTTGGATAATATTGTTTTGCACCTTTGCCGTGTTTTATCTCCTCGTGGAAGTCCACGAAGTGATCCGAAACCAAGTAACCACTATTTAAACATGCTTCTTGTGCCTTTTCTATTACAGGTTTAAAATTTCTGTATTCATTATAATCTAATACTTTAAATAAATCCCGAGCCGTCCAAAATTCGTTTCCGTTTTCGTCTTTTCTTTTGATTTACTCAAATATAGTTTGTGTTTGTTTCTTTAGCTCTTTACTCATAATTTTGTGCTTTCTAATTTATAGTGTTTTACATGGCATTTTTCATTTCTCAGTTTACACTTTGTGAACCTTCGTGTTTTCTTAGTGTAACTTTGTGGCATAGCTATTACACAGAGTTTCACTAAGAAAACACAAAGCTACACAGAGAAAAAGTGCTAACTACTTTTTATTGATTTTGATGAATATAAGTTACAAATTTCCTTTTTTCATCAAACTTAATATATCTTTTCTGTATTCCTTTTTCGTTAAAGAACAAAACTAAAATTATTAACAACATTACAATTGGCATTCTTGGCAACCTAAAACCAACCGGATAATACAATATTTTGACAGCAATCTATGTTCGCTGCCGAAATTTAGACACTTTGTTTAAATATTCAATTAATTTCTTCTTCTTCCTCCTTCTATCTGCATATCGCAACATCTTATTTTCATTCACTGAATATTTTTCAAAAGCCTCGTTAAAAATTATTTCCATTTCTGAACCTTGCTGAGCGTCAAAAGTGATAGAATCACAGAAAATATCAACTAACATTTTTTCAATAGTTGTTGTATTTATCCCTTCAACATATTGAGTAGGTGCTTCCGAAACCAGGGATTTTACTATCCATGTTTCTTTTTCATCGGGAATATATCTGTTAAACAATCCACGAGTTGGTTGCAGAAAAACAGAATGTTTTCTTTCTTTCATAAAATAAAAAACAGATTCCATAGCATCCTTTTCAACTTCAACTATTAAATAAAATCGCCCCGGTTGATGGAGCATAAACTCATTAAAAACAGAAGTACTCCATAAACACACATCTAAGAATGGAAAATTCCTTCGTAGTTTATTGTTTATTGTTTTGATTTTATTAGGGATTTCCGGAATAAAATTTCTTCTTTCACCAAGAACAAATTTTCCTCTTCCAATTCGGTTTAAAATACCTTTATGAATTAAGCTGTAAATTCTCCAATTAACAGTTGTTTCTTTAATTTGGGGTTCAATTGTTTTATAAAAATCAAACAAATCTTTATTAGTAAAGGTTTGATCATTCTTAAACAAACTGTTTAATTTGACGATATTTAATTTATTTGTATTGATCTTTACTTTAAATTTTTGGCAAATATACAAAACTATATTTTGGCAGCAAAATAAAAATGCTGCCGAAATTTAGTTGTGCAGCATTGGTGAGTATGATTAATGCGATAAGGTATCAAACATTATAGAGTTTTTTGAGGGTTCAACTGAGCATTAAATCCTAAAATTTTAGCAACTGGCAATTTTCATCTATATCTAATTTTAGCCTTTTCAGCATTGAATGAGCGAATTTACTAAGCACAGCTTTTGAAGATTTATTATGCTTTACAAAATAAAACAAAATATTCCATATATCATAATAAATATTAATAGTCTTTCCTTATTTGACCGAAAGTATCTATAATGAAAACACCGTAGAAACTACTGAAATTACTTTCCATCACTCCAATACTCCAATACTCCATCACTCCACATCCCCTCTACTCCATCACTCCTCTTAAAATATTTAAACATATCTCCATTCACATATTTATACTGTCTTGCTTTTAAAGTATATTTGCAGCGTTGTTATTCTTTTATATCTAAAATTATGATTCTGTTTTATAAAGGTTCTGAAAATGAGGTTTATGCTGTTCATCTTTTGCATGAAATTACTGTCACTGATAAGAGAAAACTTAGCTGGCTTTTTGGTGAAGCTACTTTGATTGACGGCGATACTTTAGAAGGTGTTTTCGTTGGCCCACGAAAAGAAATGATCACTCCCTGGAGTACAAATGCTGTTGAGATTACTCAAAATATGGGCATTGAAGGAATCCTAAGGATTGAAATGTTTACTGAAACTGCAAACGAAAAACCGGAATTTGACCCTATGCTTCAATCAAAATATGAAGGGCTTTGTCAGGATTTATTTACGATTGACAAAACTCCCGATCCGATAATTTATATTGAAAATATTGAGGAATATAATCAACAGGAAGGGCTTGCATTGAGTGCCGATGAAATTTCGTATTTAGAAGATGTTCAGACAAAGATCAACAGAAAACTTACCGATAGCGAAGTTTATGGTTTTGCGCAGGTTAATTCCGAGCATTGCAGGCATAAAATATTTAACGGAACTTTTATCATTGACGGAGAAGAGAAAAAGGATTCATTATTTGCATTAATAAAAAAGACAGCTAAGCAAAATCCAAATACTTTGGTTTCAGCTTATAAAGATAATGTTGCTTTTGTTCTCGGCCCGAGAGTTGAGCAATTTGCCCCCGAAACCCAAGACAAAGCCGATTATTTCAAAATAAAAGATATTGATACGGTAATTTCTCTGAAAGCCGAAACGCATAATTTCCCCACAACTGTCGAACCTTTCAACGGTGCTTCGACAGGCACCGGAGGTGAAATTCGAGATCGAATGGCAGGCGGAAAAGGAAGTTTGCCTCTTGCCGGAACGGCGGTTTATATGACTGCTTATCCACGAATTGACGGCAACCGAAAATGGGAAGATAAAACCAAAGCAAGAAACTGGCTGTATCAAACGCCCGAAGAAATTCTTATCAAGGCTTCAAACGGAGCAAGCGATTTTGGAAATAAATTTGGCCAGCCTTTAATTAACGGCAGCCTCCTGACTTTCGAGCATTTCGAAGACAGTAAAAAGTTTGCTTATGATAAAGTTATTATGCTTGCCGGAGGAGTTGGTTTTGGTAAGAAAGAGGATAGCCTGAAAGATGTCCCCGAAGTCGGTGATACCATCGTTGTTCTTGGCGGCGATAATTACCGTATTGGAATGGGTGGAGGTGCGGTTTCGTCAGTTGCAACCGGTGAATATGGCAATTCAATTGAGTTGAACGCCGTTCAAAGAGCTAATCCCGAAATGCAAAAACGTGTTATGAATGCAATCAGGGCTTTGGTCGAATCCGATAAAAACAGCATTGTTTCAATTCACGATCATGGTGCGGGCGGCCACCTTAACAGTCTTTCGGAACTTGTTGAAGAAACCGGCGGAACTATTGATATTGAAAAACTCCCCGTCGGCGATCCTACTTTGTCGGATAAAGAAATCGTTGGTAACGAATCGCAGGAAAGAATGGGTTTGATCATTAAAAAAGAAGATTTTGATAATCTTAAAAAGATAGGCGACAGAGAAAGAGCACCGATTTATAATGTTGGTGAAACAAGCGGTGACGATCATTTTAAATTCAAAAAGGGAGAGAATTGTCCAATTGACCTCAATCTGGAATATCTTTTCGGAAAACCTCCAAAGACTATTTTAAAAGATGAAACAATAAAAACAAATTACGGAGATGTTGATTATACTGTAGATAAAATCAATGAATACCTTGAAAATGTATTGCAATTAGAAGCTGTTGCCTGCAAAGATTGGCTGACCAATAAAGTCGATCGTTCGGTAACCGGAAAAGTTGCGATGCAACAATGTGCGGGCAAAGTACAATTGCCTCTAAATAATCTTGGTGTTGTTGCTATTGATTATAAAGGCGAAAAAGGTATTGCTACGGCAATTGGCCATGCTCCTGCAAATGCTTTGGTTGATCCTGCAAACGGTTCGGTGATCTCAATTGCCGAATCATTGACAAATATTATCTGGGCACCGATTAAAAACGGATTGAAAGGAATTTCGCTAAGTGCAAACTGGATGTGGCCATCAAAAAACACTGGTGAGGATGCCAGGCTTTATAAAGCTGTTCAGGCTGTTAGCGATTTTGCCTGCAAGCTTGGCATTAATATTCCAACCGGTAAAGATTCGCTTTCGATGACACAAAAATACCCCGGCGGCGATGTTGTTTATTCACCCGGTACCGTAATAATTTCGGCAGTTGGTGAAGTCAGCGATATTAAAAAAGCTGTTTCACCCGTTCTGAAAAACAATAATAATACTTCATTAATTTATCTTGATTTTTCAAACGATGAATATAAATTAGGCGGAAGCAGTTTTGCACAATCCATAAATAAATTAGGTAATTCGTCGCCCACAATTACCGATGCCGGTTATTTTGCAAAAGCATTTAATGTAATTCAGCAATTAATTTCTGATAAGAAAATTCTTTCCGGCCATGATATTTCTGCCGGAGGAATGATTACTGCATTGCTTGAAATGACTTTCGGAAATAATGATACGGGATTGGATATTGATCTTACTACAATTGATGAAGCTGATTCCATAAAACTTCTTTTTAGCGAAAATCCGGGAATATTAATTCAGGTTTCCGATGATGATAAAATTTCTGAATTCCTTGAAAGAAACCAAATTAAATTTTATGAGATTGGGAAATTAAATGATAAAAGAGAGCTAAAGATAAAGAATCAAAGCGATGAATTTAATTTTGATATTGATCATTTAAGAGACAAATGGTTTAGAACATCTTATCTTCTTGATAGAAAACAATGTGGCGAAAACCTGGCTTTGGAAAGATTTAATAATTATAAAAATCAGGAATTAAGTTTTAATTTTAATGATGATTTCACTGGAAAGCTTTCACAGTTTGGAATTGATAAAAACCGCAGAGAAAAGGCAGGAATAAAGGCAGCAATAATTCGTGAAAAAGGTGTTAATGGCGACCGTGAAATGGCTTATATGATGTATCTTGCGGGCTTCGATGTTAAGGATGTTCACATGACCGATCTTATTTCGGGCCGTGAAAATCTCGAAGATATTAATTTAATAGTATTTGTCGGTGGTTTTTCAAATTCCGATGTTCTCGGTTCTGCAAAAGGTTGGGCGGGAGCTTTTATTTATAATTCAAAAGCCCGAAAGGTTCTCGAAAATTTCTATTCCCGAAAAGATACTTTGAGTCTCGGGGTGTGTAATGGTTGCCAGCTAATGCTTGAATTGAATCTTGTTAATCCCCGCCATGAAAAAAAGCCGAAAATGTTGCATAATGAATCCGGTAAATTTGAATCGGGTTTTATAAATGTAAATATTCTTGAGAACAATTCGGTTATGTTAAAAAGCCTGATAGGTTCAAGATTAGGGATCTTTGTTGCTCATGGCGAAGGAAAATTCTCGCTTCCTTACGACGAAGACAAATATAATATCCCGGTTAAATTTTCTTATGATTCTTATCCAGGCAATCCTAACGGTTCGGATTATTCGGTTGCAGCTTTAAGCTCTGACGATGGCCGTCATCTTGCAATGATGCCTCATTTGGAAAGAGCTATTTTCCCGTGGAACTGGGCAAATTATCCCGAAGAAAGAAAAAATGATGAGGTTACACCCTGGATTGAAGCATTTGTAAATGCACAGGAATGGATCAGAAAAACTAGGAAATAAGGGAAATATACCTTTATTCCCCTTATACCTTTGTTAAATTAATTTCAGAAAATCATGATGCGAATTACATTTTGTTTATTAATAGTTTTATATGTTTCAAATATTGTAGCACAAACAGATACTCTTTGGATGGAAGAAATTGAAGTTAGTGCATACCGTGCTCCGACATTATATTCCGAATCATCACGTGTAATTTCGATAATCACTAAGGATGAGATAAGTAATGCACCTGTGCAAAGTATTCAGGAGATTCTTGAATATGCGTTGAATGTTGATATCAGACAACGTGGAGTTGGGGGAGTACAATCGGATGTTAGTATTAGAGGCGGTTCGTTTGACCAGGCTTTAATACTTCTGAACGGGGTTCAATTTAATGATCCGCAAACAGGCCATCATAATCTGGATTTACCTGTTGATATTGAGAATATTGAAAGAATTGAAATTTTAGAAGGGCCCGGATCCAGGATTTTTGGACCAAATGCTTTTAGCGGTGCAATTAATATTATTACAGGAACTTCCGACACAAACAATGCAAAAATATCTTTATTAGCCGGCGAAAATTCGCTTTATGGTGTTTCATTTTCCATATCGAATAAAATTGGCCGAATTAAGAATTATCTTTCCGTATCAAAAAAATCCACAGATGGTTACATTAATAATACCGATTTTGGTATTTTCAATGTTTACTATAGATCAGCCTATAAAATCAAAAATGGAAAATTTATTTTTCAGGCCGGATGGATTGATAAAGAATTTGGAGCAAATGATTTTTATACTCCAAAATATCCCGATCAGTTTGAAAATACCAAGACTACTTTTTTTGATCTGAAATTTGAAGGAGGTAAAAAAGTAAAAATTTCTCCGAACATTTACTGGAAAAGACATAAAGACAAATTCGAACTTTTTAGAGAAGGAAAAAACTGGTATAAAAAAGAAGGAGATGTTTTTGTAATGAATGGTGACACCGCGGGTTTTCCGACTCCTGTAGGTTTATATCCTTATAAAGGCCATAATTATCACATGACCGATGTTTATGGAGGAGGAATAAGTGTAAGCTTTAACTCTTCATTTGGACGGACTGCTTTTGGTTCGACTTTTCGTTCGGAGAATATTTTAAGCAATGTTTTAGGTGAAACTATGGAACATACAAAACCGGTAAAAGGTGAAGCGGATGGTGTTTTTACTAAAAGTAAATCCCGCGAAAATCTTAGTTTCTTTGCCGAGCATAATATTTATTTTGGTAGAATAACTATTTCTGCAGGAATGCTTTTGAATTGGAATTCAGACTATGATTGGAAAATTTATCCTGGAATTGATATGAGTTATAAACTTAACGACATTTTCAAAATATTCGGATCAGTTAATAATTCATTGCGAATGCCCACATTCACCGACTTGTATTATCAAGGGCCGACAAATATTGGTAATCCAAACCTGAAACCGGAGGAAGCAACATCCTTCGAAGTTGGGCTCAAAATATCAAATGATTTCATGACTGGTAATTTATCTTTATTCAGACGAAACGGAAAAAATATAATTGATTGGGTAAAACTTAATGATACTTTAAAATGGGAAAGTAGAAACATTACGAACCTGCATACAAATGGCCTGGAAATAGCCATGCAATTTTCCTTGAAAAACATGTTTAATAAAAAAACTCCCATCGAATATCTGAGAGTAAGTTACGCATATTTAGATATGGAAAAAAATAGTAAAGATTATATTTCAAAATACGCACTCGATTATTTGAAAAATAAATTTGTTGTTGGTATTCAACATAAAATCTATAAAAATATTGGTGCAAGCTGGCAATATATTTATCAGGATAGGGCAGAGAAATATTTTGATTTTGAAAAAGCCGAAGAAACTGAGTATGATCCATTCTCATTGCTTGATGTTAGAGTTTTTTGGAAAAGAAAAAATTTGAATGTTTATTTTGAAGCTACAAATCTCTTTGATAAAAAGTATTTTGATTTTGGAAATATCGAAATGCCCGGAAGATGGATCAGGGCAGGAGTTGTCTTACGTTTTGAATATCTTTAATGTTCTGATAATAGTCATTTATATTATTGGAGTAATGGAGGGATGGAATTTTGGAAATTTGGAAATTCCTCAGAACTCGCTAAAATTACAGTATTGGATTATCATTCTTTAATATGCCGCACCTACGGTGCTTGTTTTGATGTTCATCCGTTTTCTACTACAAATATTTAGCCTCTACGAGGCTTGTTTTAAGCACCGTAGGTGTGACATCTTTATAGAAAATTAAATTACACAAATCGCTTTAGTGCCGTAGGTACGATATATTTATCACTCCAATTGAAATCTATCCATTATAATTTTTTGTCCCCATTAAAAACAAATTGAAAATCTTTTGGAATTAGCGTTACATAACTGATTCTTGAAGGGATACCATTTCAATTGTTAAACTACAGCAATGTAACAATTAAACAATATAATAATTTTTCAATCCTAAAAAGAAGAAAAATCCATTAAAAACATAAATTCAAACCCTAAGGTTTTTTGATCAGGTTTGTAAATTGTTCGGAAACCTAAATCAAAAGGAATAATCATTCTGAGAAAATGACAATCGAAAGTAGTTTCAACACCGGTTGAGCGATAAATTGATTTTTCACCATCTGATTTGCCATCGGTATAATCGTAAAAAAGATTAAGTTTAATTCGCTTCAAATAAACTAAAGATGAAAGACTTAAATCGGGGCAAATAATCGGGAATTTATAATTAAATGAAATTGAAAATAATTCGTCGCTTGAGAGGCCGGAAAAGCCTCTCGGATAATTAACAATATCTGAAAACATATAATCTTCGTTTTTCTTTTTTTGAATTCCGCTATAAATTTTAATTCCCTGATGCCTGAATAATCCCGGGAAAAACAAAACAGTTTCGATAGCTTTTATTGAGCCAAGATCATTATCCCCGAAAGGAGTATTTCGATAATTCAAACCGATTGATTGTCCCCACTTTGGATAAATATCACGATGTGATTGTTTCAGAATATTATACATTGACAAATTATATTCGAGAGTTTGGATGGTTCCATCTATAAAATTATCGGGAGTCGAATTATTATGAGCAATGTTTTTAAAAGTTGTACCTATTTTGGGAGTTATTGACCGGATATATTTATTCGTAGTAAGGTTTAAAGGAAGACTTGTTTCAAATTCAAGATTTGTTTCCGACAATGAAAAATCATGGAAATTATCCATATCATCAATATATTCCCCCTTTCTTTTCCCATGATCCAAAGTAATATCAAAAACAGGATAAAAGCCTTTGTAAGTATAATTTACATAATATTTTCCGCTTCTTTCGTTTAAGTTATAATCGTATCCGAGCGTAGTGATTGAAGTACCAAGTTTGTCTTGCGACATAATTGAAAATCCCGGATCAATTTCATTATTATTTACATCAATAAAAAGAGGAGCCCAGCTATGAAAATTAAAAAGATGTTTCCATTTTCGGTATTTTTTACTTTCAAATTTTTTTTCGGGAATGTCTGATTTTTCAATTATTCTATCTTCCTGTTTGGCAATACTTTCATAAAGTTTTATTGAAATATCCTTAACTCTTTCCAGGCTTTTAAGATTTTCATTGTATAAATTTGTTTTTACAATTTCATATCCGTTTTCTGTATAATTTGAATAAATAATTTCGCTCATATCTTTTGATAAACAAGGATCGGCAACACCAAAACGTGCTGATGTCAATTGTGAGATATGATTTGTTTTGGTATTTAAAACATAAATATCATCAATTCCGGAATAAGTTCCGACAAAATAAACAAATTTGCCAAACATAATTGGTTTTGAAATTTCAGTAAAAGAAAAATCAGTTAAAAACTTAATTTCATTTATTTGTGAATTAATGGAAGCAAGGCATTTTCCTTTTTCTGATAGAAGAACAACAATCAGGGTTTTATTATCATCAGACCAGTTTGGAGTAATAAAAAAATAGTTTTCGGGAGTGGAAATTGAATTTATTATTTCACCACTATTTGTTTCGAGAATATCAAGAAAATAATTATTGTCGGTTGTAATTCTTACGGCAGCAATTTTTTTTGAATCCGGTGAAATTGCCGGTGCGAAATATCTTGTGTGAGATGTTAATTTTTTGGTTTTTTTTGTTTTCAGGTCTAATGTTTTAATGATGGCGTAGTTCCGGTTTTGCCAACGCAAATCGTATTGTTTTTCTACCCAGACCAATAAATTTTCAGTTCCCGAAAGAGTCTCGGGGAAAATAAATCCCGGAGTGTAAAATATTTCTTCCTTTCCGATTTTATCAATTTTAATAAATCGTGTAATATCATCAAGCCCTGATCTTTGGGCTATAATTGTTGAGTCATTTATAAAAACAGGATTTGTATAATTTGTATAAAATTTTGACTTTTCTTTTAATAAAACTTCATAATTTGTAATCCCTACTTTTTCATTTTGATCTAACCAAAGGCTGTCAAGTTCATTCAGCGTTTTTTCGTATAATTGGATTTTATTCAAGCTACTTGTAGCTTTTATTGAATTTGAAAAAGGGGTGATTTGAAATGGGTTTTTTCCGACATTATCAAAAGCATTTTTCCATATTTCACTTCCATAATCCTGACGTGCTTTTGCGGCAAGAAAATATCCCAAATGATATCTGTCAGGAATATAATCTTTATAAGAACCTAAAACCGCTTTATCATAAGTTTCAATTTTTTCGGAAAGAGTTTTGGTTCGGAGTTTCATTTCAAAAGAGGGTAATCTTCCTCTTCCCGAATTGCTTAATGCTGTTTCGGTGCAAATCGCATCACCTTCGACAAGCCAAAGAGGAATGAACAAACCCAATATTGCACCTGTAGCTTGTTCACCAAACAGAAAAGTTAACACCTTTGTCATTCCCTGGTTAAGTTTATCAATTTGCACAACATGTCGATATTCGTGAACTGCAAGTTGCTGAAGCCAATTTTCAGCATAGGAATCTTGCGGAGGACAGGTGAACATTTCTATTCTTTTCGGAGCCCAAACAACCATTGCGTTGGAAGTTACAGTTTGGTTATGTAAAATTACCGAGATTTTTGGGGGTCTATGATCAAGTGTTTTTATGTCAAATTTATAGACATAATTTAGTGTGTTTGCAAAATATTGAGCTTCATTTTCGAAATCTTCAGGATAAATGATTTGAAAATGCTCAGTATTTATTTGCTTCCAATTAATCGAAGCCGGGTCCTGCCCCGAATCATAATATTGAGCCTGGCAAGTTGTCGAAAGAAACAAAGCGAGCAAAAAAAACAAAACCGAAAAAAGTCGAAAATTCATGGGGGTAAATTACAAAAAAAAAGAGGAAAAGCATTTAGCAATTCCTCTTAATTAATTTAACTTATAAAGTTATTCTTATTTATAAACCTTTTTACGAGTAGAATAATTTATCTTAAATGCTCCTACTTTTCTAAGTTCTTGTTTAACATCCGTAACAACACCCATTTTAGTTTTATAATCAACTTTTAAGGAGGTTGTAAGGAGCCTTCTGTCAGCTTCATCTCTTGCTTCTCTTTCACTATAGATAAATTCAGGGATATCACCAACTGAAGAAAACTGATCGTTTAATTGAATACGCGACTCGTTACCATAAAGTTTTACGTTTCGTGGTTCACCGATATAGATGTAGCTCACAAGTGATTTTTTCATAAGCTTTTGAACTTCACTTGCCTGTGGCAATCGGGTTTTTACAATAGTAGTATTTTCCCGCATAACTGTTGTTACCATAAAAAAGAATAACAACATAAAAATAATATCAGGCAATGATGAAGTGTTGATTGCGGGTAAACCTGAACCTTTTTTCTTTTTAAACCTTGACATATTAATTTCCTCCTATATTTTCAGGTTCAGCTTCTGAAATTCGCATTGGAACTGCTGCTTCTATAGCTTTTTTTTGCTCTTCCTTAACCAGTTTACTATATTTTTTACCAAACTTTTCCATTGATAATTCATCTCTTAATTCTTTAAAAGCTCTGGCTAATTCATTTTGAACCTGTATATACATTTCATACGAAGTCCCTCTGTCGTTTTTTAGAGATACAATTCCTTTCGAGGTTGGAACATCGCCTAATAATTCAATGCTTTTAATATTAATTTCGGGATAAGATTCATTGTTAGGATGTATGCTCATAAAATCTTTCACCTCATCCTTAAGCGTGTAAAGACTACCTTCTTTATTATTTACGAGCAATCTGTCACGCTTGTTAACAAGAATTTTCATAATGTTTCTTTCCTTAACATCAGGAGGTTTTACGTCTTTGGGAACCGGTGGTGGTAACTTTCTGACCAAACCTGTATCTGTGTCCATTGTAGTTGTTACAAGGAAAAACACAAGCAGGAGGAAGGCAATGTCAGCCATTGATCCGGCATTAACCTCTGGTAGCTTTCTTGCCATATTTATTTATTATTTAAATGCGTTAATAATTCCAAAAACAATAATTGATAATATTGCTAATGTTCCAATAACATAAGTTGTTATCATGCAAGTACCGATAAATCGTGAAATGCCTTCGGTGATATCTAATTTTTCATAAATATTGCCTTCTATAGAACCACTTGCAAAAATGTAAGAAATACCATATAAAATAGCAAATACCAGAACAACACCGAGAAACACAAGAGCAGTTTTGGGATGTTTTATGAAATTCATAATTGGGAAGATAATAATTAACAGAACTGCTATGCCGATAAGAATATATGCCCAATAAGCAACAGTATCTATCATTGATCCTTCTTCTCCAGTAGTCATTGATTCTCCTTTAATATAAAAGATCACAAATAAAACTGTCGAAACAGCCAGAAAACCATACAATATATATTGTAATATTTTATTTACTTTATCATTCATGATAATTATTTTTTAGCTAATTTATGTCTGGTCAAAATATCAATGAAAGAGATTGTGCTATCTTCCATATCGTTAACTATTGAATCAACTTTTGCTACAAGATAATTGTAGAAAATTTGAAGAATAATAGCAACGATCAAACCAAATACAGTAGTTAAAAGAGCAACTTTAATACCGCTGGCAACAATAGTAGCTGAGATATCGCCGGCAGCTTCAATATTAGCAAAAGCACTGATCATACCAATTACAGTACCCATGAAACCAAGCATAGGGGCAATTGCAATAAATAATGAAATCCATGATAATCCTTTTTCCAATCGTCCCATTAAAACACTACCGTAAGAAACAATAGATTTTTCGACTATTTCGATACCCTCATTATATCTTTCTAAACCCTGGAAGAAAATACTTGCAATCGGGCCTCTTGTGTTTTTGCAAATTTCTTTTGCAGAATCAATGCCACCGCTTTCGAGAGCCGATTCAACTTTGTTTAAAAGTTTTTGATTGTTGGTCGTAGCGAGGTTTAGATAGATGATCCTTTCGATACACATCGCCAAACCAAGTACTAATGCCAATAATACAATTCCCATAAATTGCCAGCCACCTGCAATGAAGTTTTCTTTCAATACTTGTTGGAAAGATTGTTTTTCAGCCACTTCTGGCTCAGCTATTGCTTCGACAACCATTTCCTCTCCGGCATTCAGAGTTGAAGTAGTATCAGGTTCAGCCATTGTTGTATCTGTGGTAATTTCGGTTTCGGTTACTGTTTCATCTTGCGCAGCAACAAAGTTTGAAACTCCAAAAGTTAGCATTCCTGCTATTGTTAAAAAAGCAAATAATTTTTTCATTTTACTATTTATTGATTTTTAATAATTTTTTAACTTATTTATTATTTATTTATTGTTCACTTTCTTTTTTTGCGGAGAGGAAGGGATTCGAACCCCCGATTCCGTTTCGCACAGAATACACACTTTCCAGGCGTGCGCCTTCAACCACTCGGCCACCTCTCCTGTTTCAAAATAGCGAACCCTATCTCTCAATATCCGGCAGCTAAAATAATAAAAAATTATTTCACTAATAAAATATTTGGTTTAATTTTTTTAAAATCATATCGCTTTGTAAATAAGCTGTTTATTGATATTAAATCCTTTGTCTTTTAAAAACTTGTGCCTAATCAATATTAAATAAACAATGAAAATTTGGCATTTTTCATATTCCGGTTTACAATTTAGATTAAATATATGATATTATTGAATTGATTAAGATCTTTAATTAGAGTCTGTCCATAAAGTTAGTGTTTATTTCAGAATGTTCGTTTTCGAGGTTTGCAAAGTCAAAAGAATGAGACGTTTACTTCTGTAAATAAGAATTATTTTGACAAGCATAACGAAGAAAACGGACATTATGGACAAACACTAATTATACAGTAATTTCTCCTCTAATTGAGGTTTGAAGAGATTTTCTTAGCTTTTGTTCCGAAAAATTATTTCCTAAAAGCAGCATGGTTTTTACGATTGCCGACTCAGATGTAATGTCGTGTCCGCTGATAATTCCAATTTTATTCAAATTAAGACTAGTTTGATATTTTCCTAATTCCACAGCCCCACCTTTACATTGAGTTACATTAACTATAATTATTCCCTTTTTAATAGCTTTGCTTAAAGTATCAATAAACCATTGATCTGTTGGAGCATTTCCCGAACCATAAGTTTCAAGGATTACAGCCCGGAGCCCTTCGATATTTAATATTGAATTAACCGCATTTTCCTGAATACCGGGAAATAGTTTTAGAATAACAATATTTGTATCAAGGTTTTTATGTACTCTCAACCTTTTGAAATTTGGTTTGTGAATTGCGTTTTTATTATATTTAATATAAACCCCTGCTTCGGCTAAAACCGGATAATTCAATGAGCTAAATGCTTTGAAATTTTCAGCATTATATTTATGAGTACGATTTGCCCTGTAAAGTTGGTTTTCAAAATATATACAAACTTCTGGAACTATTGGAAGATCGTTCTCTTGAGCTGCAGCTATTTCAATTGAGGTAATAAAATTTTCTTTTCCATCGGTGCGACTAATTCCAATTGGCAACTGAGAGCCGGTGAAAATGACAGGTTTATTTAAATTTTCGAGCATAAAACTCAATGCGGAAGCTGTAAAAGACATAGTGTCGGAACCATGCAAGACAACAAAACCATTATAGTTTTCGTAATTTTCTTCAATAACAGTAGCAAGTTTAACCCACAAATCCGGCTTCATATTTGAGGAATCTATCGGCGGATCAAAAGAATATGAGTCAATATCGCAATCAAAATTGTTAATTTCAGGAATGTGTTTTGATAATAATTCAAAATTATACGGGAGCAACATTCCTGTTTCCGGGTCTTTTATCATCCCAATAGTTCCGCCAGTATAAATAACAAGAATTGATATTTTTGATTCCATTAATTTGTTTTTTTGTTAGTGTTCGCGCACTGCATTAAATGGGTATGCAAAAAATTAGAAATTAGAAATTGGGGCTTTCCTGAATTTCTAATTTCCAATTTCCAATTTCATTTTAAATAACTCTATTGCTGTTTTTGTTGTTGTTTCCGAAACTTCTTCAATTGTAATATTTTTTATGGAGGCAATTTTTTCGGCAATTAAAATTGTATAGGCACTTTCGTTTCTTTTTCCGCGAAAAGGCATCGGTGCCAAAAACGGCGAATCTGTTTCGAGGACAATGTTTTTTAAATCAACTTCTTTAACAACTTTATCAAGTCCTGAGTTTTTAAATGTAACAACTCCTCCTATTCCTAATTGAAACCCTAATTCATTAATTACTTTTTTTGCCTGATCAACCGAACCCGAAAAGCAGTGAAATACACCTCTCATTTCGGGGAATTTTGATTCGTATAAAACTTTGAAAACTTCATCATAAGAATTTCGTGAATGAATAACAATTGTAAGATTGTATTCTTTGGCAAGATTGATCTGGAATTTCATTGCCTCAACCTGCTCTTCGTAAAATGTTTTATCCCAATAAAGGTCAATTCCAATTTCTCCAATCGCACAAAAATTTTCTTTAGATAAATATTTTTCAACTAAGCTTAATTCTTCCTTATAATTTGATTTGACAGAAGTTGGATGAAGCCCGATCATAGGTAAGCAATTATCAGGAAAATCGCGGCAAATTTTTAACATTCCCTCCGTTGAAGTGCTATCAATATTAGGCAAAAGCATATATTTTACTCCCTTACTGATAGCTTTTTCCACAACCTGATTCAAATCATCATCAAAGTCTTTCAGGTATAAATGTGTATGAGTGTCAATAAATATCATGTTGCAAAATTAGGATTATTTTTACGAAAACCGGAATAGATTTCTCCCGCTGATTTCGCAGATAAACGCTGATTTATTTTCTGCAATATGAGTTCCGAACATAGCCTGTTTTTATTTTAGCATTTTTATTAACAACAGGATTTGCATACATATTAAGGAACATTTGTTCAATAACTTTTTTATCGTTTTTGATATCAATTAATTGTTTTGACATGTATGCCTTAAACGCTTCCTTTTCTCCAGGAGAATAAAAATTCGTGTATTTATTATCGCTGTTTAATAAATCATAAGCAATATAATTCGTTTTCCACAGCTTATAATTTTCAGAAATTTGCCTGTCAATTATTCCCCTCAATTCAGCAAATCTGATATTATTGGGTTTGCCTTCTATTCCAGATAAAACATCACAAACTGGTTTCCCAACCGACATGTGTATTCTTCCTTTTTGTTGAGTAATACCTGTAATTACACTGTGCAGGTCTTCATCCTGAGTTTTTATATAAGTTGAATTTTGTGAAGCATATAATTCCTTAACTTTCATAACATCGCAAGGTTCATACTCATAAGAAATTGTAACAGGAACAAGATTTAACTCCTTGAAATTTTCAGTAAAATTATTAGAGCCACTCATATTTAGCATTTTCAACAATCCTGGTTCTGTTTTATCATTTCCATCTTTTGCCCGTCCATTTCGTTGGGCAATCCAAACGGAAGTATTTCTTTCAGTTATTGTATGACGAATGTAGGTAGATAATTGTTTGGAATTATTGAGCATTTCCCTTTTTGTGCCATCACGAATAACCATAAATGTTCGATTTACTCTGAAGGCATTAATAATTAATTCAGACATTAATAAATTACTGCCGAAAGCAATCTCAGGAATTCTATGACCATGATTAAACAGAAGCAATTGCAAAACTGCGGAATCAAACGTAATATCGCGATGATTGGCAATGAATAAATAAGCCTTTTCGGTGTCGAGATTTTCAAATCCACTATGAGTCAGGCCATCTGTGGTTTGTCTTATTACAGACCGGATAACTTCAATTATAAACTTTTTTTGATATTCGCCTGTGGAGGTGATTGCATTTATTTCGGAAATTATTTCATCATTTGGCCTATCGGGGAAAAAGTAGTTAAGAACATTCTGGAATATAGGCTCCGAAGTAATTTTTCTTAAAATGCGATTTATTTCTTCGTCACTACATGACCTTATATTTTCAAAATCATTATTAGATGTATTCATAACGTAAAATGAATTGTATTATCGTCAAATATTTTCAAGCATAAAAGCATATTCGCATTAATTTATGTGTTGCAAACATAATATTTATTACGGAAAATGATTAAACATATTGTGTTTTTAATTTTGAAAAACTGGAAGGATAAGAGGATTTGAGATTTGGGATTTAAAAAATTTAAAGATTTGTGTTTAAAGTTCAAGGTCTGGGCTAAATTTTATTTTGATTTGCTGAAGAAAGGCTTTGGTCTCGTAATACACTTGCATTTTATAGCAAGAAGTGGCGATTTATTTTATTTCTAAACCCTTATTGAGATTAGTGTTATCTTATGCAACATCAAACCACGAAGTGGTTAAACGTGAATAGCCACAGATGAAATCTGTGGTTATAAAGATGAAAACCAAACAAGTAACCCCAACGGGGTTAAATAAATCAGAATAAAATTTAACCATAAGAATAAAAAATATTATAACTTTACTTTTGTTTTTCTATTTTTGCCTAAAAATTTAAATTAAAAAATCAAGAAATGAAAAAGTTAATAATATTAATAGTAATTATGGTAGCAGCGAATAGTTATGCTTTCTCTCAGGGAAACACACAAAAAGAAACAATCATTGTAATTCACACAAGTTATGGGGATATAACTGCTAAGTTATACAACGACACTCCTTTGCACCGCGATAATTTCATAAAATTAATTAATGAAGGTTGGTACGAAGGCTCACCGTTTCACCGTATAATTAAAAATTTTATGATTCAGGGAGGTGGAAATGCCGACGGAAGACAAGATCCCGGTTATACGATTCCTGCAGAAATTACACCAAATCACTATCACAAAAAGGGAGCATTATCTGCAGCCCGACTGGGAGATCCTGTAAATCCAGAAAAAGAATCATCAGGTTGCCAGTTTTATATTGTTCAGGGAAACAAAATTCCTGATACTCAACTTAAATCTTTCTCGCAAAGAAGTGGTTTAAATTATACTGAAGAGCAAAAACAAGTGTATAAAACCTTAGGCGGAACTCCACATCTTGATGGAGATTATACGGTTTTCGGTGAGGTTATTATGGGTTTGGATGTTGTTGATAAAATTGCCGCCGTAAAAATAAATAAAATGAAAGGCAACCAACCTGTTGAAAAATTGACAATGACAATTGAAGTTGTTGAGTAAAAGAAAACATGAGTTCCATCCCTTAAAGAAAATGGATTTTATAATTAATATATTACATCCATTTTTACTTATATTTTCTTAAATGCCTTATATGGTTCAACTTTTAAACACATGAAAGAAAAAATTCATCAAATACTAAATGAAGTTTCAGGTTTTTCTCCAAAAAACAAGGAAGAAATTGAACAATTTCGAATAAAGTATTTAAGTAAAAAAGGTATTATTGCCGGACTTTTTTCTGAATTTAAGAATGTCCCGAAAGAATTGCGAAAAGAAACCGGCCAACATTTGAATGATTTAAAAAATAAGATTCAGGAAAAAGTTAATTCTTTAAAACAATCGTTCGAGAAAATTGATGAACCCTCCGGTTCGGAAAAAGACCTTAGCCTTCCTGCCGATTTCATTCAACTAGGCTCACGCCATCCTTTGTCGATTATCAGAAATCGAATTATTGACATTTTTTCAAAAATTGGTTTTACAGTTTCTGAAGGTCCTGAAATTGAGGACGACTGGCATAATTTCACTGCTCTTAATTTCCCCGAAGAACATCCTGCAAGAGATATGCAGGATACTTTTTTTATTGAAAAAAATCCTGATATTTCGCTTCGAACTCATACTTCGTCGGTGCAGGTACGAGCTATGGAATCAGGAAAAATTCCAATCCGTGAGATCTATCCGGGACGGGTTTTTCGAAATGAAGCCATCTCGGCAAGAGCACATTGTATTTTTCATCAGGTCGAAGGTTTGTATGTCGATAGAAATGTTTCGTTTGCCGATTTAAAACAAACTTTATTTTATTTTGCTAAAGAACTTTTCGGCGAAGAAACCAAAACCCGTTTCAGGCCATCATATTTTCCATTCACCGAACCATCGGCAGAAATGGATATTTCGTGTAATATTTGCGGTGGTAAAGGATGCAATATTTGTAAATACACAGGCTGGGTTGAAATTCTCGGTTGTGGTATGGTTGACCCAAATGTTTTGGATAATTGCAATATAGACAGTAAAGAATACACCGGATTTGCATTCGGGATGGGAATTGAACGTATCACAATGCTCAAATATCAAATAAAAGATTTAAGATTGTTTTTTGAAAATGATATTAAATTTTTACGGCAATTTGAATCTGCGATTTAATTATTCGTAGATAAAAAAATACCACAAATTAATAGATTTCTCAAGAGATAAACTCTTTGCAAGCTGTCCTCCGGTTGGCAGGATCAAACTTCTATAACGGTCCTTGGGTATAAAGCTGTGCGGGAGTTCCGCCTTGCTTCAGTGTCCCCCGAAACCGAAAGCTAAAGATAACAAAAATTGTCAAAGTATCACTTAAACCCGCATGCTTTATGACCCAATGTTATAGGCTGAGTTTTTTATAAACTTTCAAATTCGATCATCTTTATTAAAAATAGTGTATCTTTGCATTTGGTTTATACCACTTTTGATTTCAATCAATTATTAACCCTTACTGCTTAAATAATACAAACTTTCACTTCAGTAAATAATTTTTCATTGGATTACAAGTAGGCGGACTGACATTAAATTGTTTAATAACAATATTAATAGAGGAGCAAATATGAAAAGACTAACTTTAGGAGTCGTTGGAACTTCAAGAAAAGAAGATGAAAAACGAGGTCCTATTCACCCAGAGCATCTATCACGGTTACCGGAAAATGTTCGAAAACAATTAATTTTTGAAAAAGAATATGGTAAACCTTTTGGTCTGGATGATGAATTTTTTGAATCACAAACAGGAGGAGTTGCATCTCGCCATGAATTATTAGCTGAAATTGGTTCGGTGATTATTGCTAAACCAGTGTTACGCGATTTAGAGGAATTACGCGAAGGAGGTTTAATTTGGGGTTATCCGCATTGTGCTCAACAAAAAGGTATTACACAAACTGCAATAGACAGAAAATTAACACTTATTGCTTTTGAAGATATGTTTGTATGGTCACCAAAAAACCAAATTGGAAGGCATACTTTTTATAAGAATAATGAGATGGCAGGCTATTGCGCAGTTATTCATGCTTTACAATTAAAAGGAATTGATGGCCACTATGGTAACCAACGTAAAGTTGTTATTTTTAGTTTTGGTGCTGTAAGCCGAGGAGCTGTTTATGCTCTTAAAGCACATGGATTCAGGGATATTACAATTTGTATTAGAAGACCTGATCATGAAGTTCGTGAAGAAATTTTGGATGTACACTATGTACGTATTCGTGATGGTGAAGAAAATGAAGCGAGGTTAGTCGTTGTAGAACATGATGGTACTGTGCGACCATTATCTGATTTAATTTCTGAATCAGAGATCATAATTAATGGTATTTACCAAAATACAGATAATCCTATCAATTTTGTGACCGAAGAAGAGAAAGAGATCTTAAAACCGGGATCTCTTATCATTGATGTTAGTTGCGATGAAGGTATGGGATTCTATTTTGCAAAGCCTACAACTTTTAAAAATCCGATGTTTAATGTCGACAATATAGACTATTATGCAGTAGATCATACTCCAAGTTACTTATGGGAAAGTGCTTCAAGGTCAATTTCAGCCGCAGTAATTGTACACTTACCAACGATTTTAGAAGGTCCTAAAGGTTGGATGAAAAATAATACGATTCAAAAGGCAATTAATATAAGCAGTGGTGTAATTAAAAAAGAGTCGGTTTTATCCTTTCAGAATCGTTTGCCAGACTATCCGCATAAATTTATTAATGGTTAATAGTTAAGAAAATTTATACTAAAATACATTAATTATTTTAGCATGTAATAATACAAAAATTTGCCTATAACGGTTTGAAATCGAGTAGGCAAAGGGAGTTTCACCCTAAGCCTCTCACAGAACCGTACGTGATAATCTCCCATCATACGGCTCTTGTTATACAAAAATACTAATTAATATAAGAATCCAAGTTGCCAATGGTAAAATAAGTAAGGATACTTATTTTGTACTCTTGCTAACCATTTGTATGCTTTTATTTTAGATGTCTTATATCGTTTATACCGTTTTCTTGCCCACCTTACCAATCGCTGATTTAACAATCTGAATACCTTGTGTAGTGATGACATTCTATATTTACCATAGTATTGTATCCACCCCCGAATCATTGGATTCAATTTTTGGGCAATACCTACTACGCTTTTAAAGGTCATCCTTTC
>Ga0233437_1003243_pt1 | contig 21793 bp, 25 predicted proteins | sample SI_122_August201_FD_182714 | JGI IMG/M metagenome (GOLD analysis project Ga0233437, IMG submission 182714) | Seawater microbial communities from Saanich Inlet, British Columbia, Canada - SI_122_August2016_200_MG | ecosystem: Environmental > Aquatic > Marine > Inlet | place: Canada: British...
GAGGCCTCATAAAATGGCACGAGAAATGGCATGCAGAAAATGCAAAAGTGTAACAACAGGTAAAGTTTGTCCAATTTGTAAATCATCTGATTTAACTCCTGATTGGAATGGTGTAGTTCTAGTAGTTGACCCAACTAATTCTGAAATCTCAAAAACACTAGGCATTACTAAAAAAGGCAAGTATGCAATCAAAGTAGTATAATTTCAAAATCCTTAAAATCACACTAGTATTGTACCATAACATTGTCATTTAATTCAAAAAAACAATTGCAATCGTTTCTTGCAGAAGATATTGGTAAAGGTGATATTACTAGTGCTTTACTATCAAAGAAAAAAATTACTGCAAAAATTATTTCAAGAGAAGATGCTATTGTAGCTGGGGCTACACATGCAAAAGAGATTTTCAAGCTAAAGGGATGCGCAGTTAAAATTCTCAAAAAAGATGGTTCCAAGATAAAACCAAATGGTGTTATAATGACAATAACAGGGGATGCAGGTAAAATTCTAACCTGTGAGAGGACAGCTTTGAATCTACTAACTAGAATGAGTGGAATTGCAACTCAAACTAGTTTTCTTGTAAAAAAAATTCCTAGTAAAACAAAACTATACGCCACAAGAAAGACTGCCCCGGGTTTGAGATACTTTGACAAAGAAGCAGTAGAGATTGGAGGAGGAAAAAAGCACAGATTGAGATTAGATGAGATGGTAATGATCAAAGATAATCACATTGCAATACATGATTCACTAGAATCTTTAATTAAAAAAGCCAAATCAAAACACAAAAAGTTTGAAGTTGAGGTGGAAAATATTCCAGACCTATTACTTGCTGCAAAAAGTGGTGCAACAATTGTAATGCTTGATAATTTTACTCCAGCTCAAATCAAAAAAGCCATCCTAACACTGAAAAATCAAAAACTACGAAATAAAGTACTTCTTGAAGCATCAGGTGGAATTAGTGCAAAAAATATTACAAACTATGGGAAAACAGGTGTAGATATCATCTCAGTTGGAAGTATTACCAATTCTGTGAAGGGAATTGATGTCAGTTTAGAGATTTAGGTTATAATAGAATCAATACGAATTTAAATACAAATTTTGTTATGATACATTAGTGTAAGTGAGAGAAAAGAGCGTCGAGACGTCATTCTCTCCTTTAACACGAGTTTTTCAATTATAATATCAGGTATCCCAAGATTTGGTGTTTGTTCTTTTGAAATTACCTTTATCGCGTTTGGAGTGTTTTGCCTTGTAATTTAGCATGACAATACCAGTGATAAAACCAACACCACTAATTGCTAAAAGTGGCATCATTATCTCCAGAGGTAAGCCATTAAAGCTTAGAGTAATAATTCCATTGATGGCTGAAGCAATTATCAAAACCATCCCCATTCGTCGTTTATTCAATACAATGGTAAAATTTTCTATGAACTTAAGCTTGTTGAAAAAATGAATAAAAAAGCGAGTTGGGAAACGACGCCCAACCCTAATGAAATACAACAATGAACGCTTGACAATCCAAACATGGAAATCAAGACAAACAAAGGTTGTCTAACTAATAGAACGATTAATTATGATAAAAGAAATTGTTTGTAATTCATTTCAAACATAAAAAGAGGAAAATCATAAGCTTTTACCACATAAAATCCAAGAAAAATTATGAAACTATTTGGTTCTAAAAAAAATCCAAAGCTAAAAGACAAGATGAATCTCAAAATTATCTGCCCATTATGTAATAAAACTACAAAATATTTTGCGCTATCTCATCTTCCTGTAAATGAGGAAATAAAACGACACATTGAACATAATGGTAATTTGCAAACTCCAAATCAAATGCTCAGTAAAGCACTCTACAGGGATTTTTTAAAAATTGTTGGTCCCGATCAGACTTATTTGATTAGTCCTGATTTATGTTACATTGAAAAACACGAGGAGAACTGTTCAATCTCAGGTAAAGAATCTGTTTTGCTAAACTATTACACAATGAATCATAAAGAAAAAACAGCTGGTGCAACTTTTCGTATAGTTTCAACATACAAAGATAATTCATTCATTATAGATTAGAAAAAATTATAATTATCTAAAGAATTTCAGAATTAAAATGAGTGAATCAGAAGTTCCATCAAAAGAAGAAATTCTCAGAAATATGGCAAAACGCCTACAAACTCATCCACAAGATGGTGAGGAAGTACTACTTCGAACATATGACTTGGCGTTTATCAAAGGGAAAATTGAAGGCGAAAATAGTAAATAATCATTCATCTAATTTAGTCAGCGTACAATCTAAGAGATTTGAAAGTACGAAATATGGCTAAAATGAACCGAATTGTGATCTATTTCAAAATTTTATAGTGTAACTCAACTAGTTTCTCATAATCAGTTGTTGTTATCAATTCCAGTTTCAGTTCCTTTTCTAATTTTTTGAATAACGGAATTCCCTTGCCAAGTACAACAGGAATCAGAGACAATATCAATTCATCAACAAAATCAAGATTCACAAAGGTAGAAATTATTTCAGATCCACCAATTAACCAAATATTTTTTCCCGGACCAGGAGTAATAGTTTTCATTAATTTTTCAGCATCCAGTACAAACTCAATATCCTCATCTTTAGTGAGATTTTTGTTTCTAGTAAAGACATAAGATTTCTTATCTTTGTAAGGATAACCTCCAAATGTCAGAACTTGGTCGTATGTTTTTTTACCCATCACCACAGTATCCACAGATTTGATAAAATCATCATATCCAGATGAACCAGTTTCTGGGAGCCAATCAATATCACCATTCTCTCTTGCAATGTAACCATCCAAGCTTGATGCTATGAAAAGAATGATTTTTCTCATGTAAGAAATAATGATTCAGTCATATTATAATCTCAATAGATAGCCAAACCCCCGTTTTAGGCATAGATTTTATTTCATGTAATACAACAAGATTATTCCCAACAGGGATTTCTAATTTTGCAAGACATTGCAATGCATTGTAGACTGAGTTTTTTGCTGTTTGTTTTAATTATTCATGTTAATAATTAAAAATAAAAATTACAATATTCTATCATGTTCAATAAAATTTCAAAAATTCAAAAAGGAGTCATGAATTAGTCATGACAATCCAAACAACAAGTAATTCTTCAAAAGAAAAATCAGATGTTCCACTAACAACACAGGTGCTAAATTCATTTGATGAGGCAATTGCTGTATCAGATCAATTATCATCAACTGTTAAAGAATTAGAAGCTGCAACAAAAACACAGACAAGTGGAATTGAAGAGGTTGCTTCATCTATTCAATCAATTGCTACTGCAATTGAAGGAGTTGCAACAAATTCATCAAAAACTATGGAAATGATGAATCAATCAGAACAAATCACAAAACAAATCAGCGTTGATGCAGAAAAAGGTATGGAAAAAATGGACAACATGAAAATTATTGTTTCAGAATCTGCCAATGATGTTAAGACATTAGCAAATGAGCTAGTCAAAGTCGATAACATGACAGGATTCATCACACAAATTGCCGAGCAAACAAACCTACTGGCACTAAATGCAGCAATTGAAGCAGCAAGAGCGGGGGACGTAGGAAGAGGATTTGCAGTGGTTGCTGATGAGGTAAGAAGACTGGCAGAAAATTCAAAGAAAGGTGCTGAAGATATTTCAGAATTAATTACATCTCTAAAAGATTCATCAAATAAAACAACTGAATCAATTGAGAAAGGAAATGGTCTAGTGCAAGAGAGTCATGATATGGTGACAGGTATTCTAAAGTCAATTGAAAACATTACCTCATCAATTACTGAAGTTGTTTCACAAATGCAAGAAATATCAGCTGCAACTGAAGAAGTATCATCTGGTACTGAAGAGGCAACAGCAGCAGGAGAAGAAATTCTTTCAATAGCTCAAACAAACCTCAAAAGCTTTGAAGGCATTGTTGTGTCAAAAGACCAAGAAGCTAAAGTGTTAGATGAAGCACAAACAGCTACTAAGAGACTAGCAGAACTAACTGATGCCTTTGAGTCATCAGTGATTGTTTCTGCAACTGATACTGATGGAAACATGAACTATACCACCAAATATTTCCGGGATGTAGCTCGATTCCCAGCTGAGGAATTAATGGGACAGTCCCACCGAATTCTAAAATCCGATTGGCATGATCCAGGACTCTTTGATGCATTATGGAAAACAATCTCTTCAGGAAAAACATTCAAAGGTTATGTTAGAAACAGAGCAAAAGATGGAACCATCTATTGGGTAAAGACTTCAATTGCTCCAACATATGATGAGAATAGAAAAATCAAATCATACATTGGTGTAAGACAAGTAATTACTGAACTAATGGTAATGTCCGGAATTGAGCAAGCATGTCTAGAAGACGAAGCAGGTAAACCATTGAGTAATCCCGCATTAAAAGAATGTATTAGAAAACTAAAGTTTGGAGATTACCAAATTACTGACAACATCGAAGTATGATATGGGATTTTTCTAGATAATTTTTTTATTTCATCTAGATATGATTTAAGATGTTAGGATTCTAATTGCTCTAAAAGTTGTTTTACTGATTTATTTTTTGGGTCAACTTCTATAATTTTTTTACAGCAGGAAATTACCTGTTTGTTTTCACCTAGTTTTTGATGAGAATATGCTTTGAGTAGTAATGCATCAACATCGTATTCACCAATTTCAAGGGATTTGTCAAGGTATGATAGGGCAGTCTTGTACTTGTTTTTCATATAGTAAATGCTGCCAACCATAAATAGCGTATCATGATGGTGCGGAGCAGTTTCTAGTAACAATAAACCAGCCTTTAGAGCCTCTGGATACTTTTTGGCCTTTAGTATTTTTTTGAATTCTTTGAACTTTTTAATATTATTTTGTAAATTAGGATCCTTTGGAGTTTTACTAAATAATCCAACCAAAATTATTACCAGTTTTAGCTAATTGCAAGCATTCTATCAATTGCGATTCGTGCCTTATCAGCAATTTCTTTTGGAACAGTAACTACATTTTGTTCTCTAACTAATGCATCATGTACATTTTGTAATGTAATCATCTTCATGTATTGACATTCAGCTTTTTCTGAGGCTGCAATGAATTTTTTATCTGGATTATCTTTTCTCATTTTGTATAAAATTCCAGTTTCAGTTGCAACAACAAAGTTCTTTGATTTTGATTTGGATACATGATTCAGCATTCCTTCAGTAGATAAAATAGATACTTTGTTGTTATCAAAACTACCATCAGCCACATCATACATGAATGGAGTAGTACAACCACATTCAGGATGAATTACTAGTTCAGTATCATTCATAGAGTTTAATTTTTTTGTAACATCTTCAGGTGTAATTCCTGCATGGACATGGCACTCACCAGCCCAAATGTGAATATTTTTTCTACCAGTCATTTTTGCAACATAAGAACCCAAAAACATGTCAGGTAAAAATAAAATTTCTTTATCTGCAGGAATTGATTTTACAACATTTACTGCATTGGAGGAGGTACAACAGTAATCAAGTTCTGATTTAATTTCAGCAGTTGTGTTTACATATCCTACAGCGATTGCATCTGGATGTTGTTTCTTCCAATTTTTTAATTCATCAATGGTAATAGAATCAGCTAGAGAACATCCAGCTTCTAAATCAGGTAACAATACTCTTTTCTCAGGACTAATTATTGCTGCAGTTTCTGCCATAAAGTTTACACCACAAAACAGAATTGTTTTTTGTGGAACAGTTGCTGCTTGTCTAGATAATCCTAAAGAGTCACCGGTAAAATCTGCAACATCTTGAACTTCAGGAATTTGATAATTGTGAGCTAGAATTACTACATCTTTTTCTTTTTTGAGTCTCAGAATCTCTTCTTTGAGCGCTGAGGATTGCTGTACGAGCATATTCGTTAAAATTCCAAATTATTGGAATTTAAAGAATGGGAAGTTGACAAGAATTTTCTCAGATCCTCTCAAATGTGGCAATAATTGCCATAACTCACAGGAATTCAAGTACTATTTTGGAGATAAAATAAGATAATGATAAGAACAAGAATTTTGTAGTTTCCACATATTGGTTCATTATTTTGTTAGTCAAATAAAACACACATCACAAAAACCATCACAATGTCCTAGTTGTGGTAATTTAGAACTCAAAGATGATGCAGTTTTAGCTACCACTGGTCCTTCTGAGAGAGATGCAGATTATGTACCATCCACATTATGTCTATCCTGTGAAACTTTAATGATAATTACATCTCAACCAGGTGCAGTAGTTGGAGTTAATCATACAACAGGAAATCAAGTAACTGTACGTAACAGAAGCTAGGTACCAATCTGAATACCATTTGAGCAATATTTTCTCAATGTTTCAATGGCAGACAAAATTGCTAATCTACTAGTTTTAGGATTATTAGCATCAGGGAAATTCTCTATTGTAAATGTCATGTTGCCAAATGCTCCAGCAGCTTCAATATGATGAGTATTTTTATCAGTGTTAGGATCTGCAACTATTTTGATTCTAGTTTTTTCACTACCAATTCCAGTTAATGACAATAATGCTGCAACATTGATATTTTTAGGAAATAATACAACAGCTTGTTTTGCACTTCCTTCAAAAATTACAGTGCTTGAATTTATTTCATCTAAATTAATCTCAGATGTTTCAAAAAACTTTGCACCCTTTAGAGAACGGGGATGTTTTGTGGTAGTAATTGATAGAGAATCTAATTCATCTTTGACTGATTTGATTGCATCAAGTCCAGCAATTGCACCAGACGGAAGATAGATTGTTCGATTAAAATCCTTACAAGCATCAGATAAAATATCATAAATTGATTCATCAAGTAGTGCACCCACACTCATAATCATCAAGTCTTTTTTATTTTGTAAAATACTCAATGCTGCATCTTTCACTGCATCTTGAGATGCAGCTTCAACTATAATATTTACAGAATTGGAAGATAAGAGATGAGTGTTTTCAACGATTTCTGGTTTGTTTTGTAATTTTGAAACTAGTAATTCAGATGTTTCCTTTGAATCATCATATACGTGAGTAAGTGTTGCAGGGATTTTTCCGCAATCAATTGCCAATGCAATTTGAGTTCCAATTGCCCCACATCCAAGTAATCCTATTTTCATCAAACAGTGATTCTTGGAATAGTCTCTTAATTAATTCTAGTCTAAAAACAATTGAGAGTTTTTTATTTTATTAAAATCACAGGGTTTTGAGAAACCTGGGAAACATCAATTGCTACACTTCCCAACCTCGCATAGGAGGGAGTGCTTCCTTTTCCCCTAGTACCCATTATTATCAAATCAGTCTTTTTTGATGTAGAAAATGAAAGAATTGCTTGGGCTATATGAGATGAAAACATGACCATGGATTCAATTAAGATATTTGATTTTTTTCCAGAATTCTCAAGTGTTTTGAATCGTTCTTGTAATTTATCTAATTTCTTTTTTTCAAGGATTGTCTGAGGATCTTTCATATCCAAAAATGAACTTCCAAGGATAGTGCTTTGCTGAATTGCAAGTAAGGTAATTTTAGAATTAAATTTTCTTGCCAACATTACGGCATATTGAAGGGCACGAATTGAATATCCTGAGTCATCAAAAGGTACAACAATATGCTGAATCGTTGAGGAATCAATTTCATTAGTCATAACTATTAGATCACTTTTGAGAATAATAGAATCAGGTTGTATTGAATAAACAATCACAAATTTAGAAAAAAGATGATTCATCTGGAAATTATTTATGCTATAAAATCAGAAATTGCATGATGAGACATTATCAAATTATAGTAATTTGTAGTATTTTGATTTTATTCATTCAACCAGCATTAGGGGATATAGAATCGCCCAGAAAACAGTTCAAACTAGGAGTATCACCTGAAAAAATTACATGTAATGAGGGTAAAACACTGATGCTAAAATCATCAGGAATTCCAGCATGTGTAAAATCAACATCTGTAGAAAAATTAGAGAATAGAGGATGGATAAAAATAATTCAAAAATTTGTTTCTGCAGAAAAAGAGATTGAGACAATTCCTGCATCAAGTATGTCAATAGTTAATTATTACATTACAGATCACGATTTGAATATTGCACATAATGCAGTAGAGGTAATTCCATCTGAAGGATTACTAGAATTTACAATTAATGGTGTTCCGATTAGTGGGCCTGAAAAAATAATTGAAACAGGGCCAAACACAGGAAAGTTTTACGTCAAACTAGAATTACCTGACACAATTAACGGTACTCCAATAAGTCAAGACGATGTTGTATTGATTAGATATCTTGATGCATCAGATAATGCGGGTGAAAAAAGAGTTTTGATAAAATCAATTGTATTAACTAAAACATTTGCCAAAGTGGAAACATCAGGTGGCGGTTCAAGAATAGGTCACGAGTTTACACTTCGAATTTATGAACCTGATGCAAACAGAGATTCCAAAGATGAAGACAAAATTCCACTAAGTTCATTTGAATATAGAGGTGATGGAGGAATTAGAACAACGCTTGCAAATCCAAGATTTAATGCAAACTCTGGTTCATTAATTGAGACAGGTCCAAACACAAGTACATTTGAAGTTAAAATTAAAATCCCAAGAGAACTAGATGGTAAAGTTGTGCATATTGGAGACAAGTACGAAATTAGATACATAGATAGATCAACACCATCAGGTACAAATGAGAAAGTTATCTTCAATGGCAGGATAGGATGAAGATTTAATGGATCAGTTTTGTCAATGCTCAGTATAACCTAAAGATTTTATTCAAACATGCAAAGTATTGATGTGCTCAATTCTGTATACAAAGATGCCATCATTAATCGAGACAAGATGCTATCAGTGCTCAAAGGTCCAAAATTTGAGCAGATTTTGAATAAAGCAAGAAGTAATTGGGTAGAATACGAGCCTACAAAAGAAGAAGTAACTACTGCAGGAATTGATGCTAGTTTCAATAATACTAAATTTCAAGGAATTGAACTATGGGCAACTACAGCAGTTTCAATAAAATCAGATGGTGAGATTATAGTTGATTTACACAAATCAGGATTAGGGTCTGCTGACGATATTTCAAGTGTGGCAAGTAAAATGGAGATTGAAGCATGTGAGAAAACAGTAGACCAAGTCGATTTAGTATTGATGGATGGTTCACTGCATTCTCAATTAATGACAAGACAAGCAAATTTGGGTGCATCAATTGTAAGGATTATGAAAAAAAAGAATAATGTTATTTTTATTGCAAAAACTTCAAACACAAAAAAACAGTTTGAGGATTTAGGTTCTCTAGCAGGAGATATTTTTTACTATAATCATGTAACAAACTCTCCAGGATTTAGTAAAATTTTTGTGGAAAAAAAATATGGAGCAGACAAAGTCATCTCATCAACATTTGTTAGATTAAGTGATTCAACTCCAATAATAAAACTGGAATTTTTAGGAGAAGGATATGGAGATAGTGAAGTAAAATCTGCCATGAATAAATTATTCAAGACCAGTGTTGGAGGATACCCATATGCACTAAAGCTTGCACACAATAACTGTAAAATATCGGATAAGGAACTTGGTAAAATGGTTAGTTTGCTTGGATTAGGTAATGAGATCGGTTCACGGGAGGTATTAGGTTGAGTTTAGGTTTTGTAATCGGGGAATCAAAGCCAACATCAGTTACTGCCATAACATCAAGGGCACTATCAGTTGGAGAATATATCAAAATAGGAACAGAAGAGGGAGAAATTTTAGGACTAGTTGAAAAATCATCAGTATCCAGTGCAGCATTTACAGATGTAAGAAATTTTGATGAAGCTGCAGAAAGTACAGAGATTGCAGAGTTAAACAAGAGAGATAAAACATTCATTGCTCATATTGGGATTTTAGGATTTTTAGAGAATTTGAGAAAAGGAAAATCAATAATTCCTGCAATTCCACCAATTCCAGGCACAGAAATCATTCCTCCAAGTAAACAAGACCTAGAAGAAATTTTCAGTCCAAAAAATAAAGGATGGGTAAAGATTGGAAATTTACTAAGAAACAAAACAGTTGATGCAAAAATAAATCTCGATAAAATTGTTTCAAGACATTTAGGAATTTTAGCAATGACTGGAATGGGTAAAAGTAATCTCGTATCACTAGTTACAAAACAAATCTCCAAACTAAATGGAACTGTAATTATTTTTGATTACCATAATGATTACACCAATCTTAACATTCCAAAAATTAATGTGATTGACGCAAAAATTAATCCAAGATTACTTGATGCAGACCAATTATCAGACGTATTAGAGATTAGAGAAAGTGCCACAGTTCAACAGCGAGTATTAAGAATGGCATTTACAGAATCAGTCAAAAAATCAAAAGAATTTTGGAAAAAATTAGAAACTGAAATAGGATTTATTGTAGATTCAGAAGATAAAAAAATCAAAGAAATTAGATCATCAGCATATAGAGTTCAAGATATTGTTGAGGAATCTCAAAGAAGGTTTGAAGACATACTAGATCCTGACATGGGAGACCCGATTAGTTTCATAAAAGAAGGACGTGCAAATATCCTCAACATTTCAGAGCTATCAGAAAAACAAGCAAACGTAGCTTTGGCATTTTATTTACAACAATTACTAAAAGATAGAAAAGATGCAAGCATTGCAAAACATGGAAAAAGTAAAAAAATCAGAAATTACAAATTCAATTCTCCAATTTTTGTAATTATTGAGGAAGCTCATGTTTTCATTCCAAAGGACCATGATACTAGTGCAAAGTATTGGGCTGCAAAAATTGCAAGGGAAGGAAGAAAGTTTGGATTAGGATTAGGTATCGTATCTCAGAGACCAAGAAGTGTGGACCTTAATGTTCTCAGTCAGATGGGCTCTTTTGCCATTATGAAAATTATTCAAGAAGATGATCAGCGTCAAATAGCCTCAGCAACAGAGTCTACTAGTCGTGAATTGATTGCTCAATTGACTTCACTAAATGTAGGGGATGCAGTCCTTGTAGGTCAATGGACAAACTTGCCATCCATGGTACATGTTGAGGAAGTTAAAGAAAAGGTGATGGGTTCTGATCAAAGTGCAGTAGATGCTTGGGCCAAAGCTGACACTATGAAAGAAATTGCAGTAGAATCAACGCAAGGATTAGTTCAAAAAGATTTGCTATTAGAATAAATGTTATTTTCACATATCTCAGATACTCACTTGGGGTTAGTGCAGTATGGTTCAGAAGAAAGAGCACAGGATGTATATGATTCATTTAATCAATCAATTGACACATCAATTAAAGACCACGTAGATTTTGTAATATTTGCAGGAGATATTTTTCATGTACCTAATCCAAACGGAACTGCAATTGTTCAGATGGGAAATGGATTAAAGAGATTAAAACAAAAAAATATTGATTCATTTTTTATTTTAGGAGAACACGATATCAGTAGAATTAGAACAACACCAATTCCATATGTGTATCATAATTTAGAATTTTCAAAATATATTGGACAAGGAAACCCATTTGTATACAAAGATGTACTCATTGCAGGTTTTGATAAAATTAGAAAACCAGAAATTCCACAATACGAAGAAAAGTTTGCAGTAGTTGACAAAGCTGCACAAGAACATTCAGGACATAAAATACTAGTGCTACATCAAGGTGTTACAGAATTTAACAAATTTGCAGGAGAGATTCAATCAACTGACTTGCCAAAGAATTTCACATATTATGCAATGGGGCACCTTCATGACAAAGATATTCAACAGTTCAGTCATCTAGGTGGACCAATTGCATATCCTGGTTCAATTGAATCAACTACAAGTGAAGGAATCAAAGAACATCACAAAGGATTCTTTGAAGTAGATATTTCAGGGGCAGAAGCTAGTACAAACTGGATAGAACTTGAAACAAGACCACAGTTTTCATTTAAAACAGATTATGGAGATTTATCAAAAACAATAGATGATATTTCTCAAAAAATTGCAGATTCTACAAAAAAGCCAATAGTTGAAGTAAAAATTCAAGGAGAAAAGATAGAAACAGACCATATTCAGGCACAAATTGCACGACTAAATTCACTAGTTTTGAGATGTTTTTGGAGAATAAGCACAAAACAAGTTTCTGATTCATCAGTCTTTTTGGATAGACCAAATGTGATTGATGATGAAATGTTTAGACTCTCAGTTGATGCATTAGGGTCAGAGGAATCTGCAAAATTTGCAATTAAAGAACTACTTCCAATTCTAGTATCAGGTGAAATCAAAGAAGCATCTCAAATAATTTATGAAAATTTTGAGAAATTCAAAAAGGAGAAAAAATAATGATAACATCAATAGAGTTAGGAGACTTTTTAGCACATTCAAATACAAAACTAGAATTTCAAAATGGGGTTACAGTTTTTGTAGGAGATAACGGTGCAGGAAAATCAAGTATTATAGATGCAATAACATTTTCATTATTTGGTCAACACACAAGAAAGTCAAATAAAGGATTAATCAAACGGGGGTCAAATCAAGGGTTTGCAAAAATTGGATTTTCAATTAATGATAAACAGTATGAAGCAGTAAGAAAAATAGATAACAAGGGAGCATTATCTGCAACATTTTCAGAAATTACCAATGATAGTAAAATAGAGATTGCAGCTGGAGAAAGAAAACAATTTGGAGAATCAATGACTCGCGAAGTTGAAAAAACAATTGGACTTGATTTTGAGAAATTAAAAATAGCATCAATTGTACAACAAGGGGAATTAAATGCAATCATCAATGCAAAACCCAAAGAATTCAAAGAATTACTTAACGCAATCATTGGAATTGATAAACTAGATGTTGCATCAGAATCAATGAAAACAGTAAACAAAGAATTTCGTGAAAAAATTAAAGATAAAGTAGGATTTGATGATACACATATTGAAATTCTTGCACGAGATTTAGAAAAACATGAAAATGATATCAAGCAAGCAAAGCCTGAGAAAATTAATCTAGAAACAAATCAAAATAAATTAAAAATAGAAGTTGAGGAATTAAGGAAAAAAATTGAAACAGACGCGCCAAAAATCGATAAAATTAATCAATTAGAGCAAAGAAAAAACGAACTCATCAAATATGCAAAAGATGCAATCCAGGATATTCAACGTCAAATTAGTGAAAATGAGCGTAAAATTAATGACTGTGAGGGCTGTTTTGAGCATACAATTCAAAAAAATGACTTGGAATCAAAAATTCAAAAAGTAGAGCAAGCAATTGAAGATACTTTAAAGAAAATCCAAGAGATGACAAGCCAAATTGCATCATTAAAAGAAAAACAACTCTTGGCATCAAAACTTCAACTAAAAGATAACAAATGTCCAGTGTGTGATTCAGATGTTGAGAAACTAAACCCATTATTTCAAGAAGAACATCTCAAGCAAGAAATGATTCACCTGCAAGAAGAAATTATTTCAAAAGAAAAAGAAAGAGAGATGTATAATCAAAAAAGAAAAGACTTTTCAGAAAAATTACAACATTCAAGGGATGCTGAGGCCACACTTCGAGCTCATTCAATTAACAACAAAGAAGAATTAATGCAAATTCAAGAAGATGTAAAAATAAAAAAACAAAACATCCAAAATGTTCCAAGTATAGGTGCAAGTTTGATTGAAATTTCACAAATAGATTCACATGCAAAAACAATTTTTGAAAATATAACAAAATTAGAATCAGAAACTAAAGGATTTGATGAGCAAGAATTCTCTAGTCTTAAAAAAACAGTTAATGAAAAACAGATGAACCTATCTCAAATGGATCAACAAATAGGTGCTATTTTAGAAAAGATTACCAAAGGTGAACAACAAGTTAAATCAATTCAAAGTGCAATATCTGAATTAAAAATAGTAAAAGAATATGTTGAAAATCTTAATGAAATTCAAAGTAATGTTTTCAGTAGAGACGGTCCTGTTGCTACTAGTCTAAGATCATGGGCATTAAACACAATTTCTGCAAAAGCTTCTGAATATCTTACACTACTAAATACAAAAATACAACGAATAGCATTATCAGAAAAAGCCAGAGATATTTCAATTATTTGTAATTCAAAAAATGAAGAGTTAGATTTAGAGTCCCTTAGCGGAGGTGAAAAAGTGAGCGTGGCATTAGCATTACGATTAGGAATGGCAAGTTTACTTGGTGCATCAAATCTTAACTTGATGATTTTAGATGAGCCAACAACCCATCTTGATGCAGAAAGAAAAAAATCACTTGTAGGAGTGTTATCACAATTATCAAATATTTCCAGTTCAGAAACACGAATGCAATTTTTAATTATTACGCATGATGAAGAAATTTTTGAGGACTCAACAGTAGAACAAATTTACAAATTTGAATCAACTGAGCAAGGAAGTAAAGTCATAGAACTCTAATTGATAAAAAAATCTCAATTTGATTTAAGGTTCAACTACATGTAAATTCCATAAAATACATTTCCAAAAATGGAAATATTTAATTTTAATTGACTGTGGTGTAAAGAAAGCAATTTTATAAATTCAAAATGAATACAAAAATAAAAAAAATGATGTCAAAAAGAATCACAATTATGATTGATGAGAATCTAGATAAAAAATTAAGAATACTACAAGCAAAAGAAATTACAAAAACTACAAAATCTGTTAGTTATTCCCAAATTATGAATGATATATTACGTATAGGTTTGAAATAATTATTTTTTTAATTCAAAATCAAGTTCAATTCTATAGAATTTTGAATGAAATGCTTATTTTATTAATTGATTAATTTATGGAAATATAATCATAATAGAATATAATTCGATCAAACAAAACATACTAGTAATTATGTAAATTTTTCATCAACTATATCCATGAAAGTCCAAATATCTCAAAATACAAGTAAACAAGTCATTAAAAATAAAAAATCTGAACCTAAAACACCATCTAAAGACGAAAAACTAACTAGTAAAGTGCTAAATTCATTTGATGAGGCAATTACTGTATCTGATCAACTATCATCAACTGTTAAAGAATTAGAATCTGCAACAAAAACACAAACAAGTGGAATTGAAGAAGTTTCAGCATCCATTGAATCAATTGCTACAGCAATTCAAGGAGTCGCAACAAATGCCTCAAAAGCAATGGAAATGATGAGACAGTCAGAACAAATTACTCAGAATATCAGCGTTGATGCAGAAAAAGGTATGGAAAAAATGGACAACATGAAAACTATTGTTTCAGAATCTGCCAATGATGTTAAGACATTAGCAAATGAACTAGTCAAAGTCGATAACATGACAGGATTCATCACACAAATTGCCGAGCAAACAAACCTACTAGCACTAAATGCTGCCATAGAGGCTGCACGTGCAGGTGATGTAGGTAGAGGATTTGCTGTAGTGGCAGACGAGGTAAGAAGACTAGCAGAAAACTCAAAGAAAGGTGCAGAAGATATTTCAGAATTAATTACATCTCTCAAAGATTCATCAAACAAAACAACTGCAAGTATTGAAAAAGGAAATGGACTAGTGGAGGAAAGTTACGAAATGGTAACAGGCATTCTAAAATCAATTGAAAATATTACCAAATCAATTACAGAAGTTGTTTCACAAATGCAAGAAATCTCAGCTGCAACTGAAGAAGTATCATCAGGTACTGAAGAGGCAACAGCAGCTGGAGAAGAAATCCTTTCAGTATCTCAAACAAACCTGAAAAGTTTTGAAGACATTGTTATTGCAAAAGATTCAGAAGCTAAAGTGCTAAAAGATGCACAGTCTGCTACTATAAAACTAGCAGAACTAACAGATGCATTTGAACAAGCAGCAATTATTTCTGTAACAGATGTTGATGGAAACATGAACTATATCACAGAATATTTCCGCGAGGTATCTCGATTCCAAGAGGAGGAATTAATGGGTCAATCAGACAGAATATTAAAATCTGGTTGGCATGATCCTGGACTCTTTGATACAATATGGAAGACCGTTAGTTCAGGAAAAATATTCAAAGGTTATGTTAGGAATAAAGCAAAAGATGGTTCCATCTATTGGGTAAAGACTTCAATCTCTCCAACATATGATGAGAATAGAAAAATCAAATCATACATTAATGTCAGAACTCCAATTACTGAATTAATGGTAATGTCCGGAATTGAGCAAGCATGTAAAGATGATGAAGCAGGAAAAACAATAACGCCCCATCTAAAAGAGGTTATTCAAAACCTGAAAATGGGTAGTTACAAGGTATCAGATAACATATGATTTCAGTAATCAGCCACAAGGATTGTCATAATTTTTAGGCGACTTACAGATGATCAGAGATAGGACATAAAATACTATTTCTGGTCACTTCTTTTTTAAAAAAATTCCAGATTTTTAGGAAATGAATGTGGTATTGAGAACTAAAGTCAAACTGAATCTTTAGAGGTACAGACACTTGTGTAGGAATAAAAAAGATGTAAAGTAGAATACATGTAGTGAGAATTTAATATCACCACATACATCACATTAATCATGGATGAAAAGTTGTACACATGTAAAAATTGTGGAGTAAAATTTCCATCAAAAGAAATTAGATTGTATTGTAAAGTATGTAAATCTAATTTAGATAAATCAGGTAATTTACCCAAATTGTAGATTATATTTTTAGAACTCTAACTAACACTAACTATACCAGTCATCCAAGGATGAACCATACAGAAATAATCATAATCTCCAGGTGTATCAAATGTGAATTCAAAAGAACCACCGGCCATAAATAATCCAGAATCAAAGACTCCAGTTAATCCTGCATCAATAGTTCCACTAGATACTGTGTGAGCTGCTGAATCATCATTACTCCACAAAACAGTTGCACCAGTTGCTACTGAAACATCATAAGGTAAATAACATTCATCAGTGTCATCACATCCTGGAACTGCGACTCCCGGAGGAATTACAACTATAGCATTCATTACAGCTTCTGTTTCCATAACTTCTTCAACAACTGGTTCTGGTGCTGCTTCTGTTTCCATAACTTCTTCAACAACTGGTTCTGGTGCTGCTTCTGTTTCCATAACTTCTTCAACAACTGGTTCTGGAACAATACATTCACCTTCATAATCTAATTTAACATCAGCAGCATCAATGGCACATGGATTTCCATAAGTTATACCATCTACGCCACACATAGGATTCCATTCTAAAGTACAGGCAATTGGACCCTCATCTTTCTCCATTATTTTTGATTCATCAATATCGATAATTGAGGCAGTTACATCAACAATTCTAGGTTCTGGAATATCATCAGGTGAAACTGCAATAAATCCAATGGAAATTGCTACTAAAACACCGACAATTGCTATAACTGCATACGAAAAATTCATCTTCTCATCCACCTGTTAATTTAGCAAACTTTGCGTTCTTACTTAACTTTTCCATAAACTCAATATTTGACAAAGCAACGATAGCTGATTCAACTACAGGCTTGTCAGGATCATTTAATGCCTTTTCAAGGGCTTCTTTTGCTCCTTTAGAACCAACAACACCCAAAGCAATTGCTGCCTCATGTCTTACAAACATACTTGGATCATTTAGGGTTGCATCATTAAGCGGTTGTATTGCACTAGAATAATTCATTTGGCCCAATGCAAATGCTGCCTCATGTCTAACCAATTCATTTTCATCATTTTTTAAAACTTTAGCAATATACTCTACTTTATCCTCCCCACCAAAATCTACCAAAATACAAGCTACCCTTGTTCTTACAACATAATCAGGATGCTCTAAAAGAGATACAAAATAATCAACATCTTTTTGTTCATATTTTAATTCCATTTCAGCAAAAAGTGCTAATCGTTCTTCAGTTACTACCTGCAATTCGTTTTTGAGTTTCTTGTGTCCTATATTAGGCTACTCAGAGATTCCAAACATTTCAACAGGTAATATCAAGAATAAAATTATAAAATCATTTTTTTAATTTAAAAATTCTAATCATAATTAGTATTTAGTACAACAGTTCTTTCCATGTTATTTTTTGTGGATTTTTTCCGTGTTACTGAAAGATTATTTTGATGCAATACATCTTTTATGGCTTTCATCAAAATTGTACGATTCATTGGTTTTGGAACAAAGCTTGTAGCTCCCAATTTAATTAATTCATTAACAATAGCTTGTCCTTGATTATCATCATATGCACTAGTTACAATTACTTTTGCAGTAGGATCACTTTTCATAATTGCAGATAAGACTTGTTTACCATGAAGTTTCGGCATATTCAAATCTAATAATATCACATCAGGTTTAAACTGCAAATACAATTGTAAACCTTCAAGACCATCTTCTGCCTCTTTTATTCGAGCCCATTTAACAGATTTTTTGATAATCCCACTACAAAATAATCTAAATGCCTTAGAGTCATCTACCAATAAAATAATCGGAAACTTTCGCATAACATTGTTAATTTTTTTGTTAATTTATCAGAGTGTTTGATCTAATCAAACAGGCAATATCATACTATTTTCATACTTTTTTTTAGTCATACAAAACAAAAAGATCAATTGATTTTGGAATTACTATAAAATTGAAATTATTTCAGATATGTATTTAATAGAAAAAAATCGAGTTGTTTTATGAGTGCAGTAATAGGTCAAAAAGCACCAAATTTTGGAGTATCAGAGTGGATACAAGGTGCTCCAACTAATTTTGATCAAGAAAAAGATCATGTTGTACTAGTAGAGGTATTTCAAGTAAATTGTCCAGGATGCTTTATGCATGCAATTCCTGAAGCAATTGAAATTTACAACAAGTACAAGGATGATGGAGTTAGAGTTTTAGGAATTGCTACAGCTTTTGAAGATTTTGATAAAAATACATTAGAGAATTTGAAAATGCTTGCAGAAACAGGTGAAGTCATTGGAGAGACCAAAGGAGCATTATCAATGAATGGTCAACTACAAGATGGCAATAAATTATCATACAAAATTCCATTCCCATTAGGAATGGATAACTTGAGTAAAACGACAGGGGAAATCAGTCAAGAAAAAATTATGGAGTTTATCAAACCTCAAATTCCAGAATTTGATTCACAACCAGAAGATTATAGAAATCAAATAATTCAAAGAGTAAAAAATTACATGAGTTCAAAAGAATATTCTGCTGAAACATTTGAGAAATTCTCATTGCAAGGTACACCATCAACTATCCTAGTAGACAGAAAAGGAATTCTTAGAGATGTGTCATTTGGACAGGCAGGACATGTGGATGCAATGATTCAGAAATTAATCAACGAAAACTAGTTCAACTAATCAAAACTACAACTAAAGACAGCACAACAACTAGTACAAATCCACTAATTATTGCAATTTTTGGATTATCCATGAGTATTTTCTAGAAAATTCTTCTCAATGAAATAATACCAATTACAGGTAATCCAAAATACATCATTGCATTTAGTGCAATAATTCCCACCCCATAACCAATCACTGATTGTTCTGAATCAAGTTCAACATGATTAAGAGTTGAAAGTGAGAAAAGCAACGGAGTAATTGTTACCTTTACTACTTCTTTGAATAATGGGTTTTCACGTTCGTAATCAGCAATTTCAGGACTAAAAGAGTAATAGAAATCATTGAATGATTTCATAAATGCCATTCCATTTTCTGTTTGTAGTAATTGGTTATCACGTAGTTCTCGAAGTTGTTGTACTTGTGGTGCTAATTCTGAACCAAATGTTGCAGTAGCAATTAAACAACCACCTCCATTGGATTCAGGAATATCAATTGGTTGAACTATTTCTTCAACTCCAACTAGAGCTTCTGTTGAAATAATATCGATTTTGTTATTCCCTACACCAGTAAAATTGAGAGTGATAAATGAAATTCTTTCATTTGATTTTATTTTTTGTTCAATCTCTAAATCATTTTGAAAAAAAGTAAAGTTCCCAGAAAGTAAAATTTTTGGAATAATTATCTCCCCCAAATTATTTTCAAGACTACTATTGAGAAAAATAGTTAATCGTTTTTCATCTTTATCAAATTCATGATCAATTACATCAAAGTTTGAAACAGTTTTAATTTCATATGAATGTCCAATAGTTTCAACATCAAACCGATTTACCAACCCAGTCTTGTCACTAAGTAATTGACCAAATGCAGGTGTAAAAACTAGCAATAAAAGTAATGGAACAAATAATATTAATTTCAATTTATGCAGTTCTAGAAATTCGTCTGTTTAGTTCTTTGTCTTGTGCAATTCGTGGATGATCAGGGTCAGCCAAGATAACTTCAAACCAATAGTGTTTTCCGTCTTTGTAGACAAAGTAAGATCCTAAAAGTTGCATGTTTGGATATCTCTCAAGAACTCGTCTATCTGCAACAGTTTTCATATTATCATCAGCCTTGATTCTTGTTACACCCAAATGTTTTGGACGTCTACCACCAGTAGGTCTTTGTTTTCTCATACCACCAGTACCGACTCTCATTCGAACTACAACAACGCCTTGTTTTGCTTTGTAGCCTAATCTTCTGGCCCTATCCAATCTGCTAGGCTTGTCGATTCTAGTAATAGCATTTTCTTTACGCCATCCAACAACACGTTCACGTAGATCCATTGAATTCTCTTTCCAGAGTCTGATCCACACTCGGTCTTGATGACTAGGCATATCGGAAATGGTAAAACTCCCTTTAATAACTGTAAATCGACAAAAACACCCAAGCAACGCTAAGCAGTAATAATTTTCTTTAAGTGGGGTTCACATTCCACACACTCAAAGAATCTGTATCCACAGAAAACTCGATAATATGGATCATCTAAAGTAATTAAAAAAGATTCCTGAGAATTGATTTGAGATTTTTATTGAGTCATTTTGGCTTGAAATTATGATTTCAAGAATTATCATTATGAGTATAATTTTGACTAGTGGATTATTTGCTCCATCAGTTTTTGCTGAACCAACAGTAAATATCGTAATGGAAAAATCAACATACAGTTATTGTGAAAGGCTATTCTACATAATTGAGGTCTCAGAAGTAACAGGGGATCCTGCAATTATTCACATTCGAGATGAATCAGGTAAAGGAAGTAGTGCAATCCCGATTCAAATATCAAACTTGCAAAACCCAGTTCCACCAGTAATGGCTTTTGAAAAAGAAATATTCCCATTAGGGAAATATTTTGTCGATGTACAATATTCAGGTGCAGAAGTTACTGCAGAATTTGAATTAATTGATTCAGATAACATTTGCATCCCACAAGCAATAAAGCAATTTTTGATAGAGTGGTTAAATGAGAAAATGTCAGATGGATATCTAATTGATGCGATTCAAAAATATGTAGATGTAAAATTAATTGAGATACCTTTTGAAGTTAATGAACAAAATATTAACGACATTGACATACCTGATTGGGTGAAAAATATTGCATATTGGTGGATTCAAGGTGGAGTTTCAGATAAAGAATTTGCAGAAGTGATAAATTATTTAGTTAATCAAAACATCATTACAGTAAACACAGGAACAAGTAATGAGATATGAATAAACACACAGTAATTACCATAATTGCCATAATTGTGATTGTTGCCCCAATCGCATATTCAGGATTGAGCATACTTGGTGTACAACAATTAGAATACAGATGGGATAACCCAGGAGAATTTACTTTTTTTACTATGCTCAATCAAGGTGAGATGGAATTTTGCAATACCATTCCATTTTGGATTAATATTCAAAATTTTCAAGTAGAAGCATTTTATCAATCAGATACCTTGGGAACATTCACAGTACCAAATTTAACAATTGATCCAATTTCATCTAATGTAGAACCAGGTGTTTTCAAATCAGAAGAAATGTCAGAAGCTCAGCATATCTTTATGACATTG
>Ga0233437_1003247_pt1 | contig 21772 bp, 10 predicted proteins | sample SI_122_August201_FD_182714 | JGI IMG/M metagenome (GOLD analysis project Ga0233437, IMG submission 182714) | Seawater microbial communities from Saanich Inlet, British Columbia, Canada - SI_122_August2016_200_MG | ecosystem: Environmental > Aquatic > Marine > Inlet | place: Canada: British...
GCCATAATGCCAATCAAAGAAGAGGCTATGAGAAAACGTTCCAAACCAAGATCTGTTAAACGAGAAATCGTGCCCACAGCAGAGTTCGTATGTAATGTCGAAAAAACTAAGTGACCTGTCATGGCTGCCCGTGACGTGATATCAGCTGTTTCACCATCACGAATTTCACCCACGAGAATAATGTCAGGGTCATGGCGAAACATGGCTCTTAATGCTGTGGCAAAGGTAATACCCGCTTTAACATTAACCTGTCCTTGATTCACACCTGAGATTTCATTTTCAATGGGATCTTCAATTGAAATAGCATGCTTATCCAAACGGTTAATTTTCATAAACGCTGAATACAACGTCGTTGTTTTTCCGGAACCTGTAGGACCTGTTACCAGAAACAAACCATGCGGTTGGCTGATGATTTGTTGAAACGCATCTTGATTATCTTGCGTCAAACCCAGAGTATCTAAATTAAGATTCACATCTTTTGTGAGCACACGAATAGAGATTTTTTCACCCCACATAGAAGGATAAGTCGCAATCCGCATATCAATCACTTTATTGCCCACTTGAACACGGGCACGACCATCTTGTGGGACGCGTCTTTCTGAAATATCTAAACCAGCCATGATTTTAATGCGCGATACAACGAGTGGGTGTAGTGATTTTTCAATGGTTTGCAGTTCATGCATGATACCATCAACACGATAACGAATCTTTGAACCAACAGTAATCGGATCAAGATGAATATCACTGGCCTTTTCATCTAATGCCAGATTAATGAGATTGTTCACAACATTCACAACCTCTTCACCACTCACCCCGCGATCTGTTTCTGCTTGTTCACCCATTTCATAACTGATGGCTTCTACCTTATTAGGACAAGGCATGAGAAGATTACGTGTTTGATAATGCTTTGTAATGGCTTCTGTTATTTTTTCATCCAACCCTAGGCATATTTCAATTTCTTCAGGATATGTTGATTGTAGTTCAGCAAGAGCCACTTCATTGCCTGGATCAGCCATCACGACAACAAGGCGTGTGCCCTCTTGCTTAACGGGGATAAGTTTAAATTGTCGTGCCAAATAAGCAGGAATATAAGTGATCACCCTTGGATCAATATCCACAGTTGTGGGATCCATAACTGGCGCATCAAGCATTTCACCAATAAAATCTGTTAATTTTTGTTTGTCTAAAAGACCGGCATTGATGAGAAGATCACATAAAGAAAGTGTTGGATTTGTTTCCTGTGCTTCTTTTGCTATGTCGAGTCGCTCCTGTGTCACAAGCCCTTTTTCCACAAGCTTATCAATATGTTCATCCAGCTTTTTCCATATATTATATTGTGACATCTTCTACCCCTTTATCTGTTATCGGTTATCGATACACTAAAACCTATTACCGATATCATTGTAGCAGTGTTTGAAGTTTTTTTTAACTAATATTTTATGGTGTCTTCATTCTATGAGAATGGTGACAAAATGGGGTAAAGTCACCTAAAATCCACCTGTCGCTATCTTTATAGTGTTTTTTCATTGATATTTCATACGGTTACAATCCTTGCGCCCTTTTGATTTTGGCACATGATTTGCTTTAGTTATTCATAGGCATATAGGAAAGAAACAATTTTACAAGGGCATACATATGAGCACCATCAACGATAATTATTTAGATACCAATTTTGATAGTATTCAAGACTACTTTTCTGAGGATATTTCTTTAGAATACCTCATTGATTTATCAGAGAGTGAACGTGAAGCCTTTTTTGAAACTCTTTACGCGGCTAATGAATTAAACCCCACTGACCTTGCTGCTTTTGAAGAAGCTTTTGAGGATGAACTTGTTTCTCTTCATGACGAACTCTACGTCACTAAACGCGAACTCGATGCCATGATTGACTCAGATAATCTGACCGCAGCAGAAGAAGCCAATTGTGAACTCATGATTGAAGACCTGGAAGAGTGGATGGATATGTGTGATAAAAATGGTCAAATTCATTCTGACTGGGGTGATGCCATTACAACATATACAGAAAAAAATATTACCGTTGATGCTGGCGGCTCAACAACAGTTAACCCCTCTGATCCACAAGATGGTGATATCTATCAAGTGACTGTAGACGGAGGCAGCGCCAGTGATGGAAGTATTTTTAATTCAGAAGAAAATATCGGTTGGATTGATACAACGGATGATGGATACCGTGATACTAATCCTGATATAGATGGTGATGGTATTGCTGATGAAGATTTTAATCATGATGAAATGATTTCTCCTTCAGATTTAACCTTTGGACAAAACACAGCAACAGCTGAGATTACTATTAGCTTAGAAGATGGTGATACTTATTCGATTATCCCTGGAGCTTCTGCTGAACATGCTATGTTAAAAATCACAAAAGAAGATGGCACATTTTACTACATAGAACTCACCATGAATTCGAGTACGAAAATCATTATTGCACAACTACCCACAAATGATATGGACACAATTCCTGCAGATCTTTTAGCCATGATGTATGAGAAAACAAATTCAGTTAGTTCCTTTTATGAAATTCATACAGGCATAGATTTAGAATCAGAGGATGACACGTGGGCTATTGTAAACATGGATGATAAAGTCGATGATGCCTTTACTTTGAATGCACCAACTCCTGAGCAATTTGATGTGGGTTATGAATATACGATTAACTTTGAGTCAGGAGATGCTGACGCTCTCACTATTGATGCTGGTGGAAATGATGTTTCCTTTGAAACTGATGCTGCTGGAAATCTTGTTATTGTATTAACGAATACTGAAAATGAAGAAATTCGCATCACCTGTAATGGTCTGGAATATTCCTATGACGCAAACATTTGTGATACGATCAATATCACCAATGGCGATATAAGCATTGATGATGATACGTGGATGGCGCTTCATAGTTTTGGCGTTTCTAACTACGAAGGTGGCCGTTTAGGTACAGGTTATGGGAATCTTTTCTGGATGCTACAAATTGATGGCGAATCAGCAAAAGATATTTTTGAAGATGAAGGCTATACAATCAGAAATTTCGGTTTCCTCCTTGAAGAAGGTGGTGCCTATGCTGCTGTAAGACCAAATTCAGAAGGTGGTATCATAGGTCATCTAGAAGACTTGCTCAATCCATAGCAGGCATATTTACCAAACCCCGATGGTAATAGGACACCCCACTTTCACAACTCTCAATGACTTATCCCCCCATTATTTATAACAAACAAATCATAACAACCTTCAATAACTAATAATATCAAAAACTTAACTTCTAAATAAGATATGCCATTCTGGCACGGGTTTTGCTTATTATATGTCTATAAAGGGCATGTAGGTGACACAGAAAGAAGAAAGGCCATTATGAGCACTGTCACCTATGATATACAGGACACAACCATCGATACTATTCAAGATTTCTTTGGCGAAGCCCTCTCCGCAGAAGATCTCATGGACATGAGCACGACTGAGCGCGAAGCTTATTTTGAAAGCTTGTATGCCGCTCATGAACTCTCTAGCACAGAACTCAGTGAATTTGAAAATGCTCTTGAAGATGAACTAGAGAATATCCACGACACACTCTATACCTATCACAAACAACTTGAAGACATGATTGAGGCTGGAAATCTGACCTCTGCTGAAGAAGCTAATTGTGAACTCATGATGGAAGATCTGCAAGAGTGGATGGTCATGCTTGATGATGATGGAGACATCATGTCTGACTGGGGAGACGCGATCACAAATTTCACGGAAAAAAATGTCGACATCACAGAGGGCAATAACCATACTATTAACCCTACTGACCCTCAAAATGGTGATATGTATACGATTACCGTCACTGAAGGTGACAATAATTCAGGTAGCATATTTAACAATGAAGATAATGCCAACTGGATTGATACCACAGAAGACGGTTATTTTGATACCAATCCTGATATAGATGGTGATGGTATTGCCGATGAAGACTTTGATCATGATGGTATTATTTCTGAAGCAGATATGACGATGGGACATGTGAATGCCACCTCATCAATCACACTTGCTTTAGATGAAGGTGATCAATACAACATTGTTAGCTATGATCATACAACAAATACGGCGATGTTTAAGATCACTCAAGAAGATGGTACCTATTATTATGTTCAACTTGTCATGAATGGAAACACAAAAATTATAGTGAATCAAATACCAACGAATGACATGAGCTGTGTCCACCCTTCTCTGTTAGGAATCATGTACGAAAAATCAAATTCAGCTAACTCCTTTCATCACTATACCCATGGTTATGAATTCGACAATGGCGAAACAGAGTCCCATTATAGCATCTATGATCTAGACAACTATGATGATAATGAGTTGGGCCTATTCCCCACAACGAATGATTTTGAAACTAACAGGGCCTATACAGTAAACTTTGAAAGCGATGAAGCGTGCTCCTTAGACCTCACGTTTCCCGATAATGCTGATGTGAGTTTTTCCTATGACAGTGACTATAATCTTGTCATGACTGTGAGCACAGAAAACGGTGACATCACCATCACACTAGTAGGCATGCAATACGAGCCAGGAGAAGATCCCATTCACAGTATCAATATCTATGGAGATGTAAATATTACAACCGATCTAGACTCATATAATGCATTAGCTTACTCTCCTGTTCCTCAATCAAGTGGTTGGATAAACCAGGGAGCTCTTTTTTATATGATCTATCTGGATGAAGAAAAAGACTATATCAGTTCTGTCTATGAAGAAGATGGTTATTTCGTTGACTGGAACCTCTATTGGTAGACATTATTTCCTAGGAGCCATACCCCCCGATTTTTTCCCCACTTTATGACTCTTGCCCCCAACCTATGGGGGCTTTTTGAGTTTAGACCATAATAATCGTATTATATTATATAGTTAGAAACGACGTCTTCCCTCTCTTTTTGGCACGAGTCTTGCTTACTATATGTTTAGTAAGGCACATACAGGTGACGAAGTATTAACGGAAGGATATTTTATGAGTACTGTCACCTATGATTATCAAGACACCACTATTGAAACCATTCAAGACTATTTTGGCGAAAATATTTCTGCCGAAGATCTCATCGACATGAATGACACTGAGCGTGAGGCTTATTTTGAAACCCTGTACGCTGCCCATGAACTATCCAGCACTGAGCTTTCTGAATTTGAAAAGTCGCTAGAAGATGAACTCAATAATATCCACGACACACTCTATACCTATCACAAGCAACTTGAAGACATGATTGAAGCGGGAAATATGACCTCTGCAGAAGAAGCTAATTGTGAACTCATGATGGAAGATCTGCAAGAGTGGATGACCATGCTAGATGACGATGGTGAGATCATGTCTGGCTGGGGTGACGCGATCACAAATTACACGGAAAAGAACGTAGACATTGAAGAAGGTGATTCCTGCACTGTTAACCCTACTGACCCTCAAGATGGTGATATGTATACTGTAACAGTAAATGAAAGTGATGATTCCGGTAGCAGCATGTGGAACACAGAAGAAAATGCCAACTGGATTGATACCACTGGCGATACTTTTTATGATACAAACCCAGATCAATATGATGTTAATGGAAACTTAGGTGCTGACGGCATTGCTGATGAAGATTTTGATGGCATGAATGGTATTACTGAAGCTGATATGACTTATGGTCATAACACGACAACAGCACAAGTAACAATTAGTCTTGAAGAAGGCGACACCTACGCGATCACAAGTTATGATGCTAATTCTAATACAGCCATGATTAAAGTTACCCAAGAAGATGGTACATTCTATTATATACAACTCATCATGACGGGTGATACAAAAATCCTTGTGAAGCAACAACCTACAAATGACTTAAATACAGTAAACACTGAGCTGCTCTCAATGATGTATGAAAACACGACAACTGATAGATCTTTCTATCAACACGTATATAACACACCTTATGATGATGGCACTGTAAATAACTATTATTCGATATATGATATGAGCACGTATGAAGATAATACGCATATAATAACACCAACACCTGCAGACTATGAAAACTCACGCGCCTATACAGTAAACTTTGAATCTGATGAAGCTGATAACCTTACTTTGAATTTTCCTGATGGTGCTGACATTAGCTTCTCTCTTGATCCTGATGGCAATATTGTCATGACAGTTTCTACGGAAGATGGTGAGATTACAATCACTCTGGTTGGTTTGGAAACAGGAAACGAAGATGTTCAAGATGCTATCACTATTAATGGTAATGTTGATGTGACTATTGATGATGATACGTATAATACAATCTATAACTACGGCATACCTAACGCGTCTTTTTATGACATGCCCTGCTATGGTGGCCTTTTCAATTTATTATATTTTGAAAATGATGAAAGCTCTCTGGGTGATATATTCTATGAAGAGGGTTACACAACGGCGCCATGGTACCCAATGTAACAACATCACTCTAAACCTGTTCGCCATAAAACAGCTTAAACATATAAGCTACAGCAGCAATAGCCACCACAAAAAATACGAGGAAAATAATAAAAATAGACCACTGCGGTTGAAAAGGAATTTGTGCCGGGTCAAAAGCAAGAGCTGATCCCTTTAAGTAAATCAAACGTACAATGTGACGCACAATCACCATACCAACAAAAGAAACAAGCAAGGCAATTGAGGTCAGAACAATCTTTCTTTTATATAGCCAGAAAACGGAAAGCACAGATAAAGCGATTGAACCCGTTAAAATCCAAATAGCCGGACTGCGCATGATGAGCCTCAAAATGTCTTTAAGCGCAAAAAGATAAGCAATGCCTAAAGCAAAACTCACAAGAAAAGCACCCAAGTAAAAACGGCGACCAACAATAAAGGCTTGTTCATTATCACGTCCCAGTAAGACAACAAAAAAACCACCCACCATGACAGCGCCAGCTAACATATGCATCCAGCGAAAAATATAAGAGAAAACATCTGGATTGAGCACAAGCCCCGATTGATTACCTGCATACAAGGCTTGATACACATCAGGATGCTCGCCCATGGCAAACGTAGCACTATAAACAAAAGAGACATAGACAAAACCCATAAGTGCTATGGTCAAATAAATACGTTGTTTCATGCCAATAAATTTTGTGGAAAAAGCAGCCCCATAGAGAAAATAATAACTCATCATGGCGACCATAAAAATCATCAACCAAAACCAAGCACTCGTCACTGTGGCGGCATAAATAGGTTTAGAATAAACTAATTGTACAAAAAGAAGTGGCGCAACACCTAAGGTTACAGTGGCAGACATCATGGAGGGAAAAATACGTATAAATTTCTCAACAACAGGATTTTCCTGTTTGTTTTTGAAACAACCAAACAGCACAATTGCCAAGCCACCCACCATAAAATTCATGGCCAAGAAGTGAAGTGTTAAGGTGACAATATGCAAAACGGTAACAATCCATAAAGGTGCTGATATAAAATTATATGATGGTAATGTGAACAACATAAAATCTCCGTTTAAAATCCGAAATCCTAATCTCGAAAATCGAAAAAATATCGAAATGCGAAACTCTAAACTTTATTCTATTCTTTGACTGTTAATAAATACTCAATCAAAGCTTTTTTCTCTTGAGCATTTCCAGTAAAAGCAGGCATTTCAGGGGCAAAATCACCTGCCATGTCTAATATCATTCCCAAACTTTCTTCTGTAGCCCCTGTGAGAAGAACTTCTGATTTATCATTGTAGCCACCGATTTCATGACACCGACCACAACGCACTTCATAAACCTTAGCTCCAAGAGCTTTTCCAGTAAGAGTATAAATCTCACTCAAGTCTCTTTGATCTAATTTTTTATAAATATGATCAGCGATGAGACCAGCCTCTTTTTTTGTTCCCCAAAATGGTGGCATATTTCCTTTGAGCTTATGAGCTCCCATGATCACAGATTGAATAAATTCTTTTTCTGTTCCATCAAAGGCAGGTTTCAAAGGTTTATAACCACTCATTGTGTGACAAGTACGACAAGAATGTAGGAATAAATCTTTGCCATCATCACCGGTACGCATTTTTATTTCAGATAAATAACCATTTTTCTTGTACGCATCCTTTTTGGCCACTTCCACAGTATTGCCATACATATAATCAGTTATCACATAGGGTTTTCTAATGGATTCACGCATCCACTCAAAATGACCAAACCAAGCAAGTCCCAAAAGCATGATCACAAGAGCTGTAATAAAATGCAGTCTTCTGGGAATAATAAAACCAAATATTATTAGCATTAAAGCGATCACACCAGCATTCCAAAAAGACGCTGTCAGTGCTTTAATGGGGGTTGGCATCATCTTAAGTGCCGTTACGGTAATTGTTTCCGGCATGGCATGCCAATACCAATACATGGTTGGCACCATAATCAAAAGTCCTGCGAGCCCCCAAATAGCATTAAAACGCACCATACTGACTTTAAAATCAGAAGGTTTTTCACGAGAAATGACCAAGAGACTATACAAACCCGCTAACATAATACAAACACCTGTTCTTAACCAAAGGGTCGACCAAAATGTGGGGTTAAAAAAACCATCCCAAAAATTACCAGTCTGAATCCATTCGCCTGGTGTGAGCATAAATGTAATGATGCCATTAATAACAAAAAGTGATCCCCACGCCGCAATGAAATAGATCCAACCAATGATGAGGTGGTTACGTCCAGACATATGCTTCCAACCATAGTAATATAAAATAGCCGCCGTTATTTCTGTGACAAACATTGTCCACTCTGTTGCCCAACCCCATACATAATTATGAATGAGAACTTCTGTTGCCGCAGGATTTAGCAATCCAATGATAAACCAAATGCCTACACCTGTTAAGGCACCAAAAACAACGGTCACCAGCACAAAAAACTTACTGAGCTTTTTAAGAAAATTTAGTTTTTCTTCGTCTTGATTGCGACGGGCTATTGTTTCAGCCACCACAAGATATAAACCACCACCAATGGCAAAGTGAGACACAAAAACATGGATAACAGCAATGCTTGCCATGAGAACACCATAACCTATGCCAACATTCCAGAATGGGTAATTCATTCATTCTCCTTAGGGTCGAAGGATCGACGGATCGAAGGATCGAGGGAATGATTCTATGAACCATCGAACCGTCGACCCTTCGATCCGTTGAACCAATTTTGAAACCTTTACTATCTCAGTCAGCCCTAAAATCAATGATAGAAAGCAAGCTCCTAATATTGCCCAATTTTTTAACTACCCACTTTATAAATGTAAATAAACCTCAATTTTTAAACATGATATTTATTATACTCCCCTGAGGAACAAATAATAATTACTGTCATTTCAACAAGTTAAAAATGTTTTGTTTGTTAAAGGTTTCATAAAGATGATTTTATTGTATAATATAATATAGGGATAACTTTAATCGGTGAGGCTTTATGACTGATGTCACAACAAGTGATTATAACGACTATACCTTTGATAGCATTCAAGATTATTTTGGCGAAAAGGTTAATGCGGAAACTCTTTACGAAATGTCAGCAGATCAACGGCAGGCATTTTTTGAAGAGCTCTATTCTGAAGCCAATCTCAATGAAACAGACCTCGCTGAATTTGAAGAAGCTTTTGAAGATGAACTCGAAAGTCTACATGACACGCTGTATATTTATGGCAGGCAGTTAGAAGACATGATTGAATCAGGATCAGCAACTTCTGCAGAAGTAGCCACTTATGAACTCATGCTCGATGATGCGCAGAAAATGATGAACACATTAGAAGACGATGTTTTTGATGATTGGGGTGATGCTATCACGACATATGAAGAAAAGAATGTGGACGTTGATGCTGGTGGGTCTGCCACAATTAATCCCTCAGACCCTCAAAATGGGGATGTATATCAAGCCACTATTGGAGAAGGTGACCCTTCTAGTGGTAGCATTTTTAATACGGAAGAAAATGCTGATTGGGTTGATACAACAGGCGATGGGTATCGTGAAACTGATCCTGATACAGATAACGATGGAATCGCAGATGAGGACTTTGACGGTGATGGGGCCATCACAGAAGCAGACCTCACCTATGGTCATGTCACAACAGCAGCCACTGTCACAATTTCATTAAACGACGGTGATGCTTATGAAATCATACCTGGTGCTACAGCAGATCATGTGATGTTTAAAGTCACTCAAGAAGATGGAACTTACTACTACATTGAATTAAATATTAACTCCGAAACAAAGATTCTTATTGATCAGCTCCCCACAAACAATCTGGACACCATCCCTCAAGATGTGTTGTCTATGATGTATGAAAAATCAAGTTCTGCAAGCTCCTTCTATGAAATGCACACAGGAATTGATAGTACAGCAGAAGCTGGGAGCTATTATTCAATTTATGATTTGGCAACAACAGGCAATGAAGCCTATATCCAGACAACTGATGCTGATTTTGAAAATGGCCGGGAATATACCATCAACTGTGATAGCAATGCTGCGGATACAATCACAATGAACTTTCCTGAAAATGCTGAAATTGTATTTTCATACGATGCGGATGGCAATTTGATTCTTACAGTTACAAGTGGTGCTAACACAATTAATATAACTATCTCGGGGCTTGAATATGATTCTGATGGTTTTAACACTGACAAAATAAACATCACCGGTGGTAACATTATCACATCAAGTAACTATAATACTTTTGAAGCCTTCCCATTTAATGAAACCAAAGGTAGTTCTGAATATTTATATCGAGGTTATTTATACAGCATGATCTACTATGAAGGAGATCAAATTGGCGACGTATTCGAAGAGGCAGGGTATTACCCCACTTATAGTTGGAGTAGCTATGATAATGACACAGGCGAAACTGATAATGAATATTTAGTATGGTAAGACTCTGAGGCAACCGTTAAATCACTTCTCCAGCCCAATCTCAGCCACAATTAACGCATCAACAATATTATATTCTTCAGTATTCATATCAGACAAGGTTTTTCCCATAAAAATCAAATTAAACTCATCATCACCAAAAGAACCTGAACCACTGATGGCACCAAAATCCGGGCAATCTGTTGTCACAAGATCTTCTGCCGTAAAGGCCTGATTCGTAAGCGTCATGCCCGTCAGTGACACTAAGGCATCAATGAGAATATTAGCATCACAATAAATATTGCCATCAGCATCTAAAGGACATTCCGCAAAAGAGCCTTCTGTAAGTGAAATACCCATACTGTCAAGAGGAGCTAGTCCTTCAGGAATAGGCAAAATAAAATCAGGAATAGACGGTGTAGGGCTGGTCAACACACAAACAGTTTCATCATCTGCTTTATAGAAAGTTATTGTAGGATCTGTCATGGGCACAGAAGCAATATTGGTTACTGCCCCGCGATAATCGGGATCACTGGAATCAGCAGGGGTATTATTTTGATTCGTGTTAGCAACTTCACCAGAACAAAAATACAAATCAAAAGCACCACCCTTAACTTGATATTCGAAAATCTCCATTGTTGAGGGGTCTTGTGTGCATTTTTCTGCTTTCACACCTTGTGTGAACCCTTCCAACTTTAAGCGTAGAGAGCCCACTTTGGGTGTATCATAATTAATAATAAGATAAGCCTCGTGGGGAGCATTCTCAGCATCAATGGCGATCAAAGGACTATAATTAATACTGACTTTTAAATCTTGGCTACCAGCAACATTAATACTCCCATCTACAAATTCATTTGTACCTGTAGACGTCCCAGCAATACTCACATCTTCGATGATCACATTTGATGAAGCGGTAAATAGTTCGCCATCTTTTTCAACACCATCTTGCACAACCGTTGTCGAACCGACTTGCACTTTTGATATTTTAAAATACTTGTAATCATTTGACTGAATAAACCCCATCCAAGAAATATGAGCCCCTTCAGGATGATTAACCGCAATGGTTTGGGTATTATTACCATAAAGCTCAGCAACAAAAGCAGGCGCTTCGAGTTTTTTGGTAAACTGATTTTCACCAGTGAGTTTACTGCAATTGGCTAAATGAAAACCCATCAATAAAATGAAGATAATATTTAATACGATTCTTTGATGCATATTCTAATTATGGTGCCAGAGTGCCAAAGTACCAAAGTGCCAAAGTAAAAATATCTCTGGTACTCTGGTACTCTGGTACCCTGGAACTCCGGTACTCCAGATCTGACAAGAATATTTTCGACCAATTACGCCCTCAAGTTGCTAAAAACGAGCTTAATACTTATATATTATAGTGCGGTGCGGTAATGAAACAAGCAGAACTCCAACTTATTGTAATTATTTGATTAATGACAATTGACTATATGCAATAAGCGATTTGCGATTGAAATTGCCAATAGCTTATTGCCATTTGCCTATTGTCAATCATGAACATTACCATCCCTGCGTAGGCTGGGATCCTGTTTGCGACCCCGCGAACCATCACCTCACAAAATACACCACCCTATCCAACGCCTCTTCCCCATTCCTCACAAGAACCTCATGCTGCCCAGGTGTGAGATAAATTTTCTGAGACTGATCATAGTTGATTGTTTGTCCATCCAGAATGATAGCATCAACCCCTTCGTCCTGAGATAAAAGAAGCGAAATGTATTGTGCATCACGAGGGCGAAAAGGATCGAGTTTATAGACATCATTGTTCTGGGGAGACAAAATACGCACTGTCTGATCTTCTTCCTCATGCTTTTGATAAACAGCATGTGAAACTAATTGTCGTGCTTTCGCTATTGTCCATGGCATGGTTTCCTGCTGCCATTGACGATAAAGATTACCTAATTTTAGATAAATGCGTTCATCAGCGCCCTTCACATGCACAGGACAATCTGATAATGGTTGGTGCTCACGAACAAATTCTTCTTGTGTCATAGCGCAATACCTTCCAGGTTTTTGACCTGATAACACACACACAGCCTGTTTCTTTTGATCAGTTTTATTTAACCAGTATGCCCAGGGTTTTCGCTGGTACAAGAAATCAACAATTGTGTGCGCAATGGGTGCTGCGCCTGACACACCTGAAACACCTTGCATCGCTTCACCATTAAAATTTCCTACCCAAACACCAACCGTGTATTCAGGCGTAACCGCTACTGTCCAATTATCACGATGGTTTTGTGATGTTCCCGTCTTCACCATAACAGGGTACTCATAATTAAGCGGTCCTGTTGATCCAAAAGCAAGCTGACGTGCTTTTCTATCAGACAAAAAATCTCTCACAATATCTATTGTCTCAGAAGAAATGATGGGGTTATTTTCTACGGCATGACACAAATAATCTTCACCCATGTAAAAAGGTGTAAGTTCACAATACAAACCCTTTCGAGCAAAAATAGAATACGCCCGCACAAGTTCCATAAGACTCGTGTCTACATTTCCTAAAGTGAGACCCAGACCATAATGCGCTGGCCGCTTTGTTAACCCGTTAAATTTGAGTTCTTTTAAAACATCATACAAAGAATCCACACCAATTTCTTGTAAAAGAGAAACAGCAGGCACATTAAGGGAATTTGCCAAGGCTGTTCGCATGAGAACAGGCCCGTGAAAACGCCGATCATAATTCTGGGGAAGATAGTTGCCCACCTGACTTTTAAAAACACGCGATACATCGGGCAAAATATGTGAAGGGGCGACCCCTAGTTCTAGAGCTTTAGCATAGGTAAAGGGTTTTAAGCTAGAACCTGGCTGGCGTTTTTGTAATACAGCATCATTCATTCCCTGATAAACATCTTCCCAGTAATTTCGTGACCCCAAATAAGATAATATTTCCCCAGATTGATTGTGAATAACTAAAACACCTGCCTGGGTGACCTTTTTTTCTTCTAAAAGAGCTATTTTCTGATTAACAGTGTAAGCAACATAATCATTCAGTTCATTATCTAAACTTGTTCTTATATGTGATAACGTACTGTACGTGTTGTGTAACTGTTTATAAACGTAATCAGTAAAATGTGGCGCTTGAAATTCATGTTCAAGCGGATAAACAACAATCACTTCCTCCATAGCTTGAGAAACCAATTCTTTTTTATCATGCTGTGCATATTTTTCTAATATAGACTTCTGAATGGTTTTTATTCGCTTCGTGTTTTTATACGGATTGTGAACGCTCGGAGCGCGTATGATGGCCAACAAATAAGCCGCCTCACCTAAGGATAATTCTTTGGGTTCTTTCTTAAAATACACGCGCGCTGCTTGTTTCAAACCATAGAGTTCATTACTGAAAGGTAATAAATTAACATAATATTCAAGTATTTCTTCTTTGGATAACGATAGTTCCAAATACAAGGCATAAGACATTTCAACAACTTTACTACCAAGAGTACGCTTCCCTTTAAATATCATGCGCGCTAATTGCATGGGAATTGTTGAGGCGCCAGAAACAACTTCTCCCGATTGATAAAACTGCCCCAAGGCCCTGATAGCAGCTAAAGGATCAACACCAGGATGATACCAAAAACGTTTATCTTCTGTAGCAAACAGTAAGAATAATAAATCCTGAGGCAAGTCTTCAAAAGAAACCCAATCACGCCGCCCCCCTTTTGTAGAAAGAGGTTCTCTAAGCAAAACACCTTCACGACTCATAATTTTTGGAGAAAAGTTTTTGTAGTAATTTGTGAGACTCTTCGGAGCAGGAAACAGGTTTATGATAAATAAAACAGAAATAACCGCTATAAAAAACAAGATGTAAATCACTATATTTTTCATATCACTGGATTCCCACTTAATCGGGAATGCCTTTACTTCATTATTCCTCTATTCATTATTCGATATTCATTATTCATTTTAAATATCTATTTTATACTAATCTTCATAGCTCCTGTCGTCCCAAAAACAGCTGGCTCATACATTTCAAAAGCCTTAGCAGGAGGTAAAAGAAATTCTCCTTGATTAGTCGCATTCACAAAATAAACAAATTCATAAAAACCTCGCGGTATATGATCTGCAAAAAGAAGTATTTTTTTGTCATGAAATTCTCGATGACTCAGATACCATTTAAACCGTGTTCTTTGTGACGTATCAAACCGATTCAAACTTTGTCTCACATTACTTAAATTAAAGTTAATAGGTTCCATTCCCGCAGCGAGAGGTTCCTCAACAACAAGATAGTCTATAGGATCAGCAAAATAAAAACCTAGAGCAACCTTATATGTTTTGCCTTGTTCTATTTTGTCTGGCATGACACTTTGTCCTTCTAAATCATAATATTGTCGTGTCATTGTTATGCCTTGCTCCACACCATAGGGGCGGTAGTCTTTTAGGGCATAATCAAGCTGCATATCATAGAAAAACATTTTCCCTGCCACCATATTCATGGTCACTTTCATGTTTCGAGGCAATCCCTTATCCAAAGGCAGTGGTATTTTCTTTTCAGCTTCTTGCTTCGTTAATTTGACCATTAATAATTCTTTCTCATTCATATCAATTCTAGCAAACACATCTTCTTTTGAATGAGGAAAATAATGTTGATAGGCTTTTAAGCCTTTAAGCACTTGCAAACTTTCAACGGTAGATACATAATGACGTGTTCGTCGCTCTTTTAACAAACCTCTTAGAAGAGGAAAAACCATGGGGTGCATAGGATCCACAGCAAGAACACCTTGCAAAACAAGGGCTGAAAGACTTTTCGATGAGTACCCATAGTAATAACCAGAAGTGTCTGTAAGTGAATCAACATAGGCTTCTGCGCCCTTCACGCGTATTTTATTTTCAATATACTGTAACCACTCTTTGCCAAGAGAGCTATCTGGTGTTTTCGCCAATACCATTTCCACTAGCTTTAACTGAGAAATAAAATCCATGTTAAATAATTTTACTTGCAAAGAAGCATAGTATGAATCGCGAGGAGTCCCCTGCTTATAGAGAACAAATAAAGAATGCACTGTAAGCTTTGTACGATAGGCCTCATCATAACTATTCATGAAATAGGCTTTACGATTTAAATAAACATCACGAATACGCTTATTAATTTTATCGAGGATTATCGTCACATCATGTCCTGTATGTTGGGCCATGATAAGAAATTCAGCTACGGCTAGCGTGAGTTGTGGGTTTTCCTTGCCACCAGGCCAAAAACCAAACCCACCTTGATAATGTTGTGCTGTTTTTAACTGCTCAATAAAGGTCTTAACCTTCTCAAAACGCCGATCGGGATCTTTATCATTGCCGCTAAAATAAGCATCATCCGCTGGAAACAGAACAATAGGATATAGCTTGCTCAAGCGTTGCTCTAAACAATCATAAGGGTATTTTCTTAATATTGTGATTCTTTCCTTAAGACGTGACAACAAAGAGGCGTTCAAACTTATAGTTAAGCTACCATAATCATCAACCATATCACTCGTTTTTTCAAAAAACTCACTCGCAGCATCAACAACAATACCTGAGCTTGAAACGGTTTCTAGTGGTCGCTCACGATAGAGCGGCAATGTTATCAGCACACGATCACTGGCATCATCAGAACGGGCAACAATGGCTACCTGTGCTTCTCGAGATGTCCACTCAATCTTTTTGGGTTTAGCCACATCAAACGAAACACTATACGTGACACTACTTTTAGCAGGAATACTAACCTTGCCTTTCTTACCTCTGAGAATACGCAATTCTTTTGAATCAATATGAAGAGCAACATCTTGCGGTTTATCTAGATTATTATGAATAACAATATCAGTAACAACTTGATCACCATCTCGCAAGAAACGTGGTAAAGCGGGACGAATCATTAAGTCTTTTTTTGTTTGAAAACTCGTTTGCCCCAAACCAAATTGATCAACATTAGCATTAGCAATAGCCATGACAACAAAGTTGGTTAACTGATCAGGCAAGGTAAAGTTTACAAAAGCCACACCGTTTTCATCTGTGACAACCTCACCATTAAAATAAACTAATGGAATAAATTTTTTGCGAAACCCTTTCATACGGCCACCACCACTGGCTGGATCGCTCAGTTTATCATCAAAGCCCTGAGAACCAACAAAACGTGATCGAGAGTCCATCTGAACCACATCAAGGTAAAAGGGTTTATAAAGTGTTTCCAATGGATTTTTTAATTTATAACCACCAGCTAAAAGAACACCCTCATCAACAACCATCACAGTAATTTCTGCTGTTTGTTTTTCTGCCAAACCCTTAACACGAAAATCAAGCTGCACATCATCACCAGGTTTATAAACATTTTTTCCTGTTTTTGTAACCACGACAAGATCTTTGTTATATGCCTTCACTTTTAACTCCGTAAAACCAGTGCGCATCAAAGACGATGTGACGATTTCAGCTTTAGAGATATCTTCTGAAGTGAAAGAAGAGTCTGTTTCTTTTATTCCCTTTATCAAAACAAGCCTCAAAAACACATTAGGTGCCATCCCCTCTTCAATCGGAACATCAATTATGGGAGAGCTCCCTTCAAGTGTGACCGTTTTATATGATAGAATACGATCTCGCTCTATAGAAATAAGTGCTTGGGCCCTTTGAAATGGTGATTTAATGAGCACTTTAGCAACATCACCCACCTGATATTCTTTTTTATCTTTTACAATCTCAAGAGCAAACTCATCATCACTTGGCCAATAAGAATATGATTCTCCTGTTACGTAAAAAGGTATTTCTGTTATGGCTTTTCTATTGTTTTGATCAAGAGATGTTAGTCTAATATAATAATACCCACTCTGGGTTGGTTCAAAGGAACAAGAGTTATCTTTCTGCGTATGATCACGAACACACTGTGTCACAACATCTTCAACCCGTTTTGTTTCTGATCGATACTGACTGTGAAGAGCTTCTTTTTTGACACTCACCCATTTAACGCGAACCAGTTCTGCATGCACACGACGATCCAAAACAGTTTTTCCCAAAGGACTAACAGGCATAAAGTGAACAGTTAAGGCATCATTGGTTTTATAAAATAGTTTATCAAGTTTAGCGGCTATATAATAGCTTGCCGGATGAATAAGTAAGCTTTGCGAGGAAACCTGAGATTGTTTACTACGATCAAGAACTTCAATTTCATAATTAAAACGCACAGGATCCAGAGCCTTTTGATCTGTTTTTTCAGTCAAAAGAACAGAACCCTCTTTTGATAGTTGACCATTAACATCATGATAAGATCTATAATAGCGATCTTGTTCTAAACGTTTATGGTCATAAAGACGACCAAATTGCCACAAACCATCATCTAATGGAGAAAAAGAGGATAGAGCATAGGAAAAATATCCTTTATAGACAGCCTCCCGCATAGGGGCTCCAAAAAGATAATTCGCCTGAACAGCTAACTTTATGGGGTCTCCCTTTATTGCTGTATCCTTTTGTGGTATTATCTGGACTTTAAATTCAGGTGTACGAAATTTTTGTACATCAAACTTTCCATGCGCACTAATCTTTGCATGATCATCTTTTGTCTCAAAAGAAATACTATAATAACCAAGTGATGCTATTTCTGACAGATCATATACAAATGAAATATTACCACGTTCATTTGGAATGACCGTTAATTTTGTTGGTTTATCTTTTCTCGGTTCATGAATGAAAACAACAACAGGCTTTGTAAATGGCATGAATCCCTTTGCGGACATTTCACGTAAATAGCCTTTAATATTGACTTTTTCACCAGGTTTATACAACCCGCGATCTGTGAGAATATGCCCACGAACTTCTTTTAAGGACTCTTGCTTATCTTCAAAAGTAACATTGGAATAAGCATATTCATTGTAGTAATTACTACCATAGTAATCAATATCATCCACCCACTCTGTGGTCATAAAAGAGCGATCAAGCCCCTTTGAAACAAAAATATAAAATGGAAAATGTTCTTTATCAGTTATTTTTTTCTGCAAGGCATCAGACTTTTTTATGAGTGCCATACGCCCAGGAAGTTTTACAAAACCTTTATTATTTGTTTTTGCCTGATGCAATATTTGCGCTTGAGAATTATAGATAGTTACATTTGCTTGGGGAACACTCTTTGCTGTTTGAAGATTAGTCACCCATATAAGCCCATCTTGTTCTGATTGTTTGAAATCTATACCCAAATCTGTAATCTGACGCATCAACCAGTGATGATCAATTATGTAGGTTTCATCACTATCATCGTAATATTTTACATCAGGCGATGTAAAATCAGACAACACGATTCCTGAAGTTTTGTCTTTAAGAACATCTGGAAGAGAAACAGAAAACAATTTTCTTTTGTCTGTTGTGCCACCTGTCAGTTTTGTCACAACATCCCATTTAATCGTAGCCAGACTAACAACCAAAGGCAATTCAGCAGAGGCTTCTAAAAACTGAATGATATCTTTGTTTGCATTAAAGATTTTGTAATGAGCTGTTGCCTCACTAACATTTGTTGCCAAGAAACCAAGGTTTACACTATCTGAATACCCTAAAACTTGATCAGAAACATCAGGCACATGTATTTCTGGTTTATAGTGAGCTGTTTTAAATTTAAAACTATGTTCCTTCCCCAATTTTTGTCCATGAATATCCTTAAGATCTGGGCTCACAGTCACTGTGTACTGCTGAAAAGGCTTCAAATCGAGATAAACACTTAGAGCCTTTCTATCTCGTGACCAGCTCTTATAGGCATTCTTGAAGCCTGGTACTTCGGGATGAAATAAAATATATTTGTATAAATCATCCTTAGTAATGGGTGTTGAGGCCAAGAAAGCAAGAGTAGCCTCTGGATCACAATTCTCCTCACAAACAACATCATTTAAAACAAAATCACCATGTGTTTCATAATTAAAGATCCTATCTTCTTCAGATAAAAGATTTCCATGAATACTCTTAATGCCTTTTGCAAGCCGCAGAACAATGGACGTATTTTTGGGCAATGGTTTCTCAGAAAACACAACAACTTCTGTACACCCTTTTTCTTGGCCCTTTTTTTGAAGCTCTTTTTCCCAATAACAGTCTATCTTTATAGCATGATCTTCACTTTTACGCGCTTCTGTTAGGTGAATTTTGCCATACACTGTTTTTGCCACAACAGGCTGATTGAATATTATCCTCATCTCAGCTGAACGCGAAATGCCTTTTGTACTACTGGGCGGCGTAACAAGTTTAACTAAAGGACGAGGTGTTTGAAATGTAAAGTTAATATCTTTAAGCAAAGCAAAACCTAAAAGAGATTCCTTGCCAGCATGAATTGTAACAGTAAAAGCTGTAGCAAATGGTAAGTTTCCTTTTGCCTGGTAGACAAGTGTGCGTGTATTTGCCCATTTAAAATAGCCAGGAATATGCGGTTTAATGCTAACGAGGTTTTTATGATCCTGCTGGCCAACGCGTGTTAACCCAACCATTGGCTGATTAAAATGCATGACAATTTTATTGGTATTAATTGTCACTTTACCTTGCGGTATATGATAATCAACTTTTAGAGGACCTTTTTGATCAGCGTATGTTTTAAGATAGTCTTTAGTGGCCGTATCTGTTGAAATGTGTTGGCAGGAAACAAATAATAATAACAATAAAAAGGATACAAATCTTTTAAACATAGTTTTTATAAAAATAACGAATAACGATTAACGATTTTTGATTTTCAATGTAAACACACTTCTGAAATCTTAAATCGTTAATGGCTATTCGATATTTATTTTCCCGTCGACCCAAAGCCGCCTTCGCCACGTTGTGTATCATTTATAGCATCAACTTCAATTATGTCAGCACGAATAACAGGCATCATCACCATTTGAGCAATCCTATCACCACGTTTAATCGCAAAATTTTCAGCACCATGATTGATCACGATAACCTTGATTTCACCACGATAATCAGCATCAATCGTACCTGGTGTATTCACCATACTGATACCATGTTTTATGGCCAAACCACTTCTTGGGCGTATTTGCAGTTCATAACCCTCTTCGAATTCTACAGACAAACCTGTGGGAATCAGAGTTCTCTCACCAGCTTTGAGTACGATGTCTTCTGTCACATCAGCACGTAAATCCATGCCAGAACTCTGGGGGCTGGCATAGTGAGGAATTTCAAGGTCTTTGTTATCTCGGAGACGTTTTATTTTTAATTGCATATATTCTTAACGTCTAGCGTCTAGCGTTTGTCGTCTAGCGTAAAACACACACACTAGACAATGAACGATGAACGAAAGCACGACATTTGTGAGGATTATTTGATATTATTAGATATATATTAGATCAATCTATTTTCTGTAGCGCACTTTCTTCTTAGGCCCATAATAATTTCCATCTGTTGTCGTCGTCGTCGTTGTGCTCTGCTCAATAGATTGCTGTATTGTAGGCTCTTGATAGGTATGAACCGTTGTGGGCGCTTGAATAGAAGCATAACAAGGATCAGTATCGTCACGTTGAAAGCACTTAAATTCAAGAAGTTCTTCAGCGTGATTATTGATGGCTCGTCTGATATGTTTCTTCTGACTTTTACCATAGTTCATGTCGATAAAGTTATTCCGTTCTTCTATCTTCTTTTTCAAAATCGCCAGATAATCTTGTTTCTCACGAATGATGTACGGAGTGATAAAAACAATCAGGTTTGTTTTTTGTTTTGTATTCACCCGATTGCGAAATAAATTACCAAGAACAGGAATATCGCCCAACAAAGGAACTTTATGTGTTGTCACAGTTTGCTTATCATCAATGAGACCACCAATAACAATTGTCTGTTTATTTTTAGCAACAACAACTGTATCAACGGCTTTTTTATCAAGGGTTGGACCTAGGTTGGCATCAGTTGAAAAGACACTCGTAATCTCTTGAGCTATCTGCAAACGAACTGTATCACTCTCTGAAATTTGCGG
>Ga0233437_1003253_pt1 | contig 21740 bp, 20 predicted proteins | sample SI_122_August201_FD_182714 | JGI IMG/M metagenome (GOLD analysis project Ga0233437, IMG submission 182714) | Seawater microbial communities from Saanich Inlet, British Columbia, Canada - SI_122_August2016_200_MG | ecosystem: Environmental > Aquatic > Marine > Inlet | place: Canada: British...
CGCATCTAGCTTAAAGGTCTTGCTAAATTTTCGATATTTTTTTCTTTTGCTCATGTCTGTCTCCATTTTATTAGTTTACTGGATTTTCAGACATTTTTCGTCTCCACTTTTTCGGGGGAATCCCATATAGTGGGTATGAATCTACGATATTAAGTTGATTTTCCATTAAGAAATATGTTTTATTTTGTACAATTTGGAGAAAAAAATGTCTACATTTTTACTAAATCCCAATTTTGCATACGTGACTCTGGTAGTTGGGTTTTTATTGATCATCTTTGCAATATTGCAGCCTGGCACCGGTGTTTTAGAGGGATCTGCAATTATTGTATTATTGCTTTCCGGATGGCAAATAAACAATTTATCGATTAATATTTGGGCTCTAACTATTCTTATCTTTTCGATAATAGCTTTCCTGTTCGCTATAAAACAAAAGAGGAAACCTTATTTCCTCGTAGCATCGATTTTAGCTTTTATTATCGGGTCGATTTTCATGTTTCGAGAGGGAACAAGTGCTTTCTCAGCAGCAGTAAACCCAATCCTAGCCACATTTATTTCCATTGTGGGGGGTGGGTTTTTATGGATTATGACAGTAAAATTATTGGCGGCAAGAGACCGCCAGCCTACTCATGACTTAGAGAGGTTGATTGGGAAATTGGGCGAAGCAAGAACAAAGATTCACCAATCGGGGACAATTTATGCCTCAGGTGAATCTTGGACCGCACAGAGTGATAAACCAATTAAACTTGGGTCAAAAGTGAAGGTATTGGCACGTGAAGGTTTTGTTTTGAAAGTGGAGGAAATTATCGAGAAAACCTAATCGTTTGATTTGGAGGGGTCAAAATTACTTGTTAATTAATCATGTTTGAACTAAGGAGAATAGAATGGCAGAAGGAACGTTTCTTCTATGTGTTATAGGTGGAGTTTTTGCGGCATTGGTAGTTTTCATTGCAACTGCTGTTCGCATTGTCCCCGAATATCAAAGACTCGTAGTTTTTAGATTAGGACGCTGTATTGGAGATAAGGGACCGGGTTTTGTATTGATTATCCCTCTTGTCGATTCTGCTCGGAAAGTAGACCTTCGTGAGCAGGTCAGAGAGATTCCCCATCAAACATCGATCACCAAAGACAATGCAGCTATATCCGTGGATTTCCTTTGGTATTATAAAATTTTAGATCCTACAGCTTCGGTTTTGAATATTGACCGATTTGAGCGAGCGGCTGAGGGTATGGCAACCACCACACTGCGAGCCGTGATTGGTGGCATCACATTAGATGAGGTTTTATCCGAACGTGAGAAGATCAATGACCTCTTACGTACTCGCTTGGACGAAGCTACCCATCGATGGGGGGTCAAGGTAACCAACGTTGAAATTCGGGAGATCATTCCTCCGAAGGAAATCTCGGACGCAATGAATCGCCAAATGTCTGCAGAGCGAGATCGAAGAGCGCAAGTAACAGCCTCCACCGGACAAAAAGAAGCGGCGATCAATATTGCCGACGGAAATAAACAGGCTGCAATTTTGGAAGCCGAAGGTCAACGACAATCTGCCATCCTGCGTGCAGAAGGTTATGCAGAAGCCCTAAATCAAATTTTTGCTGCCGCAGAAAAAATTGACCAGAAGACGATCACATTACAATATTTTGAAGCCCTCAAAGAAATCGGAAATAGCCCTTCTACAAAATATGTCATTCCAATGGAATTCACTAGTCTGATCAGTAATTTTATTGGTGGACAATCAGATAAAAAGTAGGATTCTAAATTGAATTCTAAAATTGTTAAAATACCAGGGAGCCGGGTAGAGATTTCGCCGGCTTCCTGGCGTGATCTTAATGCCGCGAGGCAACTGGAAAAGATCTGTTTCCCCCAAGATGGTTGGCCCATTTTAGACATGATCGGTGTATTAACCTTCCCCCAAACTGTTCGCTATAAAGCAACTCTAGACGATAATATGGTCGGTTTTGTTGCAGGAGAAATTCGAAGAATTCAATCCACTGCATGGATTGCCACAATTAGTGTGCATCCTGACCTACGAGGAGAAGGCTTGGGTTCGAAATTACTAAAATTATGTGAAAATGAAATGGGGATGCCTAAAATAAAATTGTCTGTGCGGGTTTCCAATCAAAAAGCTATTGAAATGTATCGCCGAAATGGATATGTCGATGTGGGTAGGTGGGAGAACTATTACAAAGGCAAAGAAGATGCCTTAGTAATGGAAAAATTAATGTAAATTGAAAATGTCTCTTCACTAATAATTTAAACCAGGAAGTAGAATGACAAACACAATATCTCAAGCTGCAATTTCTAAAACCATATTAGCCCTATTAGACGAGACCTTTGAAACGCATTATGGCATTTATTTAGATAAAGGCACATCCCTTTTAGAGACTTTAGCGAAAATAGATTATGTCAAGGCATCTGCACCTGCTGGTGGGGGGTGTGCCACCCTAGCGGCTCATGTTGAGCACATCGTTTTCTATTTAGATGTCCTTGAGAAATATGCGATGGGGGAATCTGTCGGAAAACAAGATTGGGGAAAGATCTGGGCAAGAATAAATACTGTTTCTGAAAGTGAATGGGAGAGTAGCAGAACCAAGTTAAGAACAACATATATTCGAGTTCGAAATATGATCGCGGAAATTGAAGATTGGGGAACGGGGAAATCTTTAGAGGGGGCATTGGCAATTATTGTCCATACCGCCTACCATTTGGGGGAGATCCGCCAGGCTCTTTGCTGGTTGTAGTTTTAAATTATTTGACCTAACAGACTTCCCATTTAATTCCCTAAAAATTTTAATTGACCTGAATTAGTATAAATTATATAATATTTATCTAATTAATTCGATTATTTATAGGAGAATTATCATGGATTTTTCAAATATTAGCTGGGTTGCTGTAGTCGCTTCGATCGTAGCAAATATGATTCTGGGATGGCTTTGGTATGGCCCTCTATTTGGAAAGCAATGGGCAGCCGAAATTGGAAAAAACATGGAAGATATGGAGATGAAACCTGCCCTTTATCTCATTCCGATCATCGGTTCTTTCGTTGCCACATTTGTATTATGGAATGTCATGGGGGCAACAGGGCTCTCTGGCGTCGTAGCAGCATTTTGGATGTGGCTTGGTTTCTCTGCCATAACCGCGCTGACCAATACTTCATTTCGAGGTACTAGCACAACCCTTTGGGCAATTGAGCAAGGTGCACATCTCGTTGGATTATTAGTTGCTGGAATTTTATTGACCGTTTTATAAAAATCAGGGAAATATAGTTTTAAAACAATAAACAAATAATGATGTCCAATTTTCAGCAGTTAGGGCATTCTTTATTTTATATTTAATTGTTCTTCAATGATGTCTAAAAAGTATTCTTTACTAAATTCTTTTCCTGGTATTAATTTTTGATGCATGTCTTGATCCACCCATTCACAAAACACTGAGGAGGTTTCCCCATTTTCCTTAATCTCATGCTCCAGAGTAAAAAAATGATGTTCTTGTTCGTTTTCACTATTTTTGGGATTGGATGTCAGCGCAATAAAATACGCCTCAATGGGATATTCTGGTTTGGGTAAGGTGATGAGGTAAATTGAAGTATCCATGTGACTGGAAATATCCACATTGATATCTTTTTCTTTACTATCGTCCTGTCCAATATTTGCCAATTTTTCCATCTGCCCCCAGATATACCTCGGAAAAACATAACTATGTTCGTTTAGAGCCGTTAAAAATTTTTGCGGGTCATTAAAAAAGACTTCTGGCAATGCCTGGTGGGAAAAAGAATAAAATTCCTGACGAGGTTTTTCATCCATAACTCACCTCACAATTGCATCTGTCATTTTTGCCACTTTTGCGATCATTTCCACGTCATGCACTCTCACGATATCCGCTCCTCGCATTATAGCAACTGCAACGGTGGCTGCCGTACCTTCTGCCCGTTGGTCTGGGGGGAGATCCAATGTGTAGCCAATAAATGATTTTCGAGATGGGCCAACCAATAGAGGGAATCCCAAATCTCTGATCTCATCACTTCGATTTAATAACTCTAAATTTTGTTCAACCGTTTTCCCGAATCCGATTCCTGAGTCCAAAATGATATTTCTTTCATCGACTCCAGCCTTACGAGCAATTTCTACGCTTACCATTAGTTCGTTTTTAATGTCTTCGATTAAATTTTCATATTCAACACCGATATAACGGCCACCCAATGAGGCTTGAATTTCAGCAGTTTTCGGATTACTTCTGTTATGCATCAAAATAACCGGAACATCTCTTTCAGCAGCTAAAGGTCCCAATTTGGGATCAACCTGAAATCCCCAAACATCATTGATGATATCTGCCCCTGCGTCCAAGGCTTTTTCAGCAACACTTGCCTTATAGGTGTCAATAGAAATTGGAACATCAAATTCTGAAGATATTGCCTTTATAATCGGGATGACCCTGTTGATTTCCTCTTCCGCGCCAACCGCCTTTGACCCCGGTCGAGTACTTTCCCCTCCGATATCTAAAATATCAGCACCGGTTTCAATAAATATTTTGGCTTGCTTTAAGGCGGCACTTATAGAGTCATTCCCGTTATTTAATCCATCACCACTAAAGCTATCGGGTGTGATGTTGAGAATCCCCATGATATAGGTGCGCTTCCCCCATTCAAAAAGATGCTCATTGATCGTAAGAGAATTAATTTCTTCCTTATATATATGTACCCCAGCACTATCTATTTTATCCGCCAAGGTCGTTATGCTTTCCTTAAGAATGGGGTGAATATAATTGCCCGCAATATCCTTCATTGGGACCAACATGAATGCCCGTTGGTGAACTCTAGGATGGGGTATGGATAATTGATCATTCTCTAGGATCAAATCATTATAGAAAAGAATATCAATATCAATTATGCGAGGTCCGTTTTGAAAGTTTGGAATTCTTCCTAGTTCTTCTTCTATATTTTTTACTAATTTCAGTAAATCATTTGGGGGAAGGTCGGTCTCACATTCAATAACTTGATTTAAAAACTCGGCTTGATCTTCATAGCCCCATGGAGTAGTTTCATAAATGGGAGAAATTTTTACAACTTCAATGTTTGGGCTGAGAGCGACAATCACATTCTTCAAGTTATTCGCTCGGTCGCCAATATTGCTCCCAAGCCCTAAGTAAACAGTGTTTTTCATGGTCACAGTCTACCTAAATTTAAGGAAGATGTCTACCATAAAAATATAAAGTAATAATTGATTTAAATATCCTTTAGCCAAAAAGAAGCCTGGTAAAAACTATTAAATATTTTGAATCAGCACGCCCACAAATATGGAAAAAATAAAAAATATTGTGACCCATAATCCCAATTTTCGGGGTTTTGATTCACTGAAATTTAAGCCGATTACATATCCTACAATCCCCAATTCCGCAGATTGACCTAAAAACCAGCCCAACATCAAAATTGGTTCAGCTGTTGAAATGGAAAGTAACCCTAGGGATACTGAACCCCAGATCAATCCACCCAACTTTAAGCCAAATAAAAATCCCTCTTTTCTAGTAAATAAATTTAATCGAATGATTAACCAGACGAGTAAAATAGCTAATACAAAAAATGAAATATAACCTAGGGGAATCAATAAAAATGCCTTTTCGGGACTGAGCAAAAAAGGGCTGGGTTTAGCATATAGTGGGGCAAGGATACTTGCATGAATTAGAAAATCAACGCTGATCATGACCAACCAAGCGTAAATAGTTGTTTGGACCACTTGTTTAACATTGTGGTTTTTCATATTTTTTCCAATGATTATTTATCCCGTATATCATTTAAACGAAATTATGAACAAAAATATTTGGTTATCAATTGAAAAATCTTATGTGTTTGAAAATTGGGATTGGATAAAGTTTACAAATAATTTTCCTCTTTCAACTTGCTCACAATTGCCATTGAGGCCTTACTTCGATCCATAGTGTAAAGATGAATCCCCCTTGCTCCTCCTTCAATCAACCCTCTTGATTGTTTTGTTGCAAAATCAATCCCAAATTTCGAAAGAGTAGCTTTGTCACCCTCCGGAATCTTTGCTAATCCATCCTCAATCTCCCCAGTAATGGTTGCCCCACAAAGTTTGGCCAAGGATTCCATCATTTTTATTGAATATATTGGCATCACACCCGGTAGGGTTAGGAGATCAATCCCTAAATTCTCACTCTCGGATACAAAATCAAAATAGAATTGATTATCATAACAATAATTCGTAACGATATAATCCGCACCCAGATCAACCTTCATTTTTAAATATTCCATATCTTTTTTCAATGATTGGGCTTCAATATGACCTTCTGGATAGGCGGCCACACCTATGCAAAAATCATATTTTGGACGGATGTACGCCAATAGATCTGTGGCATAGGGAAAACTATCGGGATCAGGAATAAAATCCTCCTGTAGGTGGGGGACATCCCCCCGAACAATTAATATATTATCCACCCCTAGCTCCCTGTAACTGTCCAACACCTTATCGATCTTCTTTGGTCCCAGCCCATACCCTGCAAAATAACCAACCACCTCCAGATCTTTTTCTTGGATCAATTTTTTTAATAATTGGAATGAACCCTCCCGTGTAGAACCACCGGCGCCAAATGTAACAGACACAAAATCAGGCTTCATTGCTGCCAATTTTTCGATAACTTTTTGCAGCTTGATTTCCGCCTTTTCACTTTTTGCAGGAAAAAGTTCAAAAGAAAAGATGGGTTTCTTTTTATTTTCCAAGATCTTTGTGATTTTCATGAATTTCCTTGTTTTTCCCAATAGTTAGTGCAATATTGCATTATTGAATTAAGTATATTCTTTCTTATTCCGAATGACAATAGGTAGCTCTGAGTAAAGAGTTGCGGATAATTTTTAATTATGTATGAATTTTAAAATGATATTTATTGTATTAATGATGAGATTTTCCTTTGAGGAATGACGGCTAAATGGTATAATTTTTTCCGGTCGCTTTTTGAGGCCAAACAGATAAAATTGGAGAGGTCGCATAGTTTGGCCGAGTGCGCACGCTTGGAAAGCGTGTATACCGCAAGGTATCGAGGGTTCGAATCCCTCTCTCTCCGCTGAAAAAAGCCAGACGTTTATCGTCGGGCTTTTTTTTTTATTTCAAATATTCAAAATGAATTTCTCCTTTATAATGAGTTCTTTTTTACGGTTATTGATTAATCAATAATTATTTGGAGATTGAATGGATCTAGGTTCTCGATGGGTAAAAATTCTCAATGATATATGGGGGAACAAAACCCGCTCAATTTTAGTCATCCTATCAATCGCCGTGGGTGTGGGCGTAGTAGGAATGATCAATAATGGGCGAATGATGATTGAAAGGGATCTATATTCACAATTCGCCGCAGGAAATCCAGCCTCAGTTCAAATTTATACATCTCCTTTTCAAAAAGATCTCACCAACGCCATTGAAGATCACCCCAATGTTGAGGCTGTAGAAGGGAGGAGAATGGCTGGTGTTCAAATCTTGTTCCCAGATGAAAAAGTTGACCTCACCTTTGTAGTTTCTGAAGATCAAGAGAAGAATAAAGTAAATATTCCTGCACCCATTGAAGGAAAATCTACTCCGGGTCTGCGAGAAATTGCTGTTGAGCTTCAAGCCGCAGACGCCTTGGAGATAAATATCGGCGACGAATTACAAATTGAAAAATCAGATGGGAAAATTATTTCATTAACAGTTGTTGGGATTATTAATGACATTTATGAAATTCCCTACGCCATTAGGGGCGAGGTATTTGGAATTGTAGACATGCGCACACTCCAATGGATGGGATATCAAGCCTATTTCAATAGACTGGATGTGGTCATTCAAGATCATAATAATGACCGAGATTATGTGTTGGATATCGCCGCTGATATTCGAGATCGAATCATTCAGCCTAGTGGTGTTGTCGTTGGAAGTATTCAAATCCCTGGCCTTCAAGCCGACCCTGGAGAACATTGGGCTCAAAATCAGATCAGTGGTTTTATATTGATCCTGCAATTAATGAGTGTTATGGCGATATTTTTAAGCGCTGGATTGGTTGTCAACACCATCACCGCCATTCTTACGAACCAAGTGAAACAGATCGGCATCATGCGGTCAATTGGAGCAGTACCCCGTCAAGTGGGGGGGATGTATATATTTAATATATTTATATTTAGTTTGGCTGGCTTATTGCTATCCATACCAATAAGTTGGTTTGGTTCTTTGTATTTGACAAGATTTGCCGCTGGTTTTTTGAATTTTAAAATAACCTCTGCCGGAATATTTCCTAGCATGTTAATTTTACAAACTGTTTTAGCCATGATCATTCCGATCGGAGTGGCGTTATGGCCGATATTAGCAGGAATACGAATTTCGGTTTTTAATGCAATTTACCAAAATGGCTTGGTGCAAGAAGGTCAAAAACCTTGGCTTGAAAAATTATTATTGCGGTTGAGTTTTCTCAAACCACCCGTGGTATTGTCCGTCATCAATACATTTCGAAATATTCCCCGACTGGCATTTACCCTGATTACCCTTACTCTAGCAGGCGCCACATTTGTCGCCACCTTTAGCACCCGATCTTCTCTTAATGCACAAGTAGTGGAATTAGGGCGATATTTAAACTATGATGCAGCAATTTCCGTTTCTTCCCATGTAAGTAAGTTTACAGCAGTGCGCGAAGCATCTCGCATTCCGGGTGTCGTAGCCGCAGAAGGGTGGGCCTCAGTGATCGGATTGATCCAGACCTCTCGAGGGGAGGAAGGGGCAGAAGTAGAAATTACGGGATTACCCTTTGATACGATTATGATGGATCCCAAACTTGAGGAAGGAAGGTGGCTCAACGATGGGGATAATTGGCAGGTGGTTGTCAACCGAGATTTGATCCAGGAGACAAACTTATCCCTCGGCGATGAACTCGTCGTAAAATTATTGAACGTCGATAGAAAATTTAAAATCGTAGGGATAACAACAAAAACAATTCGTGCGCCAATCGTATATATTAATTACGCCATGTTTTCAAAGATTACCGGGAACAACGACCAGGTTAATCAAGTTCGTGTCAGAACGGACTTAGAAAAGATAGCGGATGTAGAAACCCAAACTGCTACGGCTCTTCTTCTTGAAGATCGATTTCACAAAGCTGGTTTGAGCAATGGCTTAGGTCAAAGCCAATTTCAAATCTTTGGTTTCTTTTCCGAACCGTTCGATATCATCTTGGTAGTGCTCGTCATCATGGCCAGTCTTTTGGCAGTTGTGGGTAGTCTAAGTTTAGCTGGCACAATGGGAATAAATGTAATGGAAAGGACGAGGGAGATAGGGGTTCTGAGATCGGTTGGGGCTTCCAATCTATCCATTCGTCAAGTGGTTGTGGTCGAGGGAGTCGTCATCGCGGTGATTAGCTGGTTATTTGTGGTCGTCATTTCTGGCCCTGCAAGTGCGGCCATGGCTGGCGCAGTGATCTTTGCAGTATTTAAAACTGCTCTCACTTTCCAATTCTCATATATTGGATTGTTCCTCTGGTTATTGATCGTAGTCGTCATTGGCATTATTTCAAGCCTAGCTCCAGCTGGAAAAGCAGTAAGGCTAACAGTACGAGAAGTGTTAGATTATGAATAAAAAGAAGGATTTCATGGTTTGGAGAAAGAAGAAAAATATTTCTGAAAATATTGAGCCCACGCAAAATGGGAAAAATTCGCTGATCGTATTAAAAGACCTCGATAAGGTCTATCATACCGATGCAGGGGATTTTCCTGCCTTACTAAATGTTGATCTGGAAATTGGAAGTGGCGAATTTGTTTCCGTTATCGGAAAATCAGGAAGTGGAAAGACAACCCTAATCAATATGCTCACAGGTATAGATCAACCTAGTAGTGGGGAGATTTTCGTAGGGGGAGTAGCGATCCACAACCTCAATGAAGGGGAAATGGCGGCATGGCGGGGCAGAAATATGGGAGTGGTTTTTCAATTTTTCCAATTATTGCCAACGCTTTCAGTATTCCAAAATGTGATGATCCCAATGGATTTTTGCAATATGTTTACCCCAGCAGAAAGACGAGAACGGGCGATGCACTTATTGGAATTGGTAGATATTGCAGAACATGCCCATAAATTGCCCAGCCGTTTATCAGGTGGACAGCAGCAGCGAGCGGCAATTGCGAGAGCCCTCGCAAATGACCCACCAATAATATGTACCGATGAACCCACTGGAAATCTTGATTCAAAAACAGCGGGTCAGATTTTTGACCTTTTTCAACAATTAGTCAAAGATGGGAAAACGATCCTAATGGTCACTCACGACGATGATCTTGCAAAACAAGCCTCAAGAACGGTGATCATTGCTGACGGGGAAATCGTCAACGAGTATTTTGCAAATGCTTTTCCCACCCTAAGCCATGAATTAATGCTCAAGGCAACAAAAAAATTATTGCCAATGAGCTATGCTGCGGGGGAACCAATAATATTGCAGGGTAGCGAGGCTGATCGATTCTATATTGTCTCAAAGGGGGAGGTAGAAGTGTATCTAAATCGTCCTGATGCCCAAGAGGTCCTTGTAGATACGCTTGGTCCTGGGCAATATTTTGGTGAAATTGCCTTACTTAACGGGGGAGCGAGAAGTGCGATGGTTCGTGCTTCAATAAATTCCCCCATAGAAGTACTCACATTTGATAAAAAAGATTTTACCGAATTATTGGGAGATTCCTCAGAAATGATGGAGGAAATTAAACGATCGGTAAACATTCGTGGACAAAAATTAGCTAAAGCAGCTAAAAAATAAGGATAACAAAAAAGGTCAAGCATTTGCTTGACCTTTTTATTTTTAGGATTAATTGTTTTTCAGAACTAAATTCCCAGCGCCCAGATCGATATTAAAGGTTAAGCCTGGACCTTCGCCATATTGGAAATAATTCTCACCTTCCATGATCCACACACCACTGGCATTCACATTCTTTAAGGTCCCTTCGATATTTATGTAGGCTGGGATGCCTTCAGGAACAATGATTTGAATATTACTTAACCCTGCCTTAATATCAACAGTTGCATCCCTTTGTAAAAAACCAGAAAAGTCTAATAAATAATTTCCGCCGCCACCTTCAAAGTCGAACAAGCTAAAATTAGCATTGGCTAAACCAGTTAGTTCGGCAGTAGTAATCCCACTCGTTAGATGAAAATAACTCATGGGAATAAGGTTTGGAGAAGCAAAATTCAAGTTTAGTCTGGAAGCTCCCCCAAAGATCCTTAATTCTTCTATCGCAAGGTTTCCGAGTTCAAATTCGCCAGTAAAAGCACCTGCTCTCACTTCCAATGTGAATGGATATTGATTGAAGCTCAGGTTCCATTCATTGTCAATTTCTGTGAAATTGGGTAACCCTGTCAATTCATATTTGAACGTCCCAGTTTTTAATTCGATATCCGATCCTACAGTAATAATTTGGGGAGCTAACTCAGCCACATTATAATTTGCAGTTCCAGCAAGTAATTCTGCCTGTTCTCCCGGATTTATGATCAATTTCCCAGTGCCAAAACTCAATTTGAGGTCCGCTGTGTTTCCAGAGGAGGGCGCAGGTATTTGAATGATATCGACCACCGGAGGACCAGTGGTTATTGCATCTTCGGGTAAGGTAAGGGTAATACCGCAAGCCAATGAGCCAATCGCTAAAATCAGCATTGCAACAATAATTTTATTCTTTGGTTTCATGAATCTTAATCTCCTAAGTATTTCTTATGCTCTCTTCACTATTCTAATACGGAAAGCATTTCAGAAAGTTTTATTTGAAAGGGGATTTTGGCTATAAAGATCCATTTTCAGAGGGGCAATATAAATTAGACAATCGATTTAATGTGACTCCAGGGAAAAACTAACATGAAACCGCATATAAAATAGAAATATACAGTAAAAATACAAAATATCATGCAAAAACGAGAAATATACATAACAGTGATTTATCTAGTTCATTTTTATTGGAAATTACAATTTTTACATCAATTCTCTTGGCCGATATTGTAAAGCTTCCCCCAAATGGGTCGGAGAGATTAAATCTTTATCATCAAGATCTGCTATGGTTCTAGATAGCTTCAAAACACGGTGATAGGCTCTTGCCGATAGTTGCATTTGCGTCATTGCGCTGCTGAGCAAAGATTTTCCTGTCTCATCCACCTGACAAAATTCCTGCACCTCTGCAGGTCCCATATCTGCATTACTAGCAATTTGTTCGTGTGCTTCAAATCGCTTCGTTTGTAATAGGCGGGCATTGGAAACTCTTTCGCGAATAATTTCGCTCGATTCTCCCTGGGCATCATCGCTTAATTTTTCATATTCAACTCGGGGGACCTGCATATGGATATCGATACGATCTAGTAGCGGTCCTGAGATCCTTTTTTGATATCGAATAATTGAGCCATGCGCACAAGTGCAATCCTTACTTGGATCCCCATGGAACCCACAAGGACAGGGGTTCATTGCGCCCACCAATTGGAAATTAGCTGGAAAAGTTAAGGAGCCTTGGGCTCGACTAATAGTAACGGTCTTGTCCTCAATCGGTTGCCGCAATACCTCTAAACCATTCAATCCAAACTCTGGCATTTCATCTAAGAATAATACTCCCCGATGTGCCAAACTGATCTCCCCCGGTTGAGGCCAATTTCCGCCGCCAACCAACCCAGCATTCGAAATTGTGTGGTGGGGGGCTCTAAATGGCCGAGATTGAATAAGCGGAACTTCTCCTGGCAATTGATCAGCAATAGAATAAATCCTAGTCACGTCTAATGCTTCATCAATGGACATAGGAGGCATAATTCCCGGTAAAGACCTAGCTAGAAGCGTTTTTCCAGCTCCTGGAGGACCCACCATCAAGCAGTTTGGGACAAAAAACCCTATACAAGGGGATTGAATTATTCGTCATTAAGGTGTTTTAATATTCTAGTGCAATATTTTTTCTTTGATATTTTTTATAATAATACTCAATTGGGGGTATATTTACCATAAATTTGATTTAATCCACGGCATAAAGGTATTGGTTAATATTTATAGATTTTGGGAAAATATCCCAAACTTCACTCTTAGTCACATGAGAAGAGAATGCTTTATTTGTGTCTAAACTTCCGGGCAATGCAAGTATGGTATGACCCTCTCCCCTTGGCCATGGGTCTTCTGGGGATAATTTCATTCTGTTTAAAGTTATTTGACGAGGTGTAAAGGTGGGTTCATATAAGTTTCGTGCGATATTAAATTTATTATAATTATTTATTCCCGCAACAATTATTAATATTGCAATAAGACCTAAAGATAATTTCCTTGTATTTAATTTAAAGCTGTAAGATGCAAGAATAATTATTAGTGGTAAAAAATTTAAACTGTATAAAAATGTTTCACTTCCATATAAAATATGTAGAATTAATTGCCCAAGAATTAATATCCCAATGATGGCCTGGAATTTAGTTTTCATTTTAATTGAGAAGAAATTAATAACTCCAATTGAGAGTATTACTATCCATAAAAGTATTGAAACTCCTTCAAGCCAAGTATCGGGAAGAATTGATGAATTTTGAATTGTCATCTGAATTGAGGTGTAGGATTTAGAAGAATTATCCATATAAGATATTGAGGGCATAACCATTGAATGAATAAAAAAACTTTTTATTACTAACAGGATATTTTCAATATCAAGATTGTTAAAATAATTTTTCTCTCCCTCCCACAACAAAAAAAGTTTTGTAGATGGAATAAAGAAGTTTTGAATTTTCCATAAAATTAAAACGGTAGAAAAAGCATATAAACTTACCTTGATGAAATTAGAAAATTTATTATGAATAAAAGATATGAGCAACCCAACCATCCAATTAGTTACAGTAATACTAAAAGTTAAGAAACTACCCACGGTATACCAAAAAGTACCCAAAAATCTTTTTTCGGCTAACGCAGCAATAATTAACATAAATATTATGGATATTGAGCCTAAAAGAAAAGATTCAGGAACTGTCATCCAAAAAATTGCAGAACTACTAACTAAGGCTAGAATTGTAATTATGCTGCTATCTATTTTTTTTAAACCTTTTATTCGGAATAAAAGATAAAAAAGACCAGCCCAAATCATGGTGTATGTTGTATTTACTAGTCTTACAGTATTAATTAAACTGAAATTAAAAATTTTTCTAAATACTAATCCGGGGGAATAGGCAAATAATGGAAATAAAGGATGAACGGAAGTGCGATGGTGGTTACTTAATCTGCTGGTCATATTCAAAAAATTTCGAGGAATATCAGATTCAAACCAAGTATTAATATTCTTGTATTCAAAAATTTCAGGATTAATTAGATTTGATAAATTAAAATATATAATTCCTGAACAAATCGAAAGAATTAATACTACGCCTATATCTTTTTTATATTTTTCAATAAATTTTTTTACAAAAATAATTTTATCTTTTGTATTTTTAGTTCTCATTATTATCCCTGGAGATTATTTTATTCTAAGTTCTTTTACTTTAAGTATCATTGATTATAAATTATTGATATATGATTTGAATCAGTTTAAATATGTTTGCATCAACTCTCCTAGCCTTTATTGTAAAGCCTCTGCTATAAGTGACCTGCCCCCAATAGTTGTACCAATATTTATGTTACACTAGCAGGCTGAAGATAGTGGGACATATTTGGAGGGCACCATATAATAACTATTGCCCCCCTGAGCCTTTAGGAGCCCCTGGGAGGCAGTGTGGGGCAATTGAAGGCGAATATAGTCACTTATTTATTAAATATATTAGATAAATACATAATAAATGGCTTAAACAAACATACTTCCTGAATATTTCAGAAGGTATGTTAATAATACTATTTATATTCCGCCATTACAGGTTTAAAGATATACCCATACATTTGATTTAACCCGCGGTATGAAGGTTTGAATGACATTTTAATGCTTATTAAGCGTAGAAAAATCAACCTTTATCTCTACATTTTGCAAAATACCCATTGTCCCTCCCATCAAGCAATTATGTCCCCCAGCGGCCGCTACTTCCAATGCTCTTTTCACATGTTCCTGTCCCTTAATATCGGCGAAATCTGTAAGGATTGCTGGGGCAATATACTCAGGACGAATACTATCTTGGGGAGATATCTTTTCCCCACCGACTAGGTGTGCATATAATTCTGCTAGATCAGTTACTGGAATAACCTCAATATCAGGGATAAAAGCAGCCTCGGGTGCATCCATTGCAGGTACATAGAGCCGCTTTAACCCTTGTTCCCTTGCCAGCGCAGCCATTGGAAGCACCCCTCTCACATGACGTACACTACCGTCCAAAGATAGCTCCCCCAATACCATGCTCTCTTCCAAAGATTCTAGACCTAACTGATCTGAGGCGATTAATATCCCCAGCGCAATCGGTAGGTCATATATCGGTCCAATTTTCCGAACGTCAGCTGGCGCGAGGTTGACCGTCACACGTTTCCGCGGCATTAACAACCCAGCGTTTTTAATTGCAGACTGAACCCGGTCTTTACTTTCTTTTACCGCGGCATCAGGCAATCCGACGATCACAATGATCGGCAAACCTTGGCCTGTATCAACTTCAACTTGAACGATAACGCCATCCAACCCAACCACGGCGCATGAATTTACCCTCGCTAACATGGCTTAAGTGTAGAAGGGGTTGATTAAAAAGTCAACTGTTAGGCCAATAGTTATCAAACCAATATATGAACCTTGAAAAAATTAAAATATTAAATCGGGTTTGGATTGAAACAAAAAAATAAATAGATTAATCCCCAGATATTTAGCCTAAATCGGTAACCATATAACAAAAAAAGTGTTAGATATTGTATTATCTAGTAAGATGAAATTAGCAAAATTCAAGAGGAGCGATAAATGAAGGCAAAAGAATATAAGAAAGCAGTGAATGCTTGGTCTATGTATGACTGGGCGAATTCAGCATTTGCAACAACCATCATGGCGGGGTTTATGCCAGGTTATTTTAAGGAATTAGCTAAGTCAGCGGGTATGAGTGAAGTCGGCTCAACCTCAGCATGGGCCTATGTGACCACAATAGCTTTGATTATCATTGCCCTTCTAGCACCTGCAATGGGATACATGGCTGATCGAATGGGTGGCAAAAAACGATTCCTCACCATATTTGCGGTGGTCGGTGCCATAGCTTCAATCGCTCTGTATATCCCAAATGGGGATATGTTTCAATTAGCCGGGGCCATATATATCCTTGGTAACCTTGGTTTTGCTGGAGCAAATATTTTTGCTAATGCATTGCTTCCTCATGTCGCAAAAGAAGAAGATATCGACCAAGTTTCAGTGAAGGGTTACGCCTTAGGCTATTTGGGTGGCGGCTTACTATTGGTAATAAACGTTTTGATGTTTTTGAAACCGGAATTATTTGGAATTCCCGACGCATCTCTAGCGGTTCGCCTTTCATTTGTAACCGTAGGATTTTGGTGGTTGGGTTTCACAATTCCTCTTTGGAAGCATGTGAAGGAACCAGAAACTGTTTATGATGAAAATTTGAAATTTGGTGAGGCTTTCAAATCTAGTTTCAAAGAATTGGCAAAAACATTTAATAAAATTAAACAGTATCCAGAGGCCTTTAAATTACTCCTTGCATTCTGGTTATATAACGACGGTATCGGTACGATCATCAAAATGGCCACCGCCTATGGTGCCGAGATCGGCTTAGGATTGACCGAAATGATTGGTGCGCTAGCTTTGGTGCAGTTTGTCGGCATCCCCTTCTCCTTTGCATTTGGTTGGCTGGCAAAGAAAATTGGAGCCAAGAACTCTATCCTCATTGCCCTCGTCATTTATACCTTTATTTCGATCGGTGGATATTTCATGGCAGTCGCATGGCACTTCTGGACCCTTGCCTTCTTGGTTGCCCTTGTCCAAGGTGGCGCCCAAGCATTGAGCCGTTCCCTGTTCGGTTCAATGATTCCAAAATCACGCAGTGGAGAGTTTTTCGGTTTCTTCAGTATGAGTGATAAATTTGCAGGAATTGCAGGACCCTTCGTATTTGCCTCCGCAGGCTTATTACTGGGAAGCAGTAGGTTTGGCATAGTTTCCCTTGTAATTTTCTTCGTTTTGGGTGGAATCTTACTTCTCAAAGTAGATACAAAGAAAGGTATGGAAACAGCGAGGCTTGCAGAACAGGCTGGCGCATAGCTTTTATTATCTATTAAAAGAGTGTAGGCTTGCCTACACTCTTTTTTTTATTAATTCCAAAAAAAAATATCACTATAAATAAATCTCTTTCTTTTGTATAATCATATTCATGGCTGAAGGTACACGAAGTGTAATGTTAAAAGTTGACGATTCCCTTTGCGAGATATGTACACCCTGTCTTGCAAACGAGAGTTGCAAAGCAAATGCCTTCCTCACCTTGGATCGGGGAGAAGCTCCATTTCTAGACATGAGTCGCTGTTGGGGATGTATGGATTGTTTGCCAGCGTGTCCTAATAATGCCGTGATAAGGCACGAATATCAGTAACTTCCTTAAAAGAAAAAAACGCCCAATTCAAAAATTCCTAAATGGGCGTTTTTTATTGTATATCTAATTAATCTAGTGAGTTAGATGCTATATGCTCAATGAATTCTTGGCGTAGATCTTTATTATGTTTGAAATCACCTAACATTCTTCGAGTAGTCATTTTTGTATTCTGACTACGTACACCGCGCATCATGCCACACATATGTGAACCTTCAAGAACCACAGCAACACCTGTTGCGTTCAATGTCTCCTTGATGAAATCAGCGATCTGAGAAGTCATTTGTTCCTGGATTTGCAAGCGTCGGGCAAACATTTCCACGATTCGAGGAATTTTGCTTAGGCCGATCACCTTTCCATCAGGGATATAGGCCACATGCGCTTTTCCAAAGAAAGGCAGCATATGATGTTCACATAAACTGTAATACTCAATATCCTTAACCACTACCATTTCGTCATAATCCACAGAGAAAATTGCATTATTGATCAGTTTTTCTGCATCCATATGGTACCCAGCAGTTAATTCATCAAACATTCGGGCAACTCTATTCGGGGTTTTTAATAAGCCTTCCCTTTCTGGGTTTTCACCGATATTGATCAAAATATCTCTAACGGATTCTTCTACATTCGCTTGGTTAATTTGGACCTCTGGTACTTGTCCCACCTCAGTCTTCGCGCCAACTAATGTTTCGTTATAGGACATTTTCGAATTTTTACCATTTCTCATAATTCTCACCGTTCCTGTAATTTTTTAATCGTTTGAAATATTTTTCAATCAATTCTGGTTTCTTCTACATATTTGTCGCTTTGACTTCGAATATCCTTACGGAAATTAAGCTAATTAGTATAAGATTTATCTTAATAATTATTATTATATCAATAATGCTAAAGAGATTTCCATTAGAAGGAGGTTTTTATACTTTTCTAATATTTTGAATATTCATAATTTCTTCACATCCTTTATATCAAATATTCATATAATAAAATTACAATTTACCTAAATTATTTTATATCGAGGAGATTAATTAATGAATAAGAACCAGAAAATTTGGATTGGAATAATAGCGATTTTGGTATTAGTGGCTGCGAGTTGGGGTCTGATCAATTTTGCCAATAATAGTGATCCTGTAGAAGAAACTCCAGAAATTCAAACAGCAACAGTTAGACAAGGTGATTTAGAAATTATTGCCAGTGGCGTTGGAACGATTGTCCCAGCCGCAGAGATAGATCTGGGGTTTAGCTCTGGTGGAATAATTGGAGAGATATTCGTTCGTGTGGGTGACCAAGTAGAAAAAGGAGACCTTTTAGCAAAATTAAGTGACCTGTCCAAATTAGAAGCAGATCTCGCCACAGCAGAATTGGAAGTAATTATAGCTGACCAAGATCTAGAAGAATTATATGCAAATGCCGAGATTAATGCTGCCATTGCTCAGGTTGCCCTGGCAGATGCCGATTTGGCTCTGCAGGATGCTATCTATACTAATCAAGTCAATCAAGCAGGATTTCGAGCGGACGATACGGAATATGCAGCATTATATGCAAATTACTTAATTGCCCAAAAAAATTATGATGACGCAAAAACCAGATATGAACGCAATGGCGCTAGTTTGGCTGAAGACAGTATTGTTCGGGCAAATTTGTTTGTTGCGCTAGAAGAAGCTGAAGATCAAAGGGATGCCTATTCTATTCAATTGCATTGGTTTGATGCATCCCCCTCGGATATTGACCAAGCCATCTTGGATGCCGATGTAGCTTATGCAACTGCTGTTTTAGCAGATGCTGAAAAAGAATGGGAAATCTTAAAAGATGGTCCAAATCCCTATGATTTGATCCTTGCAGAGGCTAATGTTGCCGACAAAAAAGCAAAACTAGCGTTGGCAGAACAAGATTTAGCAGATGCGACATTGATAGCTCCGATGAGCGGGACGGTCTTATCAGTCAATGCAGAAATTGGTGAATTAATTGGGACATCCACATTGGTAACTATTGCAAATTTAGACCAACCCTTATTACAAATTTACTTAGACGAAAGTGATTTTGATAAGTTCAACCTGGATCTTCCGGTTGAAGTGATTTTTGATGCGCTGCCTGATGAAATATTTACCGGAATAGTTGACTTAGTCAATCCAGTTTTATTGACAACCGGTGGGGTTCCCACAGTCACAGGATTAGTTAAATTAGATGAATCTGCCTACGAAGTGGTCCAAAAGTTGCCCATTGGTTCAAACGCAAGTGTGGATGTAATTTCTGCAAGAACAGAAAATGCAATCTTAGTCCCTGTTGAAGCGATTCGTAAAATTTCTGAGGACGAATACGCAGTTTTTGTTATGGAAGATGGGGAAACTAAATTAAAGATCGTCGAAGTAGGTTTAATCGATATCACCTATGCGGAAATTCTTTCTGGGATCAAGGTTGGGGATATCGTAACTACAGGAATTTTGGAGATCGAATAATGGTTGAAAGGTCAATAATCCGAATAAAAGACTTAAGCAAAATTTATCCAATGGGCGATTTTGAAGTTGTTGCATTAGATAAAGTGAGTTTCGAAGTCAATAAGGGTGAGTTTGTCGCCATTATGGGTCCCTCTGGTTCGGGGAAAAGTACAATTATGAATATGATTGGTTGCTTAGATCGTCCAACAAATGGTGAATATTATCTAGGTGATCAGCCTGTAAGCAAATTGGATAAAGTGGAATTGGCCGATATCCGCAATAAACAAATTGGTTTCGTTTTCCAAACATTTAATTTATTATCTCGAACCTCTGCAATTGAAAATGTTACGCTTCCATTACATTACGATCGGCAGTTGTTGAGAACTGACAAAGAAATTGAAGATTTGGCAGCAGCAACACTTGAATCAGTTGGACTAGCAGACAGAATGCATCATCTGCCCCATGAATTATCTGGCGGCCAACGTCAACGGGTTGCAATAGCCAGAGCCTTGGTGAATGATCCCCTTATATTATTAGCAGATGAACCCACTGGAAATCTAGATTCAAAATCTGGAATGGAGATTATGGACTTGCTTGCCGAACTGCATGATCGGGGTCGCACCATCATCATGGTCACCCATGAAGAATATATTGCAGAAAATGCATCACGCAAAATAAAATTTTTTGATGGTCATATCGAACAAGATAATAAGAATCATAAAAAAAACAAAGATAAGGAGAATAAAAAATGAAACCTTTTAAAGTTCTCCAAATTGCTTGGAGAGGATTAACCAAGAATAAACTAAGATCTCTTTTGACAATGTTGGGTGTGATTATCGGTGTTTCCGCCGTGATCATCATGGTGTCAATAAGTGCAGGAACAGAGGCAACAATTTCTGAGCAAATTAATGGCTTGGGTGCAAATTTATTATTTATATCCCAATCAGGAGGGTTTGGGGGAGTTGGAGGTGGAAATTCCAATACGCAATTCCTAAGTTATGAGGATATGTTGGCCTTAGAGGAAGATGTAAAAGGTGTCGTTGGTGTTTCTACAGAACGAAATTCATTCCAGACGATTAAATTTAACAACATTATTTTAGATGAAATTGAAATTGTCGGTACAACCACAGATTTTCCCTCCGTTCGTGAAGTTCCTGTTGATGAAGGTCGTTTTTTCACCCAACAAGAAATTGACCGGAAAACAAAAGTTATTGTCTTAGGATATGGCTTAGCTATTGAGCTATTTGGAGAATCTGATCCAATAGGCCAAACGATCACCGTGGGCACAACAAAAATGGCGATCATTGGTGTAATGGAAGAAAAAGGATCGGTCTCCGGCGTCGACTACGATTACAGGCTTTATATGCCAATCACGGTTGTGTTTCAAAAATTTACCCCAAGTCAGTTTGCCAGAATTATTGGTGATCGTGTAAATGTGATCTATGCTCAAGTGAATCCTGAATTGGAAATTGAAGATGTCATCTTCCAGGTTCAACTATTTTTATCGAAAGAAAAAGATGTTGCACTAGAGGAACTCCCTTATGTCGTTCAAACTCAACAAGACATTATCAGTACCCAAGAGGCGACCACAGCGGCATTCCGCTCCCTTTTAGCTTGGGTTGCAGCGGTTTCCCTGCTTGTGGGGGGAATTGGCATCATGAACATCATGTTGGTAAGTGTCACAGAGCGCACTCGAGAAATTGGAATCAGACAATCTGTAGGAGCTACTCCCAATGATATTCGCTGGCAGTTTCTAACAGAAGCCTTAGTTTTAAGTTTAGTAGGTGGCACTATTGGCATCATCGTCGGAATTGGGGGGGGGGGGGGGTTTGGGTATAT
>Ga0233437_1003256_pt1 | contig 21735 bp, 20 predicted proteins | sample SI_122_August201_FD_182714 | JGI IMG/M metagenome (GOLD analysis project Ga0233437, IMG submission 182714) | Seawater microbial communities from Saanich Inlet, British Columbia, Canada - SI_122_August2016_200_MG | ecosystem: Environmental > Aquatic > Marine > Inlet | place: Canada: British...
CTCAACCTTGGCACATTCCTCAAGTGTTGTACTTTATCATTATTCATAATGTCACCACCTAAAGGATTGGAGCTTTTATACCAAGCTCGTCACAGAATCTCTTGATTTCTTCATCAACTTCAATCATTTCTTTATCTATTTCAATAATCTTATTAGCGACTTCTTCTAGATCAATTTCCTCTTCTTCCTCGAATGTATCTACATATCTAGGGATATTTAAGTTGTAATCATTTTCCTCTATTTCAGATAGCAATACTGGTCTAGCATACTTCTCAATTTCCTCACGCTTTTGATAAGAGGATACAATCTTATCTATATTTTCATCTGTAAGCATATTTTGAGTTTTGACTTTTTCAAACTCTTTAGATGCATCTATAAACATTATGTCGTTATCAATCTCTCTGCACTTTTTGAACACCAGTATACATGTAGGTATACCTGTCCCATAAAAAACATTTTCAGGAAGTCCGATCACAGCATCAAGATAGTTTTTGTCCTTGATTAAGTATTTGCGAATAGTCCCCTCAGCAAAACCTCTAAAAAGCACACCATGCGGAAGTACAACGGCTAAAGTACCATTATCATCAAGTTGATATATCATATGCTGAACAAAGGCAAAGTCTGCCTTTGATTTAGGCGGCAACTTACCATATTGGCTGAACCTTTCATCTGATAAAAATGTTTGATCAGCGGACCAGTTTGCGGAAAACGGAGGATTGGCTACAACAGCTTCAAATCTCTTATCCAAGTGATGTGGATACTCAAGTGTATCACCTTGTGCTATTTGGAAGTGACTAAAAGGTACATCATGCAAAAGCATATTCATTCGTGCAAGGTTATGAGTTGTAGGATTACTCTCCTGTCCGTATATATTTCCAACTTCACATTCTCTTTTAACTCTAAGTAGTAGTGAACCAGAACCACATGTAGGGTCATAAACATCTCTAATTTTCGTCTTGCCAGTTGTAACAATCTTAGCCAATATTTTAGATACTTGCTGTGGTGTATAGAACTCGCCAGCCTTTTTGCCAGCTCCTGCGGCGAATTGTCCGATTAGATACTCATATGCATCCCCGAGTATGTCGGTATCAGTGTCTTCGTAATTAAAATCGATTTCATCAATATTTTTCACTACTTCAATAATTAGTTTGTTTTTATCATTAACAGTTCTGCCTAATTTTGATGATGTTAAATCAACGTCTTCAAATAGTCCTGAAAAGTCTTCTTCGCTTTCAGAACCAAGCGCAGATTGCTCAACTAAATTAAATGCCTTACCTAAATCCTCTATAATAAACTCGCCCTTACGACCTCTATCAGCTATATTGTGGAGTAGATATTCTGGCTCTATAAAATATCCTAAGGATTGAAGAAACTCCTCTTTCAAAGGTTCTTTATAGTCCTCAACCTTATAAGCTTCAGCAAACGTTAAGCCGTCTTCCTTTAACTCTTTCGTTGCAAGATTCTCAATTTTCTCTGAAAGGTATTTATAAAAGATAAACCCTAATATGTAATCCCGAAACTCTCCAGCGTTCATATTACCGCGTAGTGCATTTGCAATGTTCCAAAGTTTTTGCTCTAAAATCTGTTTTTGCTCTGACATAATGACTCTCCTCTACCATGTATATTTTTCTATCAAGCTATTAATAAAAGTCTCCCAAAGTGGGATTTTCTTTGTTCTTTCCAAAAACTTAAGTGGCTCTTTTGATAAGCCTTTTATCTTGTCGTGGTCAATTCTGTTTGTAAACTCGTAATAAGTTATTACTCCTGAGATCTTTGCAGCAGATAGATTTTCCTTATTTGCATACTCGTTTATTTCTCTGATTTTTTCCGATTCCATAAATGAATGTAGCTCTGCTTCTACATCGGTACCATCATTTGCTTCGATAAGGTTTTCATCGATAAATTTTTTAATTAATTCTTTCTTGCTCCGTAATTTTTCGCTTGTATCAATAATCTTGAATATATGTTTTTTATCTGCTTCATAACTATCACTGTTTTTATCAAGATTAGCCAACAAATCAAGAATATACTGAACATTAATATGGTCACGTCTAATAAGTTCAATTTCGAAAGAGATATCGTCTAATATTGATGCCTTTTCATCAACAATTTCACCTTTCTTGACTTTCTCGTATATGTCTAAATATTTGCTCTTGTAATCTTCAACAGTTTGCTCGTCAATGCGCAAATCATCATAAGTGAACTCTCTGAATGTTTCAATGACATTTAGCGTTCTTAAAACATCCCTAAAAGACTTTACAAACTCTACTTCCTCATCTCCCTGCAACTTATCTACATCTGCTGCAGTAGGGGCTAGTCTCAAAAGCTCATAAATTAAATCATTAATCAGATTCTTATAAAACTCGTATGATTTTTTTAAGACAGTTTCTATCGCATCCTCATCAGAAAAGAGAGTAATTGCATTGTCTGTCCGTTTTTTTAGGTTTCTAAAACATACAATGTTTCCATGTTTTTTCTTTTCGTCCAAAGTACGATTTGTCCTTGAAAATGCCTGTATCAATCCATGGTGCTTCAAATTTTTGTCAACATACATCGTGTTGAGTGGCTTGCTATCAAACCCTGTTAGAAACATATTCACTACGATCAGAATGTCTATTTTGCGCTCTTTTACTTTCTTTGATATATCAACGTAGTATGCGTTGAAGCCATTTTCTTTATCAAGATCATGGTTGGTTCCAAAATTTTTGTTGAAATCTCTTACCATACGCTCGAGCTTATCGCGAGTATCCTCATAATTTTCATCTACTTCATCGTCAACATCGCTCGCATAAACTTGCGCCTCATTTGGGTTATATGTGAATATTGATGCAATTTTTAAGTTTGTTTCTAACTCGCGAAATATTTCATAATATTTAATTGCAATTTTAACACTGCTTACAGCAAATATTGCTGTAAATTCCTTACTATATGTTTTCCGACTGTGTATATCTACAATGTGTTTAGATATCTCTTTTAAACGAATTTCATTATCAAAGACTTGCCTTTTGTCTATGCCTGATACTTGGTCAAAATCATCTACATCTATATCATTTTCATCAGTCAATAGAGTTGGGGATTTAAAGGTTGAGATATATTCAACAGAAAAATCCAAGACATTTTCGTCATCAATCGCATCTTTGATAAGATATCTATGCAGGCAATCACCAAATAGTTCTTTAGTAGTACGGCCCTTAATATTATTCTCTCTAAATATTGGTGTGCCTGTAAAGCCAAAAAACTGCTTGTTATTAAAAAACTCATCAATCCGTTTATGTGTATCACCGAATTGAGTTCTGTGACATTCATCAAATATAATGACGAACTTCTTATCTCTTAACCTCTGCATTTTCTTTTGATAACGTTCTTTTGATATTGCATTGTTGAGCTTCTGAATTGTTGTAACGACTAATTTTATCTTGTCATCAGATAGTTGCTGCTCTAGGTTCCTTGTATTTTTTGTATTCTCTACACTGTCTTTCGAAAACGCTTTGAATTCCTTAATTGTCTGGTAGTCTAAATCTTTTCTGTCAACAACAAACAGGATCTTATCAATCTTATCCGAAGTACTTAGAATTTGGCTTGTTTTAAATGAGGTTAGTGTTTTGCCGCTTCCCGTAGTATGCCAAATATAACCGTTCTTAGTGGGGTTGATCTGAACATGGTTAATGATTTTCTCTGTTGCATAATATTGATAAGGTCTTAAAACCATTATCTTCTTTGTAGTTTCGTGAAGAACAGTATACTTTGCAATCATTTTAGATAAATGGCACTTTTCTAGAAATACTTCAGTGAATTTTTCAAGCTCGTTTATCTTTACGTTTTTTTCATCTGTCCAATGGAATGTATTTGAATAAGGCTGACCTTTCGAGTTAGCAAAATATTTTGTATTTACTCCGTTGGATATTACAAACATCTGTGTATAGGTAAAAAGTCCACGATAAGAATCTCTATGATATCGGCCTATTTGATTAAAGGCCTGCTTTAGTTCTACACCGCGCTTTTTAAGTTCTATCTGAACTAGTGGTAGTCCGTTTATCAGGAGTGTTACATCATATCTGTTTTTCCTCTTTCCAATCATTGTTACCTGATTGGTGACTTGATATTGGTTTTTACACCAAGCTTCACTGTCAAAAAACTCAATGTAATCAAAAGTATTATCATCTCTTTGCAATTGAAATTTATCCCTAAGTTTTTTAGCGCATTCAAATGCTCCAGAAGCACTTAAGTGATTAAGAACTCGCTCATACTCTTTTTCTGAAAATGATGTTTTATTATGTTTTTCAAGTTGGATTTTTAGATTTGCTAGCATTGTGGACTCATCATGTATTTTCACATGCTCATAGCCTGAGCTAACTAAACGGCTAATCATTCTGTTCTCTAAAGTATATTCAGATTCTACGCTCATTTTGTCTCCACTTGGGTATTAGATTTTGTTATATATTTCATCTATTATTTTGTAAATCTGATTGTATATAAAAAGCACAGAGGATTTAATTATGCTTTCTATGTAGTACAGTTTAAAATAACATAGATTTTTGTAATGGCTTGGTACTATATTCCTCTTAGCTTATCAAGCCCTTTAAAGAAGGTCCATCCATTCCGCGAATTTCCTGCAAGTAGAACTGCTGGCCTCGAAGGCCTATCAAAAGCTAAGTCTACCGTAGATACGAACCCACTCTTTGCTTCAATAACTTTTCCGTCTTCAATATAGTCATCAATCAATTTATTAATACTGGCATAAAGGCCACCAGCATGGTTTCTTACCGCTTCGTTTGGCCTCTTTATCATACTACCATTAGTCAAGATGAATTTACCGTCACGAACATATAACTTCCCCAATTCTTTGTTTGCTGGATAATAGTATTTATTGTTGTTAGAAATCATTGAAGGTGCAGCTGTCATAATACCCTCAGTGCTAAGAAGAAATTCAATTTGACTTACATATGAATCAAAATCCGGCTTATCAAAAATACTAAAGTTCGGCTCATTATTTCTGTTATCTTTATTTGTAAGGGTATAGCTACTTTTTTTAAATTTGTTGACGAATGCATACTCCAAATAATCAATCGTAAGCTTATCAAAACTGCTATTATCGGTTACAAACATAATGCAAAATGACCAAAACTCCTTGTTTGCAACATGATCCTTTATACGGGTAACGCCGTTAACCGATTGCCCAACATATACTCTGCTTTCATCTTCCTCACTATTATTGAAGAGAAAATATATTGCGCAATTATTTACATTAGGAAGCTTTTCAACATCCTTTATACTATCTCTAGTAAAATAAAAGCCTGTGATCTGATTGGTTCTATCTTGGAAAACTTTCAAGGATGCTGCTTTTTTATCATCTGGATATAAATACACAACAGTTTTGTTCATCTAGTTAACCCCAATCTTCTTGATTATACATTCATATATTGGTTCATTTAACCGAATTAGCTTTATATAAAAAAATGACTTTCTGGTCAAATTCGGAAGACGTTGCACATTACGCATTATATCAATTTATCCAATATATAACAAGAAATATTGAGCGCCTTTATTTAGTTGTCGATATATCCCAGTTATTAAATTTTAAAAATTGCAATGTTCCCCTTGTAAAATCACAATATTTTGTTATTCTAGTATATATATGCGAATGTTAGTTCTTTAACTGAATTTGCAAATGATAAAAAAGTGTAATTTGGAGGTTAATACGCCTTGGTCACTTACTCTACCAAGTAAACATAAATTAAAATAATTTTGGGGTTGCAAATATGAAACGAGTTATGAGAGAAATAGATGTAATTGCTTGGTTTGATCATGAGGGTAATATTACCCCGCTTAAGTTTAAAATACCCTCAGATGGACAGTCTGAGAATATATCAGTTAAAATAGATCAGGTGTTAGAAAAGACAAAGGATAAATTTGCTGGTAATACTATGATAGTATTTGAATGTCAGAGTATTGTTAATGAAACATTAAAAAGATATCAGATAAAGTATGAAGTAGAAAAGCACAAATGGTATTTACATAAGATAACATGAAGTTGCACCACCTATTTCAATCTGTATGCTATATATGAGATGTTTTAGCCGAAGACCAAAATAATTCAAGATTGCAGTATTGATATTTTATCAGAAAAGGAACCCATAGGAGGAAAGTTATGAAAAAAACATTTGGTTACACTGCTATAATAATTTTTATATTGATTGCAATGATTATAGTTACTACAGGTTGCAATTCAAGCAAGACCGAACCTAAAGGCTCCAAAGAAGGATATTGGAAAATATCCATGACTGTCGATCTGAATGTTTACTCTGATGGCTCGATTGATCACCAAGGAGGAGGTCCTGGTGCTTGTTTTGCAGAGGGCTTCATCGCCTCAGTTCTGTATTTCCCGTTTGAAGGCGGGGAGTTGATAGCACAAGACTCATATGCTTCTATGACCGATGTAAGTTGCTTGAGTTGTGAAAGTGAAATAGTATCTAATTCTCTAGAAGTCCCTATTGAGTTAAATGCTGTTTTGGACCTAAACGCAGCAAAGGTGACAAAAAAGAACGGTGCACAGTTCTTATATGAGGATTTTCGAGTTTGGATGGAAAAGCCACTCGTGTTCCCAGTTGATATAGAGTATACATGCGAAGGGGCCCCAGGAGTTTCCTCAGACTACGGTGGTTACATGTCGCAACTCGTCTCCCCATTCCTTACACAAGTATGGTCAATTCAACCTACATTTGGTGAGATATACACAACTTCGTTCGAAGGATATGCATTCCCCCCAACGTATTTAGCAGATATTAAATTTAACATTATTGAAGAGTATTCTAAGACAATCAACATCAGTTCTCAATAAGAGTCTGCTGCAAAACTATATTGAATTTAAGAGTATGATTAATCAAACACTCAAAAGATATCGGATAAAGTATGAAATAGAAAAACGCAATTGGTTTCTACATAAGATGCAAATGGAAGGTGCTCATATTATGAAAAAGGAAAAGAAATCTCGGATAGTTTGCCTGCTTAGATATCTAGTTAAAGAGTCAGACGAACACAACCCAATATCTACAAGAGATATTACTGAGTATCTAGATACGCTTGGTATGAGCGTACACAGAGAAACGATTTATGATGATATTGCATTGCTCCAAGAATCTGGCATTGATGTGATTAAGATCAAGTCCTCTCCGAATAAATACTTTATAGGCACAAGAGAGTTCGAGTTTCCTGAGTTGAAACTGCTTGTTGATGCAGTTCAGTCGTCCAAGTTTATAACTGCTAAAAAGAGCGAAATACTAATCGAGAAGATATCAAACCTTACCAGCAGTAAAAGAGCTGACCTTCTAAAACAAGGTATATATTTCAGTGAAGATAATAAGCCGATTAATGAAAAGATATACTATAACGTTGATATAATCCATAGTGCAATCCACGAGAATAAAAAGATCCACTTTAAATATTTTGAATATACAAACGAAAAGGTAAAACAACATAAGCACCAAGGGTATATTTATATGTTTAGCCCATACACGTTATTTTGGAGCGATGACCACTATTATGTCATTGGCTATAGTAAAAAACATTGGAGTATCATAAGCTTCCGTGTTGACCGCATGGATAAAATCGTTCTAACTGACAAAAAAAGAGTTCTAAAAGATGAAAACTATGACCCTGAGTATTATACTAGCCAAGTGTTTAATATGTATAGCGGCTCAAAAACTACAGTTGAACTTCAATGCGAAAACTCATTGATGGATGTCATCATTGATCGCTTTGGAGAAGATGTTGAGACTAGCATCATCGATGACGAACATTTCATGGTAACAACAGAAGTATCAACAAGCCCGACATTTTTAAGCTGGGTATTCCAGTTTGATGGTAGAGTTAAAATACTATCCCCTATTAGTGTAATTGACCAGATGAGAAATATGGCAAGCAAATACTTATAGTCATATAAGGAACTTGCCTTATCGAATTTATCTTTTAAGAAAAAAACGCTGAGGGAATCAATTAAACTCTCAATTTAATCTGCTAGATGTGTTTTTATGAATATAACTAAATTAGTATAGGTGAAATGATGAAATACAATAAAGAAAAATTGTTGTCTAAAAACATGATGCTTTACAACAAGAAAATTATTAGTCTTGATGATAAGCACGCTTTTGATAAAATGATTGACTCAAATGGTACATTTTCTGATTTAACACATGAGGAAAAGCTGCTATTTTCTGATCAAAAAATAGGGATTTTACCCGTGTTGGTTCATATTCCTCATAGTGGCACAAATATACCGGATGAAATAAATCGAAAATTTACTATCCCAACTAGAGCTATAAAAGACGAGCTTTTATCAATGACGGACCATTTTACTGATCAGCTATTTTATAGCAAAAGTTTGGTAATGCGTGTCAATGGGCTCAGCAGATTAGTTGTTGATCCAGAGCGTTTCAGGAATGATGCAGATGAACCAATGTCTCTACATGGCAAGGGTGCAATTTATACAAAAACACTTCAGGGTATACCGCTAAGGGAGTTGACTAAAAAGGAAAGTGATGATTTATTAGAAAATTATTATGATGTTTACCATAATAGATTGAATTATGAAGTTGAACAACTTATAAAATATCATGATAAATGCTTGATAATCGATGGTCATTCATTCCCAAGTGAACCATTCTCATATGAGGATAATGAAAATGAGGCACGTCCAGACTTTTGTATTGGCACTTGTAGCTTTCACACTCCCATAAATATTGTCAATACTGTAATTGAATTTTTTGAATCAAATGGTTATAGTGTTGAAGTTGATTTTCCCTTCAGTGGAACCATGGTCCCATTGCCATATTATCTGGCAGATAGAAGAGTTTCTTCAATTATGATAGAAGTAAATCGCAAACTATACATGGATGAAAGTGCTGGTATGAAAAATGGTTCATTCAATACGATTAGGGTTTTGATAAACGATCTAATGAAAGCCATTGCTAACTCATATGTTTAATCAATACTAATAAATAAGTATTAAAAATAAGTATAAATTTGCAAAGGAGGATATTATGAAAAAGGTAGTAGTCTATGGAACACATTATGGTACATCTAAAACTTATGCTACTTGGATTGCTGAGAGTTTAAATTGTGATATGTACGAGAGCAAAGATGCAAAGAAGATTTCATTTGATGATTATGATGTCGTAATTTGCGGTGGAGGATTGTATGCTGGGAAAATACTTGGAAGTGATATTTTAAGCAAATATGATTTGTCAGGAAAGAATAGAATCCTTTTCACTGTAGGACTTGCGGATACAACGCTTAAAGAAAATATTGATAGCATTAAGAAAAGCGTTGATAAATTTGTGGATGATACAAGCAACCTTAAAATTTTTAACTTTAGAGGCGGTATTGACTATGATAAACTAAATATGATTCATAGACCTATGATGAAGATGTTGAAAAAAATGTTGGAAAGGAAACCTGAATCTGACTTAACTGCTGAGAATAGAGAGTTTATTAAAACGTTCAATTCTAAAGTTGATTTTTGCAACAAAGAAAGCATCAAGCCGCTATTAAACTATGTTGAATCGCTCTAAACGTCAAATACAATAAATTGAATCGCAATCAAAACAAAAGGAGAGATATCATGAAGTTTATTGGGAACATCATCTGGTTGGTTCTAGGTGGAATATTATGTTCAATATTATGGTTTATTGCAGGTATATTGGTATGCCTCACAATTGTAGGAATACCATTTGGTATACAATGCTTTAAAATTGCTAGCTTTGTTTTTTGGCCGTTTGGGACTAATGTTGAAATAGGAAACTTTGGATTTGGCGGTGCAATTGGCAATATACTTTGGATAATCTTTTTTGGTTGGGAGCTGGCGGTTGTGCATTTAGTCGTTGCTGTTATTTTCTCTATTACTATTATCGGGATCCCATTCGGTATACAGCACTTTAAATTTGCAAAACTTGCATTCCTACCATTCGGAGCAAATGTGAAATAATTTATATATATTGAGGAGATTGCAAATGGCAAGAGGAAGACTTTATAAGATTGAATCAGAAAAAATGATATCAGGGGTATGTGCTGGAGTTGCAGACTATTTCGATATAGACATAAGTATCGTTAGAATAGTTTGGGCTTTATTAGGATTTGCTGGTGGAGGGATATTAATATATTTCATTGCCGCAGTAGTACTTCCGGATAAGAATACACTGACAGAATAAATGTAATGAATTCAGTGTATCAATATCAGTATAAATACTAAATATGCTCTTATCGTTGGCTAAAATATCGGTTATGGTGCATAAATATCATAGATTGATACAACAATTCTTATATTTCTTGCCACTACCGCAAGGACAAGTGGTGTTCCGGCCGATTTTAGATTTAACAACTGGTTGTTGCGGGATCTGTGATTCGTTATATTTTTGAATATATTGTTGAAGTTCTGACTCGTTTTCTAAATCAACACCCTGATCTTTTGCTGACATTACCAACTGTTTTGAAAACGACCAATTTTTGGAGTCCAAAGCAGTTTTCAGCATCAATGGTGCAGACTTAGATAGTCTCCTTATCAGCTTTGCTCCATTTTTTATATGCTTTTTTGTAATTAAGTATTCAAAATATGAAGTTAATACAGGTTCCACAGCAATATATAAATCATCATCACTTGATATTTTGCGAGGAAATAAATCGCATATTACATCCTCAAGAGCATCTGGTTCCCATTCATTTGGCTTCTGAACATGATAATTGTACATCATATCTGTAAAGTTACTTATAATAAAAAAAGCTGGTACACGCTGATTATCAGGCAATTCTGTAAAATGAATGGAACTCTCATACTCTGTTTGCCACTTATCGCTCAATTCATTTAATTCCCTATAGTCCTTTTCCGAATACTCGTTCATATCAAAATCTCCAACTCATAACCATAATGTTTTCTGCACAAATCAACACATATTTCATTTTAGAAAATACTATTCAAAAAAATAAAATCTTTAATTGACCTTGAATTGTGATAAATCCACAATAATGTTTCTAATTAATACTATATCATAAACTGCTAGGTAATGAAATGAAGTCTAGTTATAGCTATAGAGGTATTATCATTAATCAAATATTATGTTAAGAAAGTAAACAAAAAGCATTCATTATGCACTATACCTGCGCAAACAAAAATTCATTTTCGACAGTTGAGGAACATATTCGTCAACTATCGACCTAACCTGCAAATCAGAGAAGTTGACTAGTATAGCATGAGTGCCGTTAATTCAAAAGCCCTATTATCTGCTGTAGGTTAAGGTGTAGCTATTGGAGTAGAAACCACAGCTTCTTCAACTACTGGTGTATCTTTATTGGTCTTAAGCAAAGCTATTGACAACACAACTGTAGAGATCAACAGAATAATTGATATAACTATTAAAGCAATAGGAGACTTCTTTTGCTTATGTTGTATATACCTTCTTTGTGTATTATACCGATAGTGTCTTTCCCCACCATTATACCCATCCATAATACGAATCCCTCAAAATATTGAATAATTCGTTCTTTTATGTATTATATCATATAAATATTTATTAGGAGCAGATTCGTGTTTGCTCAATTATACCTAACATTCTACCATAATTTACATGCAATGATAACAAAATCTTGGTTAAAATACACAAATGGGCACACTTCCCCCCTCCCCAATACAAATCTTCTCATGTGTCATTTATTCAGTTGTATTTTCTCTAGGATGTATTTAGAAATGAGATTGATTTTTTATCTATTTGGTATAACCCTCTGTGTAATAATCTAACCAGTTCAATCTGTATAGGGACATGGTTCTTCAGTCTCCGCGTTTTGAATAACTGAAATAGATTTGATGCGATGAACATCAGATATAGAATGGCTTCTGAAGCATTCCCACCATGCACGAAGCTATGGTTTAAGTTAGCATGGTTTTTCAGATTGTTAAACACTCGGTTCTCTATATTCCAACGCGCTTTCATTATTTTGCATACAGTCCTTACGCTCATATCCATTGCCGTGGTGACAATCAAAACTTGTGATCTTTCACCATTTCTTTTTCTCTTGGCGAATTTGACGTAGCGTAATGGTGCTTCAACGCCATCCATATAGAACACGGATTCATAAGCTTTTATTTTGTACTCGCCATCGTGCCAGCTGCTTATTGGCTGCTTCGTGTTTGTAGTTTTTTTTACTTTTCTAATAGCCAGATTGTAATTGTCTTTAACTCTGATCACTGCATCTACGTTTAGGTCTATACATTCATTTATGAATGGTGCATTACATGCAAGTGCATCGTAGGTAACAACATCAATGATCTCTTTATGTGCGCAAATCGCTTTGTTTAACAGCCTTCGGGCTGCAATCAGCTCGCCTTCGCCTGTATCATTTGCTTCTTCTCGGTGCTTTATCATCTCATAATCTATGACTAGATTTGCACCATCACCTATCAGAGACATGACTGTACAATTATGTGCATAATATATATTTCCACGCTTGTTTGTCTGTATGCAATCATCACAAGATGGACAGCTTGTATTGAAAAGATTGGTGCCATCGATCGCCACAACAGTACACCCATCAATTGTTCCTTCATCTAACACTTTATTTCTGACTGCCTTTTTTATGATACTCTGATTTATCTTTCGCAAACTTTCCAGGCATACAGATTTAAGCGTGTTCCTTATTGCGTCAATCTTTGGAATTCTGCCCTCATGTAAATACATGTTATTGAACTCACCGGCCTTGATCATAAAATTTAGTTGATTGAAGCTCTGCATTCTTAAGAGAAAGCCTGTTAGGACTAATGAAATGATCTGAGATGTTTTGTACGTTGGGTTTAGTCTATTATCAGTTAAATGCTCAAATTGTTCATCCAAGTGATACACGTTCTTAATGTATTTCATCAGCTTTAAAAAGTAGTTTTCTCTCAATTTCATCTATCAATAATATCATATTATTCAAAGCACACAAAACTGCGAATTTGATACATTAAAAATGATACTTGAAATCGCCTTTTAACGCTGGTTTTAGGTCCTTGACCCGAAATCGCTCATGTTCTAGCGGAGATTGATGGAGAGAATAGTCTAGTTGAGAACATTTATTCTAAAGCTTAGATTTTAATTTTTGCTTAACAAACATTCGGATAATGTGTATAATAGCAGTATGAATAAAATAACTATTCGTGACATTGCAAAAGAAGCAGGTGTTTCAGCAACAGCTGTTAGCTATGTGCTTAATAAAAAAAAAGGAGTTAATGACAAGACTCGGATAAGAATTCAAAAAGTGATTGACAAGCATGACTATCGACCTAGTTTAAGATCTAAGAGTCTTTCACATGGGAAAAACTATTGTATCCATGCTGTGATCAGGCGTCAAGCAGCACCCGCCTGTAAAGCGTTTTATTTTAATGTCATCGCACAGATGGTTGAGCAAGTTGATAATCGATTCAGTATTGTGCCAATTTTTCAATCGGACGATACAGATAAAGATAAAAGTCTTATAGAAATAATTCTTAGTCATAGCACAGATGGTGTTATTGCATTTCAGGGTGTTGTGCCAGAGATAGAGGAATTGCTTGAAAAGAAAAATATACCGACAGTTGTTGTTAATCCGGGTATTGGAGTCACTGAGCAAACATCAGTTATTCTTGATTTTGACGAGTTAGCTTACAAAGCTACGAATTTATTAATTAATCATGGACATGAGAAAATTGGTATGATTGGAATGAAATGCATGCCATTATTTTTTGATCAGTCAAAGAGCGGGTTTTTGCGAGCTTTGAAGGATGCTGATATAGATGTAAACGAATCATGGATTCGTGGTGAAGCGGACTGTGAAGCAAATGCTTCTCTTGCCATGAGAAAAATACTGGAGACCGGAACTCCTACTGCTGTTTTTTGTGTACAGGATAATTTTGCTATGAGTGCAATGAGTTTATGTATTAAAGAAGGTTTAGAAGTACCCAAAGATGTTTCATTTATTGCAATAGACGACGTGCCGGAAGCACAATATCTCAATCCACCCCTCACAACAATCCCTGTTTCACCTGCTGAGATAGCCGAAGCTGCATTAACGTTGATTTTTCAGAAAATGAAAGACGGCAGCCCTGAAACAATCGTGCTACCGTCTCATAAAATTGTTATACGTGACTCAGTTCGTGCTATTCAGCCAACACACCTTTAATCCAATCTACGCTCAATTGGATGTTTTCTTCTGATCCATCACATTCAATGGAAACATCACCATCAAAATCACGTTCTTTCATATAATTTAGTATTTTACGTATGTTTTCAGCGTTAACACCCTTACCAATAGGAACAGCTGACATTCCAATTCCTGTTTCCTCTCCACGCAATGCCGCCGCAAGCCCTGGATCGACATCCTTAATATGTGATGCCACGATGTATTTTTCAAGTTCCTTGTAATATTCAAGTGGATCATGACCCTGTATGAAGGTGTTGCCAGTGTCGAAATTAACCCGTAGATGTTCATCTTCAAAATATGAGAGCAGTTTTAGCATAAATTCCCCATCACCAGTATAAGGGCCATGAGGCTCAATACAGATGGTGATATCATAGTCATGTGCCCATTTCAAAATCTCTGTGTAAGTACCTACAGTAATCTTAAACATTTCATCACGTGGCATATCAGGTGCCATTCCAGAATCAACACTATCAACTTTAGGAGCTCCGAGCTCTTTTGCATAACGAATAACTTGAGTGTAATATGGGACACCGTAATACGCACCTTGAGGTCCGAAAATTGGATAGCTTGCATCAAGCATTGAGAGCTGAAGTCCATTTTTTTCTAGCAAGCGTCGTATATCATGCGGATTATCAAGAATCGATAGACTCGGATCATACCCTAGAGACGATACAAAATAGTAACCAAAAACTGTACCGGCTTCTAAATACTTTAGATCGTGCTTCACTGCTGACTCAACTGCATCATTGAAACTACCAGACTGCCCACGCCAATTGTCGGCGTGCATACCTAAACGAATACTCATAAATTACTTCCTCCTAAAATATTATAAAGTGAATTTTCCTTATACAACATAGTATACTTAACCGGTTAAGCGATGTCAAGGAAATGCTCTTAAAAATCTCAAATTGAAGATCAATGAATTTAAAAAGTAATTTGAAATAGTAATCAATCATTTATTAGACTGCAAGTTGACTAAATGTCAATATTAGGTGTATCTATTTCAAGCTATTTTGCCAAAGCGCCAAATGGGACGTAAAAAAAACTTGATTTAAGTTAAAAAAAAGCACATTCTATTGTGACTGTGCTTTCTAGTTCCAACGATTAAGCATTTGTAAATATGAGTGCAGTAATTTCTCCAGCATTTGATAACATCTTATGGTATGTATCAATATTCGCATATTTAGGCATTTTCTTTTAGCTTCTTATTGCAAGTTTGTTTTATTAAAACATCTCCAAAAAGATTTTGCTTTCTTTCTCAGAAATCAATCTAGAATGCTTGGGACCATTTAAGCTTGATTCGATTATAAAAGTAATAAGAAATTTTGTTGTCTCGTTGCTAAGCTTGTTTTCTCTATAAATTTTCTTAATTAAAGCAACGGTAATATCCATATTTTTATTGTCATTTGAGGATAAATGGATACGAAAATCTTTTACCAACTCCATAACTTTCATATGCTCTTCATAAGCGCCTTCTTTTTGCATCATTCTATCAACGAGCTGAAGTTGATCCTTCTCAAGATTCTTATTCATCCATTCTAGGTGGTCTTCTTCTATGCTCTTCTGCATCGCTGTGCTTAATTCAAAAGAATCGTTCTTTTGGAGTTTAATAAGCAATCTCCTGGCTGTTTCGAGTTCTTCGATTTGTTCGTCAATAAATTTCAATTTGTTATCTATCAAAGGTATTAGTTCAATAAAATTACCGTTTATATTATCTTTTACTTCTTTGAGAGTTAAACCAATAATTTTCAAACTCTGTATCATGTTCAACTTTTCCTTATCAGAATCATTGTAATACCAATATCCATTCTCATCAATAAATGAGGGCTCAAGCAAACCTAGTTTATTATAATGACGTAGGGTCTTTTTTGTAACAGAACATTTTATTGCTAACTCTTTTGAAGAGTAATTTCTAGTTTTCATATGCATTCTCCTTAAATCTTTAATTTATTATACCTTTAGACCTATGGTCGCAGTCAAGCGATAGTAGCAAAGAAATATATTATTTTTTTTAAGAAATTACTCCTTGACTTCGCCCTAAGGTCATAAGTTACATTGTAGATATAAACACAATTAAACATTAAAGGAGATAATTGTGAAGAATTATATTTTTTATTTTAGCGGCACTGGAAATTCTTTAAGCACTGCAAAGCAGGTTTTTACAAAGATAGAGAATACTAAGCTAATCAATATTGCTGAACAAACAGATTCGGGATATGAAATTGAAGATGCAGACACGATTGGATTCGTTTTGCCTGTGTATTTATTTGGTGCACCACTGATTGCTGAAGAATTTATTAAAAAGCTAAAAATAAAGAGCCATAAATATCTATATGTGCTGTTTGTACATGGCGGAGCACCATACTCAGCTGTGAATAATTTTCAAAAAAAGTTAAATGAGGCGGGGTTGAAAGTTGATGCTGGATATGAAGTAGTATCACCTGATAATTACATAGAAGGGAATAATCCGCCCCATATTAATGCAGTTAAAGAAATTTTGGTTGAATCTAAATTGGAAATTGAAACAGTAGTAAAAGAAATAATAAATAAGAAAAACACTTTCCCGAAGATTTCGATCTGGAAGAAGCTATTTGGTTCACTTATACGTCTATCATTTAAGGGAATAGCATCCAAAGCTGCTCAAAAATTTATTGTTTCAGATGAATGCAATGCTTGTGGGATTTGCGTAAAGCTTTGTCCTAGAAAAATAATATCTATAAATGATACAAGTAAGCCAAAGTGGATTGGGAATAATTGTGAAATGTGCTTTTCTTGTATAAACCTCTGTCCAAATGAAGCTATTGAGATTGGTAAAAAAACAGAAGGTAGAAATCGATATAAAAACCCGGAAATCACTGTACAAGAAATGATCGTACGTTAGAACGATTCTAAGTCAAACAACATGTCCTGCTTTCATATTATGGCGCATCTCTTCTGACCGAAAAAGCCAAACAGAAAAGTTATGCCCTTTGGTATGGTATTTTTGTTTGGAGCATATATTATCTACAAATCGATATAAAAACGAGGGCTAAACATTCCCTCGTTTATTTTATTGCTATTAAATTATATTTTTTATTTACTCATACCTAAGTGCTTCAATTGGATTAAGCTTAGATGCTCTAATCGCCGGATATATTCCAAAGACAATACCCACAGCAAGAGAAAAGCTTATCGCAATAAATACTATACCAGGTTCAATTATAATTGCAGAGCCCATCAAATTAGTCAACGGTCCTGTGCTGGCATATGCGAGCCCAAGCCCGATTATTCCGCCCACACCAGACACAAGTATTGCTTCGATCAAAAACTGGGTTAAAATATCTCTTCTAGTCGCACCAATAGCTTTTTGGATGCCTATCTCTCTTGTTCTCTCTGTAACCGAAACAAGCATAATATTCATAATCCCTATTCCCCCGACAAGCAGCGAGATAGCAGCAATACCGCCGAGCATCGCCGTCATAACCCCAGTAACGCCTTCTAAAGATTCTAAAATCTCTGATTGGCTGAATATAAAGTAGGCGTCTTCCTTATCACTATCGTTGTTTGAGTCTGTCAATTCAATTAAATATTCCTCAATATTGGCTTTCGCTAAATCTACAGTGTCTGAGGAATCTGCACTTATGTAAAGGTTTCTTATCTCTGAATTTTGCATTAACCTTTGAGCAGTAGAGAAAGGTACTAGAGCAATTTTGTCCAAGTCACCCATAAACGATGTTCCTTCAGATTTTAACACTCCGATAACATCAAACTTTGTACCTCCAACAGTAACCTCTTTGCCAATAGCACCTTGAGCACTGCCGAAAATTTCGTTTGCAATTACACTTCCGATAACAGTAACTCTAAGCCTTTTTCTATTATCAATTTCTGAAACAAATCTTCCTATTTCAATTTCATAGTCTCTTATCGTTTGATATTCTGCTTCAACACCGCTTGTTTCTACGCCTTCCACATAATTAGAACCGCTTCTAACAGTATAGTTTGCTGATATATATGGACTTACTAAATCTACGCCCTCAATATTTTCAAAATCCTCGATATCTCTCTCATTAATAGTTGTTCTTTTATCAAGAATAAATACAGATATTAGGTTGCTTCCCATGCCTTCTATGCTTTCTGTTACTGCTGCTGTTGAGCCTTGTGCAACCGATATTAGCACTGTAACAGAAAAAATACCGATTATGATTCCAAGCATCGTTAGAAAGGAACGCATTTTATGTGCCCATATCGCTTTAACAGCCGATAGAAAAGCTTCTGTATAAATCATTATCTATTTTGCCCCTCTCTTTTTGTCACTGGTAATCTTGCCGTCGCGAAGCTTAATCATTCTATCTGCTTCGTTTGCAACATCAATATCATGTGTTATTAAAATTACTGTGCTACCTTGTTTGTGCAATTGTTTAATCATGTTCATTATGTCTTCGCCTGACTTGCTGTCTAAGTTTCCTGTCGGTTCATCTGCTAAAACAACCGGAGGATTGTTAACTAACGATCTTGCTATAGCAACTCTTTGTTGTTGTCCTCCTGAAAGCTCTGTTGGTCTGTGACTAATTCTATCTGAAAGCCCAACAAGATCTAACACTTTTTTTGCTCTAGCCTTTCTTTCTTCTCTTGGAACACGCATATATTTAGCAGGCATCTCAACATTCTCTAATGCACTTAATCTTCTAAACAGATTAAATTGTTGGAATATAAACCCTATCTTCGAATTTCTAATATGTGCTAAATCGTTTTCGCTGTATTTAGCAATATTAACGCCATCTAAAAAATATTCACCTGACGTTGGTGTATCCAGACATCCAATCATATTCATCAGCGTCGATTTGCCAGATCCTGAAGGACCGATAATCGCTACAAACTCATGTTCATGAATTTTTATATCTATACCATCTAAAGCATGAACTTTTTCGCTGCCCATTTCATAGATTTTATACATGTCTTTTATATCAATAATTGTTTTCATCTGTTTCCTTTCAGTATATAAAATCTATCTATTTACCACGGAAGGATCCACCCATACCCATGCCTCTTCCATCTTCTTCAGCTTTATCATCACTACCGAAAGAAGTAATAGGCAAAAGAATTTCTTCGCCATTGTTTAAACCACTTAATATTTGTGCATATTTCGAATCTTCTATGCCGATTTCTACAATTCGAACTTCCCCATATAAAAGCTCAACAGGATTGGAAAGCATATTTTCGCTTAATCCAGCTTTTTTAAACTCTCCTTTAATCTTGCTTTCGGTCTTTTTGCTTTCCATTAGTTCAGATGCTAATTCATCTTTTTCTCCGCCTAGATCACCCATATATTTAAATAAAACCATCATGTTATTATTTAAAATGGCATTCTTTATTTCCTTTTGTTCAGCTGCTGTTCTGTCTTTAGCAACCATAATATATCTTTTTTCACCCATAGTTCTAATGCTGGAAACTGGAGCTAAAATTGCATCGGTAGCCGATTCAACATCTATTTCACTAGTCAAGCTCATAGCAAGCTTAAACGCTTCATCATCATCAACGCCTAAAACGACGTCATAAGTTGTAATGCCGCCGGATGCCATCCCTGCACTGGAAATACTTCTAACCGTTGCAGGATAATCTGAATAGTCAAGTGCATCGATAGTAACAAATGCCTTTTGTCCTACTTGCACTTTATTTATATCAAGCTCGTCCACAGCAACTGTAGCTGTCCAATCATCTTCAGATTTAATCACGGCTATTGCGCTGTCTTTTGCAACAAAACTATCATCAATCAACGATACAGAAGTAACGATACCATCATAAGGAGCTTTTAGAACTAAAGTTTGGGAAAGCTCACTGATTAGCGCATATTCTTCCCTAAGCTTACTAAGCTGTGCATACGAGTTTGCTAATGTATATTTAAACTGGTCTACATGGAACAAAACTTCTCCCTTATCTATACTGTAATTTTCAAAATCATCCTGATAAGAAATAATCCCATATGTACCTTTAACCATCTCATAAGAAATAAGCTCTAAAGTTCCTGTGCTTAGCTCATTTCCTTCTTTTGTAGCGCTCGCACTATAAATAGCTACCTCGGCTCCAATTGTTCTGGTTGCTGTTGGTAATATTACATAAGGTTTGCCGTCTATTCTTCTAAGCTCAATATCTTCATCATATTTATGATTTTCAACTCTAATAACAAGTCTGCTTACCTGTTCGAGTTTTTTATAATCTTCTTCAGAAACTAAAATTTTCATCTCATCCACTGTTGCAATTAGTGCAAGATATCCAGGATCCGCCATCGCATCTTCGACTAAGTCTTCTTCTTCTACCTGAACTTCTTTAAATCTGCCTGATACCGGTGCTTTTATATAATAAGTATCTTCCACAATAAAAGAATCATCAACTGTAGCCTGCATGTCATTCAGCTCATATTCAACGCCTAACAAATTGTCTTGCATTTCATCATCGATTAATGTAGCAATAATATCTCCAGCTTTAACAGATTGTCCTTCCTGTACAAAGACATGATCAATAGAAAGATTTGTTTCTGCGGTAAACGTTAAGCTTGAACCAGTATTAAGGTTTCCGTCTCCTGCTATGTTATAAGATATATCGCCAATTTTCGCAAAATCATAACTCGGACTAACATCAAAAATCGCCATTTTTTCTTGTCTGGATTTAATAACACCATTGGCTACCAGTGCAACGATAATGACAATCAGAATAATAAATATAATTCTTTTTTTCTTCGTATTGTGCTTTTTAACAAAGGTTCCAAATTTACCCTTCGGTTTTTCCTCTTTAACAGACTTTTTTTCTGCTTTAGCCTCTTTAGCAAGTTTTTTCATTTCTGCTTTTTCTTGCTTTGCACTCATTTTATTTTCACTCAATTTTCTTAAAGCCTCCGGTTCCCGTAGTTTAATCTACTATACTATAGTTTTTGTTATTTACATCTATCTTAAACTTGTATGAATTATTTGTAAACGAAATAATTGTTAATTTTCCATTAACGTCTTTGTTAACTGTTTGTTATCTATATTATATATTATTAATAAAATATTAGGGTTTATATATTTTTTTTATGGTAAAATTAATTAAGCCCGTAATAATAGAGGAAATGTTATGAACAATCAAAATAAAGCACAAAATAAAATATTAGTCATTGATGATGATAGCCGCATACGAATGCTTCTAAAAATGGTTCTCGAATCCAGAGAATATGATGTTCTATTAGCCAAGGATGGCAAAGAAGGTTTCGATGTATTTAGTGAAAACTATCCTGACTTAGTAATTCTCGATATAATGATGCCTGTTTTGGATGGGCTTTCGTGTGCAACTAATATTAGGAAAATATCAGAATGTCCAATCATAATGCTTACGGCGAAAGGTGAAGAATATGATCAAATAGAAGGTTTTGAAAAAGGAGCAGATGATTATGTAGTAAAGCCTTTTGCTCCAATGGTTTTGATTGCTAGAGTAGAGGCATTGCTTAAAAGAACATTGAAAAATGATAAAAATAGAAAATCATATGGGATCTTACATATTGAACAAGATGCAAGAGAAGTATATGTA